>WNGF01004044.1_pt1 | contig 19810 bp, 16 predicted proteins | sample 5400641 | NCBI WGS metagenome assembly WNGF01 (sample SAMN13153371, study PRJNA577476) | soil metagenome | isolation source: 80 cm soil or saprolite under grassland replicate 2 | place: USA:California | collected 2016-06-15
GTGATACGGCAAAGTAGATACATTTCGGTTGATGATCCGTCCAGAGCTCTGCGCTTTGGCAGATTCCTGATCCACCACACTAAAGGTTTGGCTCAATTTCCAGAGCGAGGCCGCGTCGTACCTGAGTTTGGTGATGCGCTATTCGGGAAATAATCGTCAGCAGTTGATATCGTGGCTGGTCTAAGTGGAGCGGGAGTCGAAGCCAGACCTCCGCATTCCATGCCTCGACAAGGTGGGAGAATACCTTCAAGGATCCCATGAAAATCAGCCCGAACTAATCACTGACCTCCGCATTCGCAAGTTTACGGTCTCTCTCGTTGATGGTCAGTCGATAACGCCAATGTCCTTTCAACCGTGATTTCATTAGGTTGTTGTGACTATGAGTAAGAGAGAAGTGGTTTCACTCGCTTAGCTAAACGTCGACGTCGCGCCAACGAGAAAACTAGGATGACTTGGCTGGGAACTGTAATTGGTTGGAAAAGCGAGGGTTAACTGGTGGAGCAGAGGGGGGTCGAACCCCTGACCTCCGCATTGCGAACGCGGCGCTCTGCCAAACTGAGCTACTGCCCCACGAAAAGGCATCTTAGGTAGCTCGTGAAGCAGTGTCAAGCACTCCCCTTATTACGTAACTCCACCAAATTCTAACTACTTATTCAGTAAATCCACCCGTGGGTCGGTTGGCGTACTTCGTCAATAGAGTCCCAAGTTGAACTGGAAACTGGGAAACTTGTGAAACAGTGACGCTGGTTAACCATAAATGCGGGTCCTAACTTGGCGGTTCCTAACTGGGCATAGAGAAGCTGAGCTTTTTAAGGGATGGGGATGGGATCGCCACGAAACTGGCTGAGCACAGAAATGGTCACAAAAGCTGGATTTGATTTCCGGGTCCTACTCAAGGATTTCTCAAGGATTCCTCAAGGGGCGCCAGTTAAAGTCGATGATGTTCCGGGAGTACAGTTCATGGAACAAGCGGGCGAAAAACATCCTGTTACCGTTTTAATTGCTGATGACTGCGATGACCTTCGGGAGTTGATGGTTCTTCAGATTCAAAAGCTTGGCTATCGGACAGCTGAGGCCGCTAATGGTCTTGAAGCAATCGAAGTTGCGCAGAAAACATCGCCGTCTTTAATTCTCATGGACATTAGCATGCCGCTGCTTGATGGATTAGCCGCAACTCGGGTGATTCGTGAGAGTGGGCGGTTGCCCGATACGGCCATTGTGGCTCTTTCTGCCTATCTCAGTGTATGTCATCGCGACCTTGCGCTCGAAGCAGGCTGCAACGAATATGTAAGCAAAACTGAATTGGTGGACAAGCTGGAGTATATTCTGGGACGATTCGCACCGTTACTTTGACGCCGGGTCGATGCTGATATGCCGACGCCGAGTCGTTTAGCAAAGGTCTGGCTATTAGTTCAGCTTAGCTTTCGCCGCGAAAATCGCTTCTTGTATTTTATCAGCCTTCTTCCCACCTCCCTGGGCCATGTCTGGTTTGCCACCGCCGCGACCATCAAGCATCGCACATGCCTCACGCATCAGGGCATTCATATCGCCGGACGCATCGGCTGAACGGGCAAAGACGAGTCGGGCGACATCCTTGTCGTGAGAGCCGAGGAGGGCTACCACTTTCGGTTGATTGATCAGCGCTTGTGCGAGATGTTTTAGGGACTCTCCGTCGCGATCGATAAATATCTTCTCAATAAGCCTGGAGCCATCTAGCAAGACTTCAGCCTCGTTCACCAGATCGCCGGCTTCAACGCGCACCGCAATTTCTTCGAGCGTCCGTACCCGCCTGTGTAGTTCTTTGTTCTCTTCAAGCGCGCGAGCGGCAAGCGCGGGCGCATCGTCACGTGCGGCGCTTAAGAGTGTCGCGACGTTGCGGGCGCTTTTATTTGCCCGCCGATAGTCGTTCAGCGCTCGTATCCCTGCGACAAAGTCGATGCGTGTCAGGCCCTTTGCTCGCTCCCACGAACGCACGGCAATCATTCCGATCTCGCCGGTACGATAAGCATGGGTGCCGCCGCACGGCGTCAAATCAAACCCTTCGATTTCGATGAGGCGCAACTCCCCTTCGCGTGCAGGCTCTTTTCGTAGCGGCAGCGACGCAGCTTCTTCCGGGCTTACCTGACGAACAGCTATCTCGCGATCTTCCCATACAACGTTGTTCGCAAGTTCTACGGCACGCTCGATGACTTCGTTGGTGGGTTTCAGTAAATCAACGTCGATTTCGCAGGATTGCTCCAGTACGCGGAAGCTTTTGGTCGGCGCGTTGAACAAGGTGACGAGAGACTGCGAAAAGATATGTTGGCCGGTGTGTTGTTGCATATGATCAAGCCGCCGCAGCCAATCGATACGTCCTTTTACAATAGTACCCACTTCCGGTGCACGTCCCTGTATGACATGCAAGATCCCGTTTGCTTCGTCATCGATGCATTCAACTACACGCATCCCATCCAACATTCCGGTATCGCTTGGCTGACCGCCGCCGGTAGGATAGAAGGCCGTTCGGTCAAGGGTAACCGCGGTCCAGCCGCTGACCCGTTCGGTCTGATCGACGACACGCGCTTCGAACTCAATGAGATGGGAATCGTTGTAATAGAGTCGTTCGGTTGCCATGGTAGGGGTTTTGGTACTGGTTGATCTAATAAACCAAGAGCATGAGCCATGCAAGCGGCTGAAGCATTGTAAATACGCGGGAAAAGTTTTTAACCGGTTTCACCCCGTTAACTCCTTCCGAACGAACGACGTTGAAATAGAAAGCGCCAGGAGTCTGTACTGATCGAATGTGAAGGTAAACTCCTGGCAATTAGCTCCGCGATTGCATTCTTTGACAGCGTTTTCGGAAACGAACATAATCCGCGACTGTTCTCCCGTCGACCTTAATCCACAATCTCGTCCTGGAGCTTTCTTAACATGCATTGTATTTCCAGAGTGTTGGTGGTTCGCCTTCTTGCCGTTCTAGCGCTTCCAGCGTTGCTTAGTGGAATTGCGGTTGCGCAAGACCAGCCGTTGCGGGCGATAACGTATAGACTTTCGATGCCGCACCCGGCTTCTCATCTGTTTGTTGTTTCTATAGAGGTCCAACTGCCGGTAGATGCAAGCGTCAGCTCGCTGGATTTTCAGATGCCCATGTGGTCCCCAGGACGTTATGCCGTCTTTGATTTCGCCAAGAACGTGCAGGAGTTCGAGGGGCACACCGAGACCTGCAGCCCTCGACCTGAAGCCCCGTCAGCCTTGAACTGCAAGATCAACCAGCTGCCGGTGACGCGGCTCGACAATCAGACGTGGCAGGTTCAGACCCGCGGAATTCAGAGGGTAACCGTAAGTTATAACGTTTTTGGGAATGACCTATCAGGCACCTTTTCGCAACTCGATACACGCCACGGAAACTTCAACGGCGGCTCAATCTTCGTTTACATCGCTGGGCACAAACCCGATCCAGTGAAACTGATAATCGATCCTCCCCCGGGATGGCGAATTGTAAATGGTTGGACAGAGCGCTCTGACCTGCGTGAGTGGGAGTTTCCCAATTGGGACGTAATGATCGATACCCCTACGGAGATTGGCCCGGATTGGACCGAAGATTGGTTTGATGTCGATGGCAAGAAATACCGTGTCATGGTCCATTCACTCGGCGAGGAAGGAGGCAAGCGCGCGGCCTTAGTGCGCGAAATTGCCCGTCTCGTCCGAACAGAAACAGCGATGTGGGGGCCACCTGAGTTTAGTTCCTACACATTCCTGATCCATTTTGCCGCCGACGATCATTCGGGCGACGGGATGGAACATCTGACCTCGACGCAGATAATTCAGCCAGGGGCCCTGGGCGATTCGGGAATGTTGGAAGATACGCTCGACACAGTGGCGCACGAATTTTTCCACGTATGGAACGTCAAGCGTTTGCGTCCAATCGAATTGGGTCCATGGGACTTCACGCGGCCGGCCAACACGCGGGGGCTGTGGGTGGCTGAAGGCTTTACCAACTACTACGGTCACCTGATGCAACGCCGTGCTGGTATCTGGGATGAGGCGAAGTTCCTGCGTCGCGAAAGTAATACCCTAAGCAATATTGAAAACGCGCCCGGCAGTCGTTTAATGAGCGCCGAGGAGTCCTCTCTCTTAGCTTCGTTTCTTGACGATGCACCTCACGCACAAAACACAAATCTCAGTAACTCGTCAATCAGTTACTATCCTAAGGGTGAACTGATAGGGATGGTGCTTGATTTGCTCATTCGCGGAAAGACAAATGGACGAGCCTCACTCGACGACGTTATGCGAAGAATGTACGACGAGTTTTATCTGAAGAGTCCCAACGGGAGTTATTACTTGCACGGCCGCGGCTACACCACTGAAGACGTCCAGCGTGTGGCGTCGGAAGTCGCCGGGTTCGATCTGAGCGATTTCTTTAAACGATATGTTCGCGATGTCGAAACGCTGCCTTACGACGAGGCTTTTGGATATGTGGGGTTACGAATAATCCGAGCCCAAGCTCAGGAGCCATACAATGCAGGTCTCGCGCTTGAGGGCGAAGGCCCTGAGGGCCTGGTCGTTGCCAGTGTGCGCAATAATTCGGTGGCTGAGGAAGCGGGATTGCAGAAGGGCGACGAGATCATCACGTTGGCCGGAAAAACTGTAAAAGTTGAGAACTGGCTGGCAACTTTAGGTAAATTCAAACCAAGAGACCGGGTTCCCATTGTTATCAAACGAGATCGCCGAACCCTGCAGTTGACTCTGATGATCGGACAGCCAGAAAGATTTGAATACCACATCGAAGACAATCCAGGCGCCACGCCGGAGCAGAGGGCATTGCGCGCAGCTTGGCTGAAATAGGAAGGAAGTCTTGGAGTCTTGAGTCTGGAGTCTGGAGTCCGGTTGACAATGATTGAGTTTAGACTCATGACGCCAGAGTTGGGACTGAGGACTCCAAGACTCCAAGACTTTCAAGACTTTCAAGACTTTCAAGACGTTCAAGACTTTCAAGACTCCCGACTCCAGACTCCTGACTCCCGACTCACTTAGGGCACGATTACTTCCAGCGAATGGGGAGAGATCTCGAATCGCATGGGTAGCATTCCAATGACTTCTCCGTCTACCTGAACAGGAACATCGCCCTTTGCGCACGCCCGGGTTGCTCGGACGAACGACACGCCCTTCCTGTTGGGCTGCAAGCCGCTCTTTCGCATCGCATATGACAGCAGTTGGAGGTATCTGACTCTGTTAGCAGTATGGATGATACAGATCTCAAACTCCGGTTTATCCAGGCTCGCACGCGGAGTGATCGCCAGATCGCCACCGTAACTCGGCGCGTTGCCGACACTGGCAAAGGTACTCGGAAAGATCTGACCGTTAACTTCCAAATCGAAGGAAACCGGATGCCAGTCTGCCAGTTGGCTCAACCCTGTTATCCAAAATGCTCCCTTACCCAAACGTTTCTTCAAGCGCGGACTCACCTTGCTCACTACCGCTGCATCGAGACCAATTCCGGCCATCAGTAAAAAATAACGCCGAGTGTTGTTTGTTTCGTCAATCGCCAGCCCTACGTGAATCCGGCGCGCCCGTCCACGGGCAATAACTTCAACGGCGCGGCGATGGTCCAACGGTAAACCGAGTTCACGCGCAAGGACGTTTGCGGTTCCGCGCGGCACAATGGCGAGTCGAGTTTCACTTCCCACCAGTCCTTGCACGGCTTCATTGATTGTGCCATCACCGCCCGAGACGATTACTTGTCCGACACCGTCGCGCGCGGCCTCGGCCGCGATACTCGCAGCATCCCCCGGTCCAGTTGTCGAAACCAGATCGACTTCCACGCCGAGCGATTGTAAATCCGCACAGATGGTTTGGATCGAGGGTGTCCGTCTCGAGGTGTACCGGCCAGTCTTCGGATTTACAATCAGGACAGCCCTTGGCTTTGGCATCTGTTTTTTACTGAATGGCAAACGTGAACCGTAGTATCTGTCGCAGGTGTTCTTCCTTTAAGGACAATCACCAGAGGCCTACGCCCAGACTGGCGATTATGAACATTATTCTCACCATTGTCCTACAATTGGTAAGTCTTTGAAACCTCGAGTCCAGTTGCAGATTGTAAACAGCGCCGTATCCGATTGTGTACGCGGCGGGTGGCTGCCGTCCGGGGATTCTATCGATATTAGTTAGAAAACCGTCGAAATTCGCAATAATCCAATCAGGGCACTTCATTTGCTAATACGTATTGGCCCTGGGCTCCCATCAGAAATTCGTGGAATCGTGCGGCTATTAATAGTGATTATTAAGTAACGCACAGACGAGAGCTCGCACAACTGGAGGATAACTATGCAAACCGAACCGATAATTCTCGGACGCTATTTACGAAGAAGAGACAGCCGGACTTCGACTTTAGGGGTTCGGAAGTGGCTTGGTGGCATATTTGGCTGCCAACACAAGGAGATGAGCCGTCCTTTTTCAAGACAGGGTGAAAGCTATCGTGTCTGTTTAGCTTGCGGGGCTCGCCGACAGTTTATTGAAAGCACTTGGGAGACAAGCGGACCTTTCTATTTCAGCGGCGCGCAGGCGTGCGATTCTCCGGTTGAAAAGAAGGCGCGAAAGATTGGACGTCGTCCAAGTTTAGTAAAGTCCGCCGCAGCCTGACGCTTTCTTTACTCGGTCTTTATGAAAGTAATGTACGGCCGTTAGTCATGAGATGCTGCGGCCGTCTATTCCAATCGATAGTTCGGGGCTTCTTTTGTAATTATCACGTCGTGTACATGCGACTCGCGCAGTCCGGCCGAAGTAATGCGGATGAACCTTGACCGCTCTTGAAAATCCTTAATCGTTCGGCAGCCCGTATACCCCATGCCTGAACGAAGTCCACCCACCAACTGAGTGACCATCTCGGCTAACGTTCCCTTGTAAGGAACGCGGCCCTCAATTCCTTCCGGCACAAGCTTAGAGTCGCTCTCTATTGTGTCCTGCGCGTAACGATCACGCGAGCCTTCACGCATCGCGCCGAGCGATCCCATACCGCGGTAACTTTTAAACGAACGTCCCTGAAATAGAATCACTTCCCCGGGCGCCTCTTCAGTACCCGCGAATAACGAACCAATCATCACTATGTCCGCACCTGCGGCAATCGCCTTGGCAACGTCGCCGGAGAATTTGACGCCTCCATCGGAGATAACCGGCACACCAGTGGATTGCGCGGCTTTAGCGCAAGTCTCGATTGCCGTTATCTGCGGAATACCGGCACCCGTTACGACCCGGGTCGTACAGATTGAGCCGGGGCCAATTCCGACTTTGATGGCGTCGACTCCTGCCCGGATCAATTCTTCCGCACCTTCCCTGGTGCCCACATTACCGGCCATGAGATCAGTATCGGGGTGGCGCTGCTTTATTTCCCTGATGGCGTCGAGTACTCGGGAGGAATGGCCGTGGGCGGTATCTATAACGAGACAATCCACTCTCGCCTTCACCAACTCGTCGGAACGTTCGCGAAAATCTCCAGTTGCGCCAATTGCCGCAGCCACTCGCAGTCGACCCAGGTCGTCTTTCGCGGCAGTCGGGTACTTGATAGCCTTCTGAATGTCCTTAACGGTGATGAGACCCTTTATTTTCTTATCGTTATCCACGACGAGAAGTTTCTCGATGCGATGCTTTTGCAAAACGGCTTTTGCCTGCTCGAGAGTTGTGCCAACCGGAACGGTTACCAGCGGTTGTTTTGTCATCACTTCGGAAACCGGTATATCAAACCGTGTCTCAAACCGCAGGTCGCGATTGGTGATGATGCCGACCAGGTGACCGTCTTCATCGACGACCGGGACACCGCTGATGTGATAGCGCTGCATTACCTGTAGCGCTTCGCGGACCGGGCGGTCAGGTCGAATCGTAACCGGGTCAACGATCATTCCCGACTCAGAGCGTTTTACCTTATCTACTTCCTCGGCCTGGCGATCGATGCTTAAGTTCTTATGAACAACTCCGATCCCGCCTTGTTGCGCCAGGGCTATCGCCAGTTGCGCCTCTGTGACCGTATCCATAGCAGACGAGCACAAAGGAATTTGTAAGCGGATGTTACGGGTGAATTGAGTCGAGGTGTCTGTCTCGGAAGGTAAGACGTCGGAACGAGCAGGTATAAGGAGCACGTCGTCGAAAGTTAGACCTTCAGGAATATTGGAAGTGATCATAATGCTGGAAAGATCGATCAGTATCGCTTGCACCTGTCACCGAACGCTTCTGATACCAGTGAAGCGCAGCGAGGGCCGCAAGCGTTAGTATGGTCAGAATGACGATTGCCAGAAGTACCGTTAATACGGGGGAACGCGTAGCGGGCGTATCGGTATAGACTTTCGAAATCTGCCGTGTGGTCGCCACCTCGTCTGCAGAACCGCCGTGCTCGCGCATATAGCGAGTATAACCTTCTATAGCTGCTTTCTCATCGTAGCCGACGCAACGCGCATAAGCCTTAATGAAACTCTTATTAAAAATGCCTCCGGGCAGGCGCTTATAGTCGTCCAATTCGATTGCTTCAAGGTAATGAACGGATATGCGGGTTTGATCTGAGATTTCGCGTAGGGGAACCCCTCGCTCCTCACGTGCGAGTCGCAACTGTTCACCTATGCTTGTTGCCATTTCCAAATCGCTCAGCCCTTAGCGTTTGGGTTCGGCTGGCTGTAACCTGCGCGTCGTCGTTTCGTGCAGTAAACCGTTAAGAGTTTGCGGAGCCAAAGAAGCCGAAGATTGCAATTTGCCGCACTATAGCTTGCGCTGCTAAACGGTGTCAAACTTTTGTGTTTCAAAGAAGCCCTTCTCTTGATTCTTCGCGCGCGCGGTGATACGTTGACCGGCAGTGACCTGATTAGTCGCTTTAATTCCTACAATAGAAAAAAGTGAGGATGAAGAGATGGCTTTAGAAGCACTCGGAATGGTTGAGACCAAAGGCTTCGTCGGCGCTGTTGAAGCTGCGGATGCTATGGTCAAGGCTGCGAATGTCCAACTCCTGGGAAAGGAATATATAGGAGCAGGATATGTGACCATCTTCGTCCGCGGAGACGTCGGTGCCGTTAAGGCAGCGACGGATGCCGGCGCAGCGGCGGCTCGCAGAGTGGGGGAACTGATTAGCGTGCACGTAATACCAAGGCCGCATGCAGAGGTTGAACGTGTGCTGCCGGCCGATGGCAGAACTGGTTTTAGTCCTGACGAGCACGCGCTTCAGGGAGGAGCAAGAGGCCAGTTGGGACAGGGCGACCAGGGCAGGTCCTTGCAGTCAGGCGCGCGCGAAGCCAATAAAGATCGAGCAAAATAGTTTTTGCGATTGCGGATTTTGAGTAGGGCCTTAACTGCAATCGGAAATCGGCAATCGCTACGGAGTTTGTCATGTCAGTAGATAAAGACCTGGTTTCAGTGCAACAGGCAAGAGACTTCGTCGAAGCTGCGCACAAGGCGCAAACTGTGCTTGCTCTTTTTGACCAGGCTAAGATTGATCATATTTGCGAAGCGATGGCGAAAGCTGCGTTACGCGAGTCCGCGCGACTCGGGGCGATGGCTGTGGAAGAGACCGGGTTCGGAATCCCTGCCGACAAACAGGAGAAGAACCGGTTTGCTGCCGAAGATGTCTGGAACTATTTTCGTGGCTTGCGCACGGTGGGAGTTGTTTCTGAATCCAAAGATGTTGTAGAGATAGCCAGTCCGCGCGGCGTCGTTGCCGGCATTATCCCCTCAACAAATCCGACTTCAACGGCAATCTTCAAAATTCTGATTGCTATTAAGTCGCGAAATGCCATCGTGCTTTCGCCGCACCCCTCCGCTGCCCGGTGTATCAACGAGACCGCACGCGTGATGAAGGAAGCGGGCCTCAAGGAAGGTTTGCCTGGCGATGCCATCGCGTGCATGACAACCGCGACGATCGAAGGCACTGAGGCATTGATGAAGCACAAGCAAACTGCCGTGATTCTGGCCACCGGCGGAACTGGTCTGGTGCGTGCTGCCTATTCTTCCGGTAAACCGGCTTTCGGCGTCGGACCAGGTAACGTTCCCGTATTCATCGAAAGAACCGCTGACGTTCCGAAAGCGGTGCAAGACATATTGACTAGCAAGTGTTTTGACAATGGAACAATTTGCGCTTCAGAGCAGGCTGTCGTTTGCGATGCGCCGATCGAGAGGAGTGTACGTGAGCAGTTCCAAGCACAGGGGGCATACTTCCTCTCATCGTCGGAGGCTGATCAACTAGGGAGGGTTGTGGCAACGCCGCAGCGTTCATTGAACCCGGCCATCGTCGGGAAGTCGGTCGAAGTCATCGCACAGATGGCTGGTTTGAGCGTGCCGGCAGGCACGCGTTGCCTGATAGCCGATGTTGGAGGAGTTGGACGAGACTTTCCGCTTTCTATGGAAAAGCTCTCGCCGATCCTTGCTTTCTATGTAGTGGACGGAGTGGCCAGTGGGGCCGAGCGTAGCTACGAAGTATTGAGTTATGGTGGGATGGGTCATACCGCGGGTGTTCATACACGCTCACGCGAAGTGGCAATTACGTTTGGGCGCGAAATACCGGCTTCGCGCATAACAGTAAACACTCCGACGACCCACGGCGCAATTGGGTTCTCAACAGCGCTGCCGCCATCAATGACCCTGGGATGTGGTTCATGGGGAGGCAATGTAACCTCTGACAATGTGTCGCCCCTTCACCTCATGGATATCAAGCGGGTAGCTTTCGAAACCAGGCCGGTGAAGAGTAAGAGGCCAGCCGTCACCACTCACCCAGTTTCCCTGCCGACCCAAGCACCTTCAACTCCTGCGGTCCCGCGCGACCAGCCTGTTGTCGCAGGTGGAAAAATAAATCGTGAGGAGATCGCGGCTATCGTGGATCGCTTCCTTGCTGGGAGGAGACCTGAGGAGAGCCAAACGGCGTTAAGTCCGGCAGCAGAACCGGAAGCTGGAAGCATGTACATCAGTACTGGTCAGGCGCCCGCGTCAGAGCGCGCAGCAAACGGAGGATCAGCGGAAAGATCGCGCAGCAGCCCGGTTGCAAAGGACCAATCGATGAATGGTCACAAGGCCGTCGATTTTGTCAGCGAGGATGACGTTCGTCGCGCTATTCAAAAAGGCGAAAAGATTTACATCAATGGTCGAACCATTATCACCCCAGCCGCACGCGACATGGGCGAACCGGCTGAGGTGTTTGCAAAGGTTTAGTCTGTGTTTCTAGCTAAAGTCGTCGGCACAGTCTGGTCTACCAAAAAGATGCCCGATCTCGAGGGCATTCGCTTTCTGGTTGTTCATCCTTACGATCTCGATAAGGAACCAACGCGAAATATTGTCATCGTCGCCGACCGGCTTGGCGCGGGTACCGGCGAGATGGTCATGTGTGCCTTCGGTAAGGCCGCCCGGTCTGCTATCGGTGATCAGGACATGTCGATCGAAGCCGCGGTCGTTGGCATTGTGGATCGGGTCGACATCACAGATTCGAGTTCAGAGGAGATGCGGCAGGCAGCACGCGAACTCGCCCGCGACAACGGAAAGCCGTAAGGCATTTTCGATTGCCAATTTCCAATTGCCTAAGACCAACCCAAGACGCGTCACGCACAGTTAGAGGCCAATCTTCAATTGCCAATCGGAGATCGGCAATCGATCATTCCCCATGTCCAACGAGGACCTCATCTACCGAATTACTCGCGCAGTTTACGAGAGCCTCGGAGCTTCCGCTGACGAACACACAGTTGAGCAATTAGTTACCGACATCTATCGCGAAGTCCAGAACACTCGAGGTTTGAATCGGCCTGACAGATCCCTTTCCGGATCGTTTCCCATCGAATCCGCCAGTCAATCCAACCGAGATGAAGGCACCGCAGATCGAATGGTCATATCCGTGTTTGGCGTGGATCATCCGGGCATCGTTGCGGGCGTGGCGCAGATCTTAGCGGAGGCGGGCTGCAGCATCGTCGATATCAATCAAACAGTGGTTCAGGGCAAGTTTGCCATGGTCATCATCGCTGATACGTCACGCGCCCGCGAAAGTGCCGCAGAGTTGAAAGAGCGCTTACGACGGGAAGGCGAGAAACTGGGCGTAAGAATCTACGCGCAGCGGGAAGACCTTTTCAATGCGATGCACAGAATCTAGTTATTGCCGATTTGCGATTGCCAAGTGCCAATTGGTGTTTAGGGATGGTAATTCGGATTCTGTTTGGATCGAACAGACCTTGGATTCTGGTTGGATCGAAGAGTAGCCTGGGTTCTGCTTGGATAATGGGGCCTTACAAGGGAATTGCAATTTGTTAGGTTAGGGCAGAAGATGTACCAGCCGAATTTGTTAGGGAAGAAGATGCACCGGCCGGATCCTTCTAATTGGCACCTGGCAATCGACAATCGAGAATCTCTGCATGTCTGAACCCGAAATAGCTCGGCGATGTTCCCACTGTGGCGCGTCCATTCGTGTACGCGCATTTTTTTGTCCCCAATGTGGCGGGCAACTTGGGGGCGAACAGTTAGGCGTCAACGCCACTTCGCCGGGTGTTCAATCGGAAACATCCGCACAAACCCAAACTCTCGCCGAGGGAGTGCGTGAAGAGGCGACCGGCACTCCTGCAGTCGAGGTTCAGCAACAATCAAAGGCTAATAATCTCCCGAGCGCGAAGAAACAAAGAAAACGGGCGCGACGTCGTGCCAAAGTGGCGGCGCAGGCGCAGAAGGTTACTGCGACGGACGAGGATAAGAGACCTCTCGCTACCCCCGCGGTTACGGTGCCGGACGATGATAAGAGACTTCGCGCCACCACCGCGGCGGTTATTGCGCCTGACGAGGATAAGAAATCTCGCGCTACGACCGCGGCGGTTACGGCGCCGGACGAGGATAAGAGATCTCACGCTACCACCGCGGTTACGGCGCCGGACGAGGACAAGAGATCTCGCGCTACCGCGGCGGTTACGGCGCCGGACGAGGATAAGAGATCGCGCGCTACCACCGCGGCACAAGATCTAGTCGCAGACAGCGTCTTACCGCGGGTGGAGAAACTGCGCAAAGTCTCGAGCGTGGTGTTTGATGAAGTGGCTTATGATCCCAGCTTTCGCTTTGTACTGGTTGCGGCGCTATTGTTCGTGATCTTCCTCGCGATCGTTGTATTGAGTAAGTTGATTAGCTAGGGAGTATTACCCTTTGGAAATTAGAATTTAGAAATTAGAATTTAGTAGGATTTAGGATTTAGAATTTAGAATTTAGAATTTCGTGTTTCGGAAAATTGAAGCTCTTACTGAATCAAGGCTAGGGTGTGACAAATTCTAAATCCTAAATTCTAATTTCTAAATTCTAAATTCTAATTTCTTCCCCATGGAATACTCACAGGCTGAAATACTGCAAACGGTAGCGATGACGGAGATGGAGCACCTCGACGTGCGCACCGTCACCCTTGGCTTGAGTTTGCGCGACTGTGCCAGCGAATCAATCGAAGTAGCCGCCGAACGCGCAAGTAGAAAGATTCATGCCTTTGCTTCGCGGCTGGTCCAGACCGTCGATGAGATTGGTAACGAAATCGGAATCCGGATTGCTAACAAACGCATTGCGGTCAGCCCGCTCTCGCTGCTTGCTGAGGCAAGCGGCGACTGTGTCACTCTAGCGCGCGCCGTCGATGATGCGGCGGCGGCTGTCGGCGTGGACTTTATCGGCGGCTACTCGGCCCTGGTCCATAAGGGAGCGACGCGCAGAGAGACCGAGTTCCTGGACTCTATTCCCGAAGCATTGGCCAGCACTGAACGCCTGTGTTCATCAGTCAACGTAGCTACTACCCGGGCGGGCATCAACATGGACGCTGTCCGTCAGGTTGGGAGAATCATCAAGGACGCCGCTGAACGTACACGCACTCAGGGCGGCATTGCTTGCGCAAAGTTTGTCTGTTTTGCCAATGCCGTTGAGGATAATCCTTTCATGGCGGGAGCGTTCCACGGCATCGGAGAGCCCGAGGCAGTCATTAACGTCGGCGTCTCAGGTCCGGGCGTGGTCCATCACGCAGTGAAGCATGCCCCGCCTGACTTACCTCTACAGGATCTGGCTGAGACGATCAAGAAACTTTCTTTCAAGCTGGCCCGCGCTGGTGAACTTGTCGGTCGCGAGGCTGCAAGGCGCTTAGGGATACCGTTTGGCATCATCGATCTTTCGCTTGCTCCCACGCCCGTTCCCGGTGACTCTGTCGCCAATATTATCGAGGCAATGGGATTCGAGCGAGCTGGTACTCACGGTACGACGGCCGCGCTGGCCCTTTTGACCGACGCCGTTAAAAAGGGTGGCGCAATGGCGAGTGGAGCTGTCGGTGGGATGAGCGGAGCCTTCATCCCTGTCTCGGAGGATGCTGGAATGATCGAAGCCGCGCGCGTTGGAGCTCTCAGCCTTGATAAACTTGAAGCGTGGACCAGTGTCTGCTCTGTAGGGATCGATATGGTGGCAGTACCCGGATCAACCTCTCCAGAAACGATCGCTGCGATCATCGCCGATGAAATGGCCATCGGCGTAATGAACAACAAAACCACAGCGGTGCGTATCATTCCGGTGCCTGGCCGCGAGGTAGGCGAGATCGTGGAGTTTGGCGGCCTGCTCGGAAGTGCCCCGATCATGGCGGTAAACACTTTTTCATCGGCCGGGTTTATCCAACGCGGCGGACGCATTCCAGCGCCTATTCATTCGCTACGCAATTAAACTACGCGTACGTCCCCAAAGCTAGGCCTCTCTTTAAAGCAAAGCGCGATCTTCTGATATCGTCTGCCAGTTGCGCTTTCTTACCTGATCGGGGCATGCCTCACAGCATGGACACAAACAAACCAACTTGCGACAAAGGGAACACATTGACGTAAACATGCGAAGGAAGCACCGAGTGCACCAGACTCGACGTTGGTATAAAAGAGTGGTTTTTCTGCAAAAACTGACAGCTATGGGATGCCGAGGCATGAAATCTTGCAAACTAGTGCAGCCCCTTTTGATCCACAGGATATGGCCTTCTATTGCCCTTGACATTCTGCTAAACCGGCGTAGAATTCGCTTGTTTCTCAGACACCACTTCCCCACTCGACCTGCAGGGTGTAACACAGAAAGTATCCGGTCATGTTTTTCGATGGACTTAAACCGGAAGGCGATTCAGGCTTTCTCTGTCGAGGTGTGTCACCGGGATTTTCTGGCTGGATAGTCGGAATCGTCGATTAGATCACAAGGCCCCAGCGCCGCTCTGTAGGCGGCGTTGGAGCCTTTCTTACAACACAGCCTCCGCCGCATTTCCGCGCCGAAGATGCATTGCTAGCGAAACGAATCTTAGCGCACAGTGCGGCGGTGGCTCAACCTTAAAGAGAGGAGAGAGTCACCATGAAGAGTTTTCAGATATGTTTCGTGGCGTTGAGCATACTTGCTCTGGCATTTTCGCCCATGCCGTCATCGATAGGTCAGTCAATAGTAGGCGATAGAATATTCTATCCACCTGAGTTCTCACCGCTAGTAGCTTCCCGACCGCGTCCGGTCCAAGGGCCGATAGTACCACCAACGCGGTTCAATAGGGTTTCGAATCCAATCCCCGGTCGATACATTGTAGTTCTGAATGACAATGTTGTTCCAAGCGATTCGCCAATCAATATTCGGCGGCAAGCCATAACGACTCTTGCAAACGCTCACGCGGGTGCTCATCTTGGGATCGTTGGACATATTTATGAAACTGCGCTGAAGGGCTATTCCATAGAACTGCCGAACGAAGCGGCGGCTCAAGCTATAAGTCTTCGTCCAGAAGTGAAATGGGTTGAAGAGGTAGGCCGGCTTCACGTGCAGCAGGATCCAGAAGCGATTCAGCCGAACCCACCTTGGGGTCTAGATGCTATCGACGGCAGCGTACCAGTAGCACCTGTTTCCCCCGCCGGAACAACCAACGGTATTTACGTTTACAACGGCACGGGCGCGGGCATATTCGCGTACGTGCTTGATTCGGGCATAAGACGATCTCCACATGGAATTTGGCTCACGCGCATTCATTGCTGCTGACTTCATCACGGGTTCCCCATACCTTGATCAGTGTATCTACCCGAAGCCGACCGCTTTCGACAATGATTGTGATGGACACGGCACACACGTGGCCGGAACTCTTGGCGGCGTTACATACGGCGCGGCGAAAGGTGTAACAATTAGATCAGTGAAGGTTTGTGCTCCTCAGACGTATGGGTGTCCCACTGACGTGATAATCAATGGTGTCAACTGGGTGACAGCAGACCATCAGGGGAATCCATCGACGCCTGCGCTGGCCAATATGAGTATATCTGGACCAATCACTGCGGGGGTGGATAATGCGATTATTAACTCGATCAACAGCGGTGTAACTTATGTCGTCGCCGCTGGAAACAACTGCGGCGATGCGAGCCTCCGAAGTCCGGCACATATAACCGCAGCACTGACTGTTGGCGCATCTAACAGTGCCAGCAGCCGCGTCTTAGCTTTCCCCTTCGGAGGATGTTCCAATTTCGGAGGTGTCGTGGATTTGTTTGCTCCCGGTGCGTTTGTTCTTTCTTCAATTAGTACAAGCGATACTGCCACTGACCTATACGACGGCACTTCCATGGCTTCACCGCATGTAGCGGGAGCTGTGGCCTTGTATCTTCAGGGAAGAGCAGGCATGGCCAACTGCTCCGCCTATCCAATCCAAAATCCTTCATCAGCACTAGGTGGAGCAATCTCGACCTGTCCCGATAGAGTCGCACGGCTCATAAATAGCAATGCGAATCTGAATAGATTGACCAACGTAAACGGTACTGACGCTAGTGGAAACCCGGTCTACTCACCGAATCGTTTTCTGTGGACGGCCTCGGTTCCCAGCACCACAAATCCCGGTGATAATCAACGGTTCTTTGTCTGGCAGCAGTACAGCGATTTTCTCCCTTATGATCCAGACGAAGGCGGGCTGGACTTTTGGACATCGCAGATAACGTCGCACTGCGGCGTAGGGTTTAACGGCAACAACGCATGTTCTCGGACTTACAGGGCGTCTGTATCGAAAGAGTTCTTTCGTGTTGCCTTTCCAACCGCATTCAATAACAATTCAGAGTTCGTACACCTCTGTTACGAAGCATATTTGCGTCGGAGCGTCCCCAATAATGACGGCGGCTTCCAGTTGTGGCTGGGTCAGTTGAATAGTTACGGCACGCCAGCGAGTGAAGCGGGAAAAGACTCTATCATCGACGCTTTCATCACCTGTGGCGAATACCGACAGCGATTTGGTCAGCCATAGAGTTCGGTTCAAGTATGTTTGTGGGTAAGGGCGGCGGCATCAGAAGAAACCTTCTACGCGCCGTCGGTACTGCCCGTTGACAGTTGCCCATAGGGCGTTCAAGCTAACATTTATGAGCTGTGTGCGACGATCCTCATTCAAGTGTCGGGCAACCTTATTGATCTTCTGTGCCGCTTTGACCCAATTCATGTCCTCACGAAGATCAGAGGCGAGCGAGGAAACCAATGCAGCGTCTTTAATCGTTGTACCAAGCCCTACTCCGACTCCACCAAGAGTCACATACAACGGCAAAATAGCTTTTAGTAGCGACCGTCATAACTCTGCATTGAGTATTTGGTCGATGAACTCTGACGGCAGTAGTCCAACTCGCCTTACGGATGGCAGGGCGCGCAGTGACAGACTGCCGAGATCTACGCACGTGTACGATACGGACCCCGCATGGTCGCCCGACGGCGTGAAGATCGCTTTCATCAGCAACAGAAATTCTACTTTCGCACTTTATACTATGAGTGCGGATGGTAGCAATGTCCAGGTGGTTATAGATACGGTTGCAAATCCCTCATCGCCAGCCTGGTCGCCTGATGGTAGCAAGATAGCGTTTACAGGCGGCGTTCCCTTCGCGGTGGAACCAAACAATCCGTTCACAGACATTTACGCAATTAACGCGGATGGAACGGCACTAACTAAGTTGACTGCTGATTCTGGTCTTAACAGCCATCCGAGTTGGTCGCCAGATGGAAGACAAATTGTATTCGGGAGTAATCGTGATCCAGACGGGCGAGAGAAAATTTGGGTAATGAACGCCGATGGAACAGGTCAGAGAAGGCTGACTAACATCCACGATACTAGTAATCCGCTCTTCTACGGTGATCGCTGGCCTTCATGGTCCCCGGACGGGACGAAGATTCTGTTTAATGGTTACCGTGATTTTAACGGAGCGAGGAACTGCGGCTCTGTCAACTGCTCAGAAATCTTCGTGATGAATGTAGACGGTACAAACGACCACGCATTAACGAATGATTCAACAAGAGGCGGGGTATATGAGACGCCTAAGTGGTCGCCGGACGGAACAAAGATTGTGGTCCACCTGTCATTGGGAACAATTGCTGACGTTAGGAATGGCATCGATCGTGGACGTGCGATCATTGTCATGAACGCCGACGGCAGCAATCAGATAAACATCTCCAATCGGGGCAAGTATGGTTTTAATGCCGCAGAGAACGCCTTCTATGACGTTGCTGCCGACTGGCAACCTCTACTAACACCGCCGAATTTTGCACCGAGCGTGATCGGTTTTAGCGCTGCGTCTTATTCTGTATATGAGGATGCGGGAAGCGTGACAATTATTGTTAGACGCACAGGTAATCTAACTGCTCCTGCGTCGTGTCTCTACGTGACGATGGATGACACAGCAACGGTAAAGTCAGATTATACCTCCGCTGTTGGCACCGTCCGATTCGCTGCTGGCGAATCACTCAAAACAATCTCGATTCCTATTATTGACAACGGTGACGTGCGTGGCACTAGGTCCTTCAAAATCGTGCTCTCCGATAATGAAGGCAACGCCACCTTCATTGGCGGCACAAAGGAAGCGACTGTCATTATTATGGAAAGGGATACCGCGCCACGCCCGACAAATCCGATTGATGAAGGGCGTACTTTCGTGCGAATGCATTACGTTGACTTCTTGAACCGCGAACCTGACACCGGCGGCTGGGATTATTGGACTAATCAGATTGTTGCCTGCGGCACCAATCTGCCTTGCGTTCTTTCGCGGCGCGTCGGCGTGTCTGCTGCTTTCTTTATCGAGCAGGAGTTTCAGCAAACTGGAGCGTTCGTCATCCGCTTCAAGCTAATCAATCCACCATATTCCGCCTTCAACTTTCTCGCCTTCATGCGCGACGTGCAAGCAATAGAAGGGAACGCTTTGGGACAGCCGGACGCGGCTGCAAAACTTGAAGCGAACAAACACGCCTACATTCATCAATACTTCGATGAGAACCGAGTTACGGTCAGCTGGGGACGCACAGATGCAGAGTATGTTGATTTACTTTTTTACTACGTTCAACTGTATAGCGGCGCAACCCTGCTCCAAGCTGACCGCGATGCATATGTTGCGGGCTTAAGTGCCGGAACTGAAACCCGGGCGAGCATCTATCGCAAGGTGATCGATCACCCTTTATATCAACAAGCGACCTACAATCCCTCACTTCGCCAGAATACCAGCAACGGTTCAGCCCGGTCGTGGCGCACTCGAACGCTGAGTGTGCGCAGTGATACGCCCCTCGACAAACTGAAGAAGTTTGTCGGACATTCACATCGAAACTGACCCACTACCCACTTACAGCGACCCGACCTCAACGAAATTCAATCTGTGATATTCTGGCGCTCGCTCGTGATCTGAAGTGCGAGAAGTGCAACGCGGTTTGTGATCGGAGACGCGAGGAACTATGGAAAAACATACCCAGGAAGCGCTCGGCATGGTTGAATGCAAGGGTTTGGTGGCTATGATCGAGGCTGCGGATACGATGGTCAAAGCCGCAAACGTTCGCCTTGTCGGCTATGAAAAGATTGATGCTGGACTGGTAACGGCGATTGTCCGCGGAGAAGTCGCCG
>WNGF01007817.1_pt1 | contig 19810 bp, 23 predicted proteins | sample 5400641 | NCBI WGS metagenome assembly WNGF01 (sample SAMN13153371, study PRJNA577476) | soil metagenome | isolation source: 80 cm soil or saprolite under grassland replicate 2 | place: USA:California | collected 2016-06-15
GCCCTGGAGAAAGACATCCGCACCTGGATCGAGGGCTGGAATGCTGACCCCAAGCCGTTCGTGTGGAAGAAGACCGCCGAGGAAATCCTCGACTCCCTGGCCCGATATCTTCAACGGATTTCAGGCGCGGGACACTAGTGTCCTGAGTCATTAATTAGCTGAAGATATCCGGCGATGCTTTCCAGGATCTCGTCGGCGGTCTTGGTCCACACGAATGGCCGGGGGTCGTCGTTCCATGCCTGGATCCATGCCTGGATGTCGGCTTCGAGTTCGCGGACGCTGCGGTGGGCGGAGCGGCGCAGCTTGCGGTTGGTGATCTCAGCGAACCACCGTTCCACGAGATTTAGCCAGCTGGAGCTGGTCGGGATGAAGTGAATGCGGAACCGGGGATGGCGGATCAGCCAGTTCCTGACGGCGGGGGTCTTGTGGGTGGCGTAGTTGTCACAGATCAGGTGCAGGTCCACGCCGGCGGGAGTGGCGGCGTCGATGGTCTTGAGGAATTTCAGGAACTCCTGGTGCCGGTGCTGGCGGTGGTGGGAGGCGATGACCTGGCCGGTGGCCACGTTAAGCGCGGCGAACAGGCTGGTCGTGCCGTTGCGGACGTAGTCGTGGCTGCGCCGGGCCGGCGTGGTCGGCAGGATCGGCAGGCACGGGGCGGTGCGGTTTATCGCCTGAATCTGCGTCTTCTCATCCACGCACAGCACCACGGCGTGCTCGGGCGGGTCCATGTACAGCCCGACGACGTCGCGGACCTTCTCGATGAACTGCGGATCGGTGGACAGCTTCCAGGTCTCCTGCACATGCGGCTTGAGGCCGAACGCCCGCCAGATCCGCGAGACGGCGGTCTGGTTCAGGCCCGTCGCCTTCGCCATCGACCGGGTCGACCAGTGCGTGTCCAGGTCCGGCGGCTTATCCTCCAGCGTCTTCACGATCACCTCCTCGACCAGCTCATCGGTGATCTTCCGCGGCTGTCCGGGCCGCGGCTCATCTGCCAGGCCCTCCAGCCGGGCTGTCACGAACCGGGCCCGCCACTTGCCCGCCATCTGCGGCGTCACCCCCAGCCGGGCCGCGACTTCCTTGTTCGCCGTCCCCTCCGCGCACGCGAGCACGATCCTCGACCGCGGCGCCAGCGCCTGCCCGCTCTTCGGCCTCCTGGCCCACCGCTCCAGGACAGCCCGCTCGTCATCAGTCAGCGTTAAAGGCGCCTTCGGGCGGCCAGCCTCTGTCATCCCCCCAGTCTACCCAAATTACTCACAGAATTAATGACTCAGGACACTAGGCGCCGCCCGCGTCCGCTACCTGCGGTCTTTGGCCAGCTTCATCAACCACAGCGCCATCTCTGACATCACCCTGGCCACGACTCCGCCCGACGACCTGATCGCATCACTCGCCGCGGGCGTCGGCGGGGCCGGGTACAAGACCGCCCAGTGCGCAGCGCTGTACGCCCGCGGCTACCACTGCGGTGTCATCCCCGTCGATGCTGGCATGGTGACCAAGCTCGCGCCGCTGCTCGGGATCAACCTCACTGCCGGCCCGGTCGCCCACGAGCAGATGCGCAGACTCCTCCAGCACGGCGTCACGGCCCGCGCTGACGCGTACCGGGACCTGGCGGCACACCTCAGATACGAGATCACCATCCCGGCCGGTGCGGCGCCAACGTGGTTTGCGCACCTGGTCCTGATCTATTTCAAACGGCTCTACCTCAACCGGCTCCGGGCTGAGCTGTGCCCGCACCGCCCCGCCTGTCCTGGGCTCGTCGGGTGCGGCTGCCAGCCATGAGAACCCGGCGGTGAGCGGGCTCGCCGTCATCGGCAACATTTCGCGCGATCTGGCCGTCTACCCGGACGGCCGCAGGTTCGAGTTGCTTGGCGGTGCCGCGCTGCACGTCGCCCGCGCCGCCGCGCGCGCTGGAATTGCCTCGGCGCCCGTTTCTGTCATCGGAGCCGACCTGGCCTGGGTTCGTACCGATCCGCGGCTGGCTGGACTCGACTTCACCAACGTCAAAGTTGTTCCCGGCCGGTCGTGTGCGTTCACCCTCACCTACACCGCCGCAGGCAACCTGGCCCGCACCGGCTGCTCGTTCGGCGCCGCGCGGGCCCTCACTAGCCACTGCCTGACCGTGATCGGAAACTACGACCAGTACCACGTGTGCTGCCGCCGGCCCCTCGACGTCCCAGCCGTCCTTGTCCGCCTGACCCACGCTGGGCTCGCCTACAGCGTCGACTTCCACCTCGCCAGCGCGCGTGACATGATCAGCGCCAGTGTTCCGTTCCTTCCGCAGGCGACCGCCGTATTCGTCAACGCAGCCGAGTTCGCTGCCCTGCGAGCGCGCATCGACCCTGGCCAGCTAGCTCTGACCGTTGTGTCCAACGGTCCCCGCGAGGCCACGCTGCTGCGGTATGGCCAGGTCACCGCCACCGTCCGGCCTCCCGCCACCCCCGAAGTGGAGGTGACCGGCGCCGGTGACACTCTCGCTGGCGCGTTCCTGGCTTACACGTCTTTGGGCGGGGACGATGGCAATGCGCTGCGAGCAGCTGTTGGCGCAGCGGCACGGTCGGTCCGGGAACCTGGCCTGGCGATCAGCGGGTCCTGAGCGCAGACTATGGCGTGTATTACGTCGCTCACCGGCTCTTCTCAGCCCACGACCGTGCGCTGGGAGCCTACGTCGCACGCCGGCTCGCTTACCAGGTCGGAGCGGACGCGGTGTTCCTCCCGTTCTGCGATACCGACGAGGAAGACCTGGCCGACCCATGCAAGGGCCGCCGGCTTTTCGAACTCGACCGCGAACGGCTACGCCGCATCGACGGGATGCTCGCGCTGCTGCACGGGCCCAGCCTGGACGACGGCGTCTGCATGGAAATCGGCTATGCGGCCACGCTCGGCATCCCCGTCGTCGCCCTCACCACCGACTTCCAGACCTACGGGCTCACCCGCAACGGCCCTGCCGCCGCCTTCCCGGACCCGCTGCTGGGTGTCCTGCTGGCCGATGTCGTCCGGGTGCACAGGCTCGCGCCGCCGCTGACGGGAACAGCCGGCCGGTTCACGGCGTACCTGCGCCGCAACCTGCCGCCGATTCGCGCCGCCGCGGACCAGGCCATCACCGCTCTCCTGCGCGCCGAGCCGCGCGCAGCGCCAGGCCACGCCACCGCCGGGGAACGCCGGGCGTTCATCGAACCCTCCCGTACGTGGCGCGCGACATCTGGCGCGACGTCGCGCGCCTCCTGCATGACCATGGGTGGAAGGTTCAGATCGCCACGCGGTTCCGCGATCTTGCGCAGCCGTGTGCGGCTGCCCAGGCCGACTGGGCGGCATCCCTGGCCGCTGACCTCACCCTGATTGACGTTTGCGGCCCCGAGACCCCACCGGGCGCCGCCGTCATCGCTGGTGCCCGCGCCGCGACCGGGCGGCCCGTGCTGGCCGCGGACCCGGGCGGATGGTGGACATTCGCCGACGGCCGTGAGCCGAACTGGCGAAACCTCATGATCCAATACGCCGTCGGCGGCCGTTTCGCCACCGTCGGTGAGCTGGCCACACTGGCAGGCCTGCGGTGATCGCGCCCGGCCTCGCGGGCTGGGCGGCCGGGCGCGATCTCATCATCCTGGACGGCTGCGACGGCGCCGGGAAAACGACCCTGGCAGCAGCCCTCGCGGCCCGCTACGGCCATGTGGCTGTGCACGCTGGTCTTACCCCTGAGGGGACCGACCTGCTGGCGAAATACCGTACGGTCCTCGCCCGCCCGGGCCCGCTTGTGCTCGACCGCAGCTTCATCAGCGAACTCGTATACGGCCCGCTGGACCGCGGGTACTCACGGCTCACTTTCCGTCAAGCCGCTTGCCTGGCCGCCACCGCAGCCAAGCGCGGCGGCATCCTTGTCCATGTCGCCTGCCAGCCCGAGCAGATCGCCGCCCGCCTGCTGGCTCGCGACGGCCACGGCCCCGCGCGAGAGCGAATCAGCGCGCTCACGGCCGCCTACACCGACGTATTCGCCAAACTCGCCCGCCACGCACCCGTCGTCACCATCGACACCACAGCCGCCACGCCATGAAATCAGGGTGATGGCGCATCCGGCGCGCCGGCCGGGTCTTTCACCAGGACCCCGTTCAGCAGCCGCTGATATACCCTCGCCTGATTCTTCGCCAGCTTGGCCTCGACGGCCTGCTGCAGGTCAGCACCGATCATCTCGGCCAAGCCGAGCAGGAAGATCGCAGTGTCCGCCAGTTCCTCGGCCACCTGCTCACGGCGCTTGCGCCAGGCGTCGAAAGCCTCGGCGACCTCACCGCTCAGCAGGCAGAACTCCAACGGGACATCAGTGGTGTTGAAACCCTTCGCGAGCTTGTTCTCCCAGGCAAGCTTCTGCGCCGACCTGATATCCACCCGTCTCCTCCAGCACCAGGCACACCAGCCCACCGGGCAACCCGCCCGCAGCTGAAAACTGGCAAAACCTGGCGGGCGGCCAGGCACGGCACGCTACTCGCGGAATCTTGTGGACCGCCACGTGCATAAACCCGCTCACCCTGTGAGCAACCGCGCCGCTCGCGACGGGCACCTGTGCATGACGCCTCGCGGCTCACCAGCCAGAACCACAATCCCCACCTGTGGAAAGACAGAACGCCTGTGGACATTACTCACCCGAAGATTCCCAGAGTTTGGTCTGCTCGGCTGCGGCATCAAGGTCCGGCGGCAAACTGGGTGACCCAGATCGACGACGCGCGGCAGTCGCCTGTGTAGGACCCGATCCAGTCGCCGATCTCGGTCAGCCAGTCCGGGAGGACGTGCTCGCGGGTCAGATCCGACGTTGACCCGCAGAAGATGCATTGCCGAACCAAGTTCGCTCCCACTCACGGACACCCCTACGGCAGCTCCTGGTGCTTCCAATCTACGTTTCGCCTGCTGTCAGCCGACCTGTGATCAAGCGGCCCCGGAGCGCCGAGGGTTCGGCCGTCTACGGGCGTACGGGTCCGGTTGGCGAATCGCCCGGAGGCCGCGAATCCTTGCAACCCGGAACCCGGATGCATGTATGCGTGAGTACGTGCATCTGGAACGTGTTGAGCCGCTTCACGGCGGCTGCCCGATACAAGGCGTCGGCCGGGCTATCTCCGGCGACTCGGGTCGCGCCTGACGACGTTCGCCTGATGAATCAGGCCTGCCCACGCAGGCCCTTCGCGACGGGCACCGGGCGGCAGGCCGCGCTCGGCGACTGGTCCCAGCCGTGATAACGGGATGAACACTGCGTGTGGAAGTGGTATCACTGGCCGGGATGCCCAGGTCCCGTCATCCCATAGCCGACGCGGCCAGGTTCTCAGATCCCGCCGGAAGGACGCGATGACTGAATCTGCTGCGGACGGGGCGTCCGCCGGCTCCGTGGCCTCGGAAGGTGGCGCCGGTGCAGAAGAGCGACAGCAGGCCCAAGACCCGCGAATATAGGCAAATGGTCTGTGTCCGAGGGGCGAGACCTAGAACCGGCCCACCGGCAGAATGGCAGTTAAAGCAATCACGCAGAACAGAACCGTGAGGTAGGTGATCGAGGCCTGGAAAAGGCGCATGGGGTTCGGCGAATCGCCGCGCCGGACCGAGGCGCGCAGCCGGTGAGCGTCGGCGAGAAACCACGTGCCGAGAACGGCGGCGCATGCCGCGTAAATCCATCCAGCGTAGGGCACCAGCGCCAGCGTGGCCGCCACCATGAGATACGAGTAGACCAAGATCTTGCGCGCCACTGTGGCGGCTGGCGCGACGACTGGAAGCATCGGCACGCCTGCCGCCGCGTAATCGGCGCGAAACTTCATCGCGAGCGCCCAGAAGTGCGGTGGCGTCCAAAAGAAGATAACAGCGAACAAGACAATCGCAGGGACGCCGACGGAGCCGGTCACCGCGGCCCACCCGACCAGAACAGGAAAACACCCTGCGGCGCCTCCGATGACGATGTTCGAGGCCGTTCGCCGCTTGAGCCCGAGTGTGTACACACCGACGTAGAACACGATCGCGCCATCGGCAAGCGATGCCGCCAGCCAGTTAACGCCGAGGCCGAGGGAAACGGTCGCGAGCGCGCCCAAAACGATCCCGAAGGCGAGCGCCTCACCAGGCCGGATGACGCCGCCCTTGGCGAGAGGCCGACGTGAGGTGCGCCGCATGATCGCGTCAATGTCGCGGTCCAGGTAACAGTTGATCGTATTGGCGCTGCCCGCGGCAAGAGCGCCACCGACCAGGGTGATCGCGAGCCTGGTCAACGACGGCAGTCCGTGCGCGGCGAGCAGCATGGTCGGCACCGTGGTGATGAGCAGCAACTCGATGATCCGCGGCTTGGTGAGCGCGAACAAGGACCGCGCCACCACGGGCACGGGGCGGCGCAGTGCGACAACAGCGGGCGCGCCGGCGGCGGCGTTGCGCGCCGTGTCACCTATGACCCGCACCCCGTCCACCTGTGACCGTGTCTTCACTGCGTACCATCGGACGCACCAGCATCGGCGGGAGGCTCGGACGCCGCGCCGCCAGGTCGCTCAGCCTCGGCGGTGCCGGACTCCGCGGGCCCGGTCGCAGCTGGGGACTCGGCTCGCGCCTCGGCCGACGCGCGCGGGGCTGCGACCCCGGGGTGCGCCTGAGCGATCGAGGCCTGGAAATGGTGAATCGAGGCGGGCCGGAACCTTCGGCTGAGCGGCCAGTCCCATCCGGCGAAAAGCCCCCACAGGATCGTGCCGACCACCGCGAACAGCAACATGGGAAACAGGAACGTGAGGATGGCGCCGCCTTGGGAGTTGACCGGGGCTAGCGCGAGAAGCGACTCGGCCATGAATTCACCTCAACCGATGGTATCCGCTGCGGGCTCACAGCCTAGTACTCCAGCCGTAGATCGTGATCTTGGGTGTGGCGGTGCTGGACGCGGGGCGGCCACCGTTTGATCATCCCGGTTTGTGACGACACGTAATGATCTTGTGGTGGCCGCTGGCCACAGCGTAGACGCTGGCCGGTGGCTGGGGTTGCTGGATGAGCTGATGCTCCGGGCAGGTCGGCATTTCCGCAGGCCGGAGCCGCGGCGGCGGGCACGGGCGTTCGTGCTGGGGCTGCTGGCTCCGCTGCCGCGGAAGAACTGCTGGACCATCGCGGAGCAGGCCGGGGATGGCACCCCGGATGGGATGCAGCACCTGCTGGCGCGGGCCTGCTGGGATGCGGATGGGGTGCGGGATGAGGTGCGCAGCTTCGTCGTCGAGTATTTAGGGGACCCGGAGGCTGTGCTGGTGGCAGATGAGACAGGCGACCTCAAGAAAGGTTCCCTGACGGCCGGCGTTCAAAGGCAGTACACCGGTACCGCCGGGCGGATCGAGAACGCCCAGGTCGCGGTCTACCTCGGCTACGCGTCGGCAGCCGGGTACACGCTGGTTGACCGGGAGCTGTACCTCCCGCAGTCCTGGACCTGCGACCGGGCCCGCTGCGAGACCGCCGGAATCCCGCCAGACACCACCTTCGCGACCAAGCCGGAGCTGGCGTGGCGGATGACCGAAAGGGCACGCGCCGCCGGGGTGCCGTTCGGCTGGTTCGCCGGCGATGAGGTGTACGGGGATAACGGCAAGCTGCGCACCCGGCTGGAAGAAGCCCAGATCCGCTACGTGCTGGCGGTGTCTTGCGACCACCGGGTCCCCGCCGGCGCCGGGCGCACCCTCCGCGCCGATGAGCTCGCCGCCCGCCTGCCAAAGCAGGCCTGGCAGCGGCTGTCCGCCGGCGCAGGCGCCAAGGGCCAGCGCTACTACGACTGGGCCTGGATCACCGTCCGCCACCCTGGCCCGGCAGAGCGCTGGCTGCTGATCCGCCGCCACCGGCGCACCGGGGAACTGGCCTTCTACCGCTGCTACGCCCCGCAGCCCGTCACCTTGACCGCCCTGGTCAAGATCGCCGGCCGCCGCTGGACCATCGAGGAGAACATCCAGGCCGGAAAGGGGCTTGCCGGCCTGGACGAGCACCAGGTCCGCACCTGGACCTCCTGGCACCGGTGGGTCACCCTCGCCATGCTCGCCGCCGCCTTCCTGGCCATCGCCGCCGCAGCCGAACGCCGGCGCGACCCGCCACCAGACAGCCAGATCCCGCTGACCCGCAACGAGATCGCCACCCTCTTCGCCAGCCTGATCATCCACCCCCCGGCCGGCACCGGGCACCGGCTGCGCTGGTCCACCTGGCGCCGCCACCACCAATACCGAGCCCAGCAATGCCACTACCAGCGGCAAGCAGCCCAAGGCCCATGAAGATCACGATCTACGGCTGGAGTACTAGCTACGCGTACGGCATGAAGTGATCCCACTCCCGGTCGCTCTTCAAACCGAGGCAGGTGTCACAATACGCGCAGCGCCAACCCTGCTTAGCGCCGATAGCGTCCTGAATACGCTTAGGCGGCTTCCTGCGCCTGCGGCTGCCGTTAGGCTGAAAGAACACGCTTGGGTGACGCTTGTACTCCGCGAAAGTGAAACCAGTAGGCATACAAATATCCAAAAAAGATAGGCCCCACGGCTGCACCCGTGGGGCCTATCAAGTTAAACACCCTTGTGCAGCAGGGGAAATTATTAAATTGTCAGATTAGAATCCAGCAGGCGCGATAGTGCCAGTCCCGTTGATAATCCCCGGGTTGTTCGTGTACCGGCCCGCGCCCGTCCCAGGCGACGCGGCCCAGTAGCTGTACGCGACCAGAAGCACGCCAAGAGTCGCCGCGTTAGGCTGCTCCGCGCGAATGAGCACCGGGGCGTTGGGTCGGTCCACACGTGCAATTCACGCGACGCGATGACAAGGACCGGGTCCTGGTTTGTGCCCGCGCCAAGGTTCGTCGGCAAGTTATTGTCAACGATGACGCGAAGCCCGTTAGGGAGGATTCCGCGCGTCCCCGAGCCGTACTCATTCGAGACGACGATTCCGCCGGACTGCGGGCCGGGGACATTATTGCCGCCTATGAGCGGCCAAGTGGAGCCGAGCGTGGAGACGAACCAGTTCCACCTTCTGCTGTGCATGACCACCGCGTCGGGAACGGCGACGCCCAAAAGGGCCTGCTCCAGTAGTGACTCAGCCTGGAACAGCAAAGGCCAGAGCAATTGAGGCGTAGGCGAAGCGTTCGTGAACGTCGTAGTCTGCCCTGTGGCAAGCAACCCTGTCGTCGCGGTGTTGATAAGCTGCGAATCCATTGAAGTGAACACCCGGCGCATAAGGTCAAGCGTCAAAGTCGCCTCAATGTTGGTCCCACGCTCAATCGCCTGGCGCGAGACGTTCTGCCCGCCGGCCGCCGTCAACACCGGAACGGTGAGCAAAGTGTCGTCCGCGCTCGTAAGCGAGACAGCGCCAAGCTCCGCCGACTGATTCGCCGCCGAGGTTGCGGTAGTCACCCGCGAAATGTTCACCGACATGCCCTGCTTGGGCAGCGTGTGATTAGCCGCGTTGTCAATCAACGGCTTCAGCGCCGCCGTGGCCGGGGCGACCATGTCGACCAGGTACTGCGGAACTGTCAAACCCGCCCAGTTGACGGTCGTCGTGTTCCCTGCTGCGCGCTCGAAATACTGCGGCCGGTCAACCCGCTCCTCGCGGGTGTGGCGAACGAGCCGATCCTGCGCGGACGGATCGTTATACAAAAACTGACGGCAAACGTCCGCGTAAAATTGCGTGCCCGTCGGGTCGGTGTCAGGCGAGTAGGTGCGGGCTTACCGCGTGACGAGCATGCGCGATTCGCGGGTCTCACGCGGCCCTTGCCCCCATGCAGCGGCCGCTCATCTGTTTGTGTGTGATCATGGAGCCATGTTGGATGTCCGGCGGCTGCTGGTACTGCGGGCGGTGGCGCACCACGGTTCGCTCGCCGCGGCCGCCCGGGCCCTCGGCTACACCCAGCCAGCGGTCACCCACCAAATCCGGCGCCTGGAACAGGAGGCCGGAGTGCGGCTGATCACACGCGACGGCCGCGGCGTGCAGCTCACCGCCGCCGGACGCGCGCTTGTGGCCCGGGCCGAGGCCATCGCGGCCGAAGTCACCGCCGCCGAAGCGGAACTCGCCACCGCGGTCAGGAACACGGCAGGGCAGGTCCGCATGGCCGCTTTGCCGGGCGGCACCGCCAGCCTCGTGCCGCGAGCACTCGCGGAACTCCGTACCCGCCACCCCGAGATCGCGGTGTTGCTGGTCGAGGCGGGCCCGCTGGAGTCGTGGTCACTCTTGGACCGTGCCGAGTGCGATCTGGCCGTCAGCTTCGACCACCCCATCCTGCCCAGCTGGTCGGCGAACCGGGTCGTCACCGTGCCGCTGTTCGATGACCCCATGCTCGTGATCCTGCCTGCAGCGCATCCGCTGGCCAGCGCCAGCGAGCTGCCGTTGAACCGGCTGTCAGGCGAAACCTGGATCTTGAGCAAACTGTGCCAGCGCGAAATGCTGCGCGCCTGTGCACGGGCGGGATTCACCCCCAATGTCGCCTTGGTCACCGACGACTATCAGCTCGCGGTGCCGCGCCTGGTCGCCAGCGGGTTGGGCATCGGGCTCACCACCGCGTTCTTGAGCCGGGACGCCCGCGCTGCGAGCGTTACCCTCATCCCGGTCGCTGACCTGCCACCGGGCCGGGTCATCGCGCTCTTGCCCAGGCGCCCACGCCCCTCGCCGGCCGTCACCGCGGTGCTCAAGGCGCTCCAAACAGTCGCCTCGGCCCCTCCTGAGCCGCTGGGGACTGCTGCCAGTGAGTCACAATCAAACTGAGCACCCGCCGCTTCATCGGGCTGGCTGAAACGGGCTCCGGGAGCAGCGGATGCGATTGCTGACTGCACAGGCTGGGTGTGGTGCGGCGCCGGTGCCACCACCGGCAGAGAGCCGTGCCCGGCTTACGGACCACGCACCAACAGCCGCCGCAGCTCATGCATCGCAACCTCGACCGCCAAACATTTTCTTAATGGCTGAAGAAAACCGGCATGAGTCGTTGCGCGGCACCGGGGCAAGCTCCAGCCGAGCGGCCCATCTGAACTCACAAGGAACGCCTGCGTGCCGGGCAGCCGCACCGGAGGGCGGCGGTGAACCTGCTGATCTCACTCGCCCCGCTGATCTCGCCGGGCCTCGCCGCGTGGTGGCGGGGCCACGGCTCCCGCGCCAGCCAGCCACCCCGCGTGCGCCGCGCATGGGGAGCGTGCCTAGCGATGGCCCAGCACTCCGACGTCTTGGCGGTGCGCGGCGGGCAGGCCGGGCTTGATTCCCGAGCTCGCCCAGACGCTCAACGCCACGGTGGTCCAATTGCGGCGCCGGCGGCGGCAACCTCGAACAGCTGCCTTCTGGCTCTCGCGGTCATGGCGATCGTGCCGCAGCAGCAAACAGGTGACAATCCCGCCCGCCGCTCACCCCGGGCCCGGGTACCGGGGCCACCGGGCGCACCGCCGCTGGGCGGCCCCAGGAAAGGAGCAGATAGATGATGACGAGCTGGCCGACGGGCCTGGTGGCCCTGGCCTGTGTGGCGATGGTGGCGCTGATGTGCCTGCCGATGGCGGCCGGGATGATCCGCAGACGCGCTCGGCATGGCCGCAGTGACACGACGGCGCGCCCCGCCGGGAATATGCCCGGCGAGCCGGCGGGCTCGCGCTCCCGTAGCCCTTCCGGGGAAGCGTCCAGCCGGGCCGGGCAGCCGCCCGCCGGGGCGCCGGACCTGAGGTGCGGAGAACAAAGGTGACGCGTCGGCTGCTCACCGGCGCGACCGTGTGGGCCGGCGCCGCCTGCGCCCCGCGGCCGGCGTGGCTGCTCATCGAGGACGAGGCAGTGGCGGCCGTCGGTGAGCAGGGTCACCCGCCGCCGGACGGCCAGGCCCTCGACCTGTCCGGCCATCACATTCTGCCCGGATTTGTGGACGTGCACCTGCACCTGAGCCAGGCCGCCTGGTTCCCCCGCGGCGGCGACGCGCTGGGCTGGCGGGGCCTGGCCGACGCGCTGCGCGCGGTCCGGGTCGCCGCCGGCGCCGAACCGGACGCGCCCTGGCTGCTGTTTTGGTGCGCGGCCCGGTTCGCCTGGCCGGAGGGCAGGCTGCCCACCGCCGCCGAGCTGGACCAGGCCGCGCCGGGCCGCCGGGTGCTGATCAGCACGCTGGACATGCACCGCGGCGCGGTCTCCTCCGCCGGCCTGGCCGCGCTCGGGGTTCCCGGGCACCGGCTGGCACACGAGTTCGGCGGCGACGTCACCCGGGACCGGCGTGGGCGGCCGGCCGGCGAGGTGTGGGAGGCGGCGTATGGGATGGTGTTGCAACGGGCGCTGGCCGACACCCAGGCGCACGCGGCGCAGCGCGGTGCCGAGGCCGTGCTGGCCGGCGAGGCTGCCCGCTGCCTGGCCCACGGCATCACCCACGCGCACGACCCCTACGTGTCACCAGCCCACCATCAGCAGATGACCGCCCTGCGCGCAGCCACCCCCATGCGGCTGTCGTGGGCCACCGGGTCGGCGGCCGGGATGCTCAGCAGGCCACCGGGCGCCGCATATGCGCCGGACGGGCCTTATGGCGACGCCGGGCCCGAAGTGAAGCTGTTCGCCGACGGCGGTGAGCGCTGCGCCATCCGGCTGCCACCGTCGGCGGTCTTCGACCTGCTCGCCGGCGCCGCCGGGGAGGCGTGGCGGATGCGGGCCATCGGCCCGCTGCGCGAAGCGCTGCGGCGCCGGCTGGTGCTGCGGCCGCAGCAGCTGCGCCTGCCCTATCTCCGCTACGCCGACGCCGAGCTGACCGCCATGGCGGCGGGCTATGCCGAGGCCGGGATCCGGTTGCGCATTCACGCCCTCGGCAACCTGGCCGGCCAGCAGGCGGCCCGGCCTACCAGCCCGGTTTCCTCCCCGGCTACGGCCAAATGATCGCAGGCACCCGGATGGACCGGCGGCTCACCGTGGCCGGCGGGCGGCTACTGCTGCGCGCCGGTGTCCCGCTCGCGCTCAGCTCCGACTATCCCTGCGGGCCGCTGGACCCGCTGCACAACCTGCGCGCTGCCGTCAACCGGCACCTGCCGGGTGGGCGGGCTCTGCAACCCGGCCAGGCCCTCACCCTCAGCGAAGCCGTGCGCGCCCAGACCGTGACCGCCGCCGCCTCGCTCGGCGCGCCAGGCAGCGGCGGTCTCGCCCCCGGGCAACCCGCCGACCTCGTGATCTGCGACGGCGACCCCTTCCAACCTGGCACCCGGGCGGTGCAAACCTGGATCTCCGGGCAGCCAGTCTGGTCAGCCACACCGGTCATAGGCGGCCTGACATGACAGCCGGCTGAACAGCATGCCCAGCGCTATACCTCCCGGATGGGCGATTGGCTGGACGGTTCAACACCTTCACCCCGGCCACCGTCGACAAGGCGCCACCCCGGGGGGACGCCCCACGAGCCAGACACCACAAACCGCACAACGAAAAAGGCGAGCCCGGATGACGACCAACCGGACAGGATCGTCCGCCGCAAACGGACTTCGTAGTGCCCAGGTACCGCCGACAGGCGCGGCGACGGGGGATCCCGGCCGATGCAGCAAGCAGGATCCATTGCCGAATCCGCAAGTCGGCTTGTCCGGCGGTGGAGCAGTATGCGTCGAGGTGTGCTGTCCGGCTGGGCATGGAACCTGGCTCCAGGGGTACGCCGGGAGGTTGCGATGGCATGGAAGCGGGCGCTGGCAGGCGGCGCGGCGGCGCTGGCCGGGCTGACGGTGCGCTACGCCGTTGGTGTGGCACGGGCAGACCGGTCCTGGCCGGTCCAGGTGGAGCCGGGCCTGCGGGACCTGGGCGAGGTCGAGGAGGTGTCGATCTTGCCGCTGGTGGAGCGGCTCACTGCCGGGGGCCGCGGCCTGATCGGCGAGCCCGGCGTGTCATACCTGGTGCGCGCCGACGCAACCAGGCTGCTGTTCGACTCCGGCCTATCCGGCGGGCAGGCCCGCTCGGCGCTGGCTCACAACGGCGGCGTCCTCGGCGCCGACCTGGGCAACCTGGATGCGGTAGTCATCTCGCACCTGCACCTCGACCACGTTGGCGGGTGGCGGGCGCTGCGCCAGCGCACCTTCGCCTTCACCGGCGAGCCGCTCGAACCGCGCGGGGTGCCAGCGCACGTGCCCACCCCGATGCAGCACCCGCGCGCCGACGTCATCCTGACCACCGGCCCGCGGGTGGTCGCGCCCGGCATCGCGGTGTTGCCGCCGCTGCCGCGGATGCTGTTCCTCGGGCCGATCGCCGAGCAGGCGCTGGTGGTCAACGTCCGCGGCTTCGGCCTGGTCCTGATCACCGGGTGCGGCCACCCCAGGATCGAACAGATCCTCGGCGTCACCGAGCAGGTCCTCGACATCCCCATCCGCGCCGTGGTCGGCGGACTGCACCTGCCGGTCCACCCGATCGGGACACCGCTGATCCCGCAAGCCCTGCTAGGCAACCCGCACCCACCGTGGCAGCCGATCAGCGAACGCGACGCCGCCCACGTCCTCCACGAGATCGACGCCCGTGGACCCCGGCTGATCGCGCTGTCCGGCCACGACAGCACCCTGTGGACCTTCGACGCGTTCGGCCGCCGCTTTGGCGACCGCTTCCAGGCCCTGCGTGTCGGCGACGAACTGCGAATCACGGCGGCCACCGCAGGCTCCCCGGCCGCAGGGTCACCGGCGCCCGGGTAGACAACGGCGTCGAAGCAACGCGTGCCGGCCGACCGCGGCGCTTAACCCATCCCCGCGGGCCAGATTCACCTGCCGTGCCTGGGCAGCCGGGAAGCTGACCTCGAGTCCGAGCTCATGGGGCGGCGAACCAGTGCCGTCAGCGTCTCGCGGTCGTCCCGGGTCAGCCGCTTGTCGAGCCGGGCCAGGCGGCCGGCGATGGTCGAGGCGACCTCGGGGTCCCTGTTCCCGAACCCCACGAGCTTGAACAACGCCTCCAGGCTCTGGGTCCGCTTGCGCTCAAGCGGCTGGATGGTATCCATCAGCGGGGTGTCGGTGACGCCGACAGCGTCGACCACGAGGAAGCCATCCTTCTGCCTCGCGTCGTCGGTCACCGCTTGGAAGTCGGTGTCATCGATAATGCGAACGCCGCGGCCGATCATCTGCTCGAAGTAAGTCCGGCTCTTGACCGAACGCATGAACAGCAGGCACTCCAGCGGTTTGACGTCGGTCCCGGTCGCGATCATATCCATGGTGACCACGACGCGCGGATTGAGCGAGTTGCGGAACGCCTGGAGGAGATCCTCGGGTTTCCCGTCATGGGTCCGGTAGGTGATCTTGGTGGGGAACTCGTTGCCCTTGCCGAACACCTCACGGACCATCTGCACGATGTCGTCCGCGTGAGAATCATCCTTGGCGAAGATGAGGGTCTTGGGCACGGTCTTCCGGCCGGGGAACAGCTCGGTGAACAGCTTGTCCTTGAAGGTGGAGATCACCGTCCGGATCTGATCCTCCGCGACGACGGCGCGGTCGAGCTGGGCGGCGGTGTAGGGCAGCGCCTCGTCCGCCTCCTCCCAGCGGACTTTGCGGGTGAGCCGGTTGCGGTAGCCAGCAAAGTCCCCCGCGTCGATCGCGCTGCCCTGCTTGGTGATGGCGGTTTCGATCTTGTACACGGAGAAGTCGACGTTGACCAGGTCAGCGACCGCCATCTCGTGGGGGTACTCCATCACCAGGTTCTGCCGGAAGAAGCCGAAGGTCTGCCTGGTCGGCGTGGCGGTGAGGCCGATGAGGTGGGCATCGAAGTACTCCACCACCTGGCGCCACAGCCCGTAAATGGAACGGTGGCACTCGTCGATGATCACGACGTCGAATGCCTCCGGCGGCAGCGTCGGGTTGTACTCGACGGGCGCCGGCGCAGAGATGGGAAGCTCATAGATCGAGTGCTCATCGACCTCGGGGTCCATCTCCGTCTCGCCCTTGAGGATCGAGTAGATGCGCTGCACTGTGGCGATGCACACCCGTGCAGTGCTGTCGAGGATGTTTGACGTGAGGTGCTGGACGTTGTACTCGGCGGTGAACTTGCGCTGCGTTTCGGGTACGTCGAATTTTTCGAATTCGAGCTTGGTCTGCTTGCCGAGATTGGCGCGGTCCACGAGGAAGAGAATCCGCCTGGCGTCCGCATGCCTGATCAAACGGTACGAGATATTGGCCGCGGTGGAGGTCTTGCCGGATCCGGTGGCCATCTAGATCAGCGCCCGCGGGCGATCGGCACGGAGCGACTCTTCGAGGTTACGGATGGCGGTGGCCTGGACCTGGCCTGGACCTCCCACAGCCGCGGGTTATCGAGCACCGGCATAATGCGCATGCGCGCGCGGAAGGTCGGTGCCTGCGGATCTGCGGCTATCTGAAGGACCCAGTCAGCGAGCGTTTCGGGCCGGTGGAAGGAGAAGACCCGGCGGCTACGTGCATCGGGATCGTAACCATTGGTGAAGCGGGTCTCGCTGCCAGTGGATTCGTAGATGAACGGGAGCGGATACACCGGTGGCGTCATCCAGCCCGAAAGGCCAGCAACGTAGGTTCCACTCTGATGCTCCACCTCAACCAGGGTGGTGCCCTCCGGCTTCGCCTCGATCACCCCGACCGGCTGACCGGCGACGAAAAGGAGGTAGTCGACCCAGCCGTGCCCCTTCTCCAAGACGAACTCCCTGAGCGCCACACCACGTCCCGCGTTCACATTCGCGTGGTCGATGCTCTGGACGATCCAGCCAGCGGTCTCGAGCTGCCGGTCGATGTTGATTCGCGCCTTGGCCTCGCGGGCGAGGTAAGCTTCGCGTCCCTCCGTCACAAAACTCAGGATATGAGGTCTGGCCGCGGTGTGACATCGCTCGCCGAAATACCGGACAAAAGGTAAGCATCAATGCTGGCAAAACGCGGGCATGGCCCGCCCTGACGCCATTCCCAGCGCGTCGCGCCGTTCTACGTGCAAGTGCGAACGTCAGAGCTCATCGCCGAGGGCGCGCCGTTTGCCGCTCTCCCGCGCACGCTCGTCCGCTGTCGAGGCGGCGTAGCGGTCCACCAACTGCCGACTGCGCCAGCCGGCCAACCGCATCAGGTCTTCCTCGTTCATGTCGTCGCGCTGCTTGGTGTAGTGCGCCCAGGAGTGCCGCAGCATGTGCGGGTACACCTCGGGGACCCCGGCGGCCCTGCCCCGCCGCTTGAGCATCTGGTAAATGCCCCAGCCGGTCAGCGAACCCTTGTTCTTCTCCGCGAGCCACAGATGCGGATCCTCCGCCCACTTATGCCTGGCTCGTTCCCTCATGTACTGGTCGACGGCGACAGCGGCCTTGCGCCCGAACGTGACAACGCGGTTCCGGCGGCCCTTGCCCCGGACGCGGGCTTCCGCAGGTCGAGGTCGATCTCATCGACGAGCATGTCGGCGATCTCGGCCCGCCGCACGCCCGCACCGAGCGGTACTGGTTGTTGGCGTACCCATCGGAGCGGCTGTCCAGGAGCGAGACCATCCATGCACGGATGTGACCGGCGCGCACGTGCTCCCAGGCTTTGGCCTGCGGCAGATCCGCCGTGTCGGGCAAGTCTTCCAGCCAGCGCGCGAGACGCTGCGCGGCGTCGGTGTGGATTTTACCCAAAAAATCAAGAAAGGCGATGGCTCACTGACTGCTGTAGCTAACCTCAGCGTCACTGATCATCACGCGTTTCTGCAGGTCAGATGGGATTTGTGGGCGCAACTGGAATCGAACCAGTGACCCCTCGCTTGTAAGGCGAGTGCTCTACCGCTGAGCTATGCGCCCCTGTCCTTAGTGTGCGCCATCAAGACGGGGATCGCCCTGGCACGGCCACAGGCACATCGGCGCACGGCGGACCGGGCAAGCTTACCGCCGGCGTGATGCGCCTCATCCGTGCGGTTGAGTGACGCGCTTGCCGAGGACCCGGCCGAGCGCCTGCGCGACCTCTTCTGCCAGGTCCTCGGACCCGGTGGCGTGCTGGCTGACCGCGGGATCGCCAGGCGCGGACGATGGCGCGGCGAGCCGTGACCACCCACAGGTCCTGCACTCGATCTCGCCTAGGCGGCACACGAGCCGGGCGCCGCCGCACGAGCCGCACCGGTCGAGTTCGGCGGTCCAGTCGCGAGCCGCTTGGCACGGCGGGCAGATGAGCACCTGCCGGTCATTACGGACACCGCGCTGCCATGGGCTGGGCCCCCGGTCCGGATCAGTCTGCCGCGATCCGCAGCGGTAGCAGGGCATCGTCGCAGATCCTCCGCCATTGCTGAGCGCCGTCTGCCGACGGCGGCCGTTACCCCAGACCTGCGAGCACCGACTGGTACTCGGCGAGGTCGCGCGCCTGCGGGACCGGGTTCACTACCTTCCACCGCACGACGCCTTGCTTGTCGATGATGAAGGTACCGCGCTCGGCCACGCCAAGGCTCTCGTCGAACACGCCGTACGACTTAGCCACCGAGCCATGCGGCCAGAAATCGGACAGCAGGGCGAAACCGAACTTCTCCCGATCCGCCCAGACGCGATGAGCATAGGAGGAGTCAACCGACACTGTCAGCAGTTCCACGTCATCACGGGAAACCTCAGGGAACTGATCGCGCAACGCGCGCAGTTCGCCCGAACAGACGCCGCTGAAGGCAAGCGGGTAGAACACCAGAACGACGTTCTTCCTGCCCCGTAAATCCGACAGTTTCACCAGCGCGCCGTGCTGATCCCTCAGCTCGAAGTCGGGGGCTAACTGACCGACATCGACCGCCATCGCTTGATCCTTTCACCTCGTGTGGGAGCGCCTGCCGCGGCGGGCTGTGGGCGCGGTGATCGCACGGCAGGCAGCGCCAGGTGCCCGGCGGCTACCCACGCCAGAACCACGCCGCACCAAGTCCGAACGCTCAGTCAGCAATCACCGCGTCCCCCGCGCCACGACAGCCACCCGGGCGGCCACGACGACGGCCGCCAGGACTGCCACCGGGGCGGCGACGCCAGGGACGGGGGTCAGCGTCGCGCCTTGGGTGCGACGAGACGGGTGCCTGACCAGTCCCGTGCGGCGCTGACGCTGCTGGTCTGTGACAGACCAGCGGTGGGGGCGGCCTCGTTGATGTCGCTGGGCTCGACATGGCTGTCCCGCCCGGCCTTGGGCGTGAGCAGCCAGATGTAGCCACCGTCGGTGAGGGGGGTGAGCGCGTCGACGAGCGCGTCGACAAGATCACCATCCCCGTCCCGCCACCACAGAAGCACGACGTCGACGACGTCCTCGTAATCCTCGTCGACAAGCTCCACGCCATCGACGGCGGCTACCGCATCACGTAGCGTCTCGTCGCAGTCATCGTCGTAGCCGACTTCCTGCACCACCTGGCCCGGTTTGATGCCGAGCTGCTCGGCCAGGCCGCGCACACCCTGCGCCTGACCCGCGGTCGCGCTCACTGACGTCCTCCTTGGAACTTTGCGCCCCTCCGCCCCGCGGTCAACCGAAACTGCGGCGGGCCGAAACTTGGGCTCACCGAGCTGCCGGTCACTCGCGGTACGGCGGGAGCGATGGAACTACTTGCTCGGACAGTCCACACTGGGTCGGGCCTGCGCGCAAGTGGCAATACCGGGTGCGGAGGGAAACGACGGTCACAGATCGGTTTCCTTAACCCCAGAAACCCCCACATACAGGGCTACCCGGGAAACGAACAGCGCTAGCCGAGAAACGACAGCCGCACGTGACGTTCTGCGTTGTCCACGTTTAGGTCGACAAGCGCCACGGACTGCCAGGTGCCAAGCGCCAACCGGCCACCGAGAACCGGCAGTGTGGCATAGGGCGCCACAAACGCGGGCAGCACGTGCGAGCGCCCGTGGCCGTGCGACCCGTGAGCGTGCGCCCACCGCCTATCAACCGGGATCAGATCGCCGAGCGTGGCGAGCAGGTCCATTTCACTGCCAGCGCCCAGTTCGAGCAGCGCGACGCCGGCG
>WNGF01004487.1_pt1 | contig 19806 bp, 12 predicted proteins | sample 5400641 | NCBI WGS metagenome assembly WNGF01 (sample SAMN13153371, study PRJNA577476) | soil metagenome | isolation source: 80 cm soil or saprolite under grassland replicate 2 | place: USA:California | collected 2016-06-15
GGTTTGATCGATAAATCTTACGCCGCGAAACTTCGCGGCACGATCAATCCCGAACGCGCGTCAACGAGCGTCGAAATCAGCGCTGGACAACCGGCGGGTTATGAATCTGAAGAGACTACGCATTTCACCGTAGTTGACGCCGAAGGCAACGCGGTCGCGAATACATATACGCTGAACAACTCGTATGGCTCCGCGGCGGTGGCGAAAGGCACGGGAATCATTCTAAACGACGAGATGGACGACTTTGCCGCCAAACCGGGCACGCCGAATCTGTATGGCTTGATCCAGGGCGAACGCAACGCCGTCGCGCCGCGCAAGCGTCCGCTGTCTGCGATGACGCCGACTTTTGTGCTGCGTAAAGACGGCAGCCTGTGGTTCACAGTAGGTAGTCCCGGCGGGCCAACAATCATCAATACCGCGCTCTGCGTCATTACCAACGTCGTCGATTACGGCATGAACATTCAACAAGCAATCGACTTCCCGCGAATTCATCATCAATGGTTACCGGATGAGTTGGTTTTCGAACCTTACGGTCTGTCAGGCGACACGCAAAAGGCCCTGCTGTCGCTGGGCCACAAACTTGCCCGGCCGCGCTACCTGGGTGATGCGGAAGGCATCATGATTGAAGAAAAAACCGGGACGCGACTCGGCGCAACTGATCCGCGCCGCAGCGATGGCATGGCTGTCGGGTACTAGCCAAGACTCTGGCATTTCCTAGGCGCAGCTCGAATACTCCCTCAGCTTGCAATGTACTCGGCTTCTTGCTAAAGATCGCCCCTCACGTTTTTTGGGAATGCGCCGGCCCGATGAAACCACCCCTAAAACTTTCGTTGAATCTCTCACGCGAAGTTTCCTTGAGATCCAAGGGCCATTGCTCTGGTTAGTAACATTTTCTTTAGCGATACTATTCAGGATCTTTCCGCTGAATAAGACGATCTCGCTGGATTGGGTTATACCCGCATTCCTAGCGTTATTGGTTATAATCCTAACCATTGGAAAGGCGGGGTATGAACTCTTCGAATCTTCTTCGAAGGGTCTGCCGAGACCAATAATCATCAGGGAATCTCGGACAGGCGATGAGCCGCCAACATTTCTGTGTTTGCTCGAGGCCTCTGAATTGTTTTCCCATGGAATTACGGTGTCGTTCTACTATGATGACGGAGACTTTGAAGCGTTAATTGGATTGGGAATTGTTGAGCACATCAGGGAGGACAAAAGGATTCAGGTAAGAATAGTTGCCCCCGCATCTGGATACGAAGAAATAATGGAACGATTAAAACGCAATGAAGCGCAAGTGCTCAAGAATGTTACCGTCAAACCCCACGTGCCGCAGTCCTATTTAACACTACCGACGAGGACAGCATCTTAGGGAGTAAGGAAATGCAAAACCTACAGCAAAAGGAAGAGGCGCTAGTTAACCTGGCTCCGGCAATAGTTGCCTTGGTGATTGACCCATATAGGGTCGTCATCAATAAAGGAGCACAGGATGGAATTAAATTCGCACAGCGGTTCACAGTGTACGAACTCTCCGCAGAAGACGTCGTAGATCCAACAACAATGGAGTCTTTGGGTCGGCTAGAAACGATCAAAGGGACAGGCACTGTTGTGCACATTCAAGATAAGATGGCAATCTTGGAAGCTATCAACGAGAACCCCTTTGCAGCTCTGTTAATTTCCACACCCAAGACGTCGTTCAAGAATCCCAAGGTTGGCGATAAGGCGAGACCTATTTGATTTGTAAAACTTTGAATAACCGTATCGATTGGAGAATTCAGAATTGATGAACCTCTGATTTGGCTTATGATCGATCTAAAGTACTCACTTGTTATTGAGACCACCGACGATCCGAATTTCTTGGCCTTTTTCTCGCCCGAGCTGCAGGGTTTTACAGGAGTCGGCCATTCCATCGAGGATTGCCTTTATAAAGCCAGATGGGGAATGGATGAACACGTAACCCTGCTTAAAGAGCAGAAGCTTCCTATTCCTAAACAAAATCCAAATCCTACACTTGTAGTACAAAACACCGAGCAAGTCGCACCGGCTGCTTAACTATTCCATTGCGTTCATCCCAACTCACTTCTACGCTCGCAAGCGAAGAACAAAAGCTTCTCGCATGCATTCATTGCGGGCTGTGTCTCGAGGCTTGCCCTACCTACGTCATTACCGGTGATGAAAACGATGGGCCGCGCGGGCGCCTGTATCTAATGCGCGCTGTCGGTGAAGGCCGGCTCGCGAGTGACTCGACGGCTTTTGAGCGCCACATTGATCGGTGCCTCGGCTGCAGAGCTTGCGAGCAGGTGTGTCCTGCTGGCGTTGAGTATGGACAACTCCTGGAAGCTGCCCGTGGTGAACTATTTGAGTCCGGGGTAAAGCGAGGTTTCAGTTACAAAACATTGCGCCTGGTGCTCAAGTACATCTGGCTGCATCCGGCGCGTTTGAGATTTGCGTTTGCGATGGCTCGTATGTTTCGTGATAGCGGCGTGATCCGAGTGTTGCGAAAATCCGGAGTGGCGAAACTTCTTTCCCGGCGATTTGAATTTGGGTTGGCACTGCTTGAAAGCTCCGCCCCTAAACGAGTTGCGGGCGCAGATGCGTCAGCCAATGCAAAGCGACCCAGCTTGAAGGCGAGTGCAACCGGCCAGACTACCCACTTGCCGAGTGTCCGAAGCCAGGTTCCGCGAGAGGACACGATGTTATTTACCGGATGTGTGGGGGCCGGACTCTTCGCGCGCGTGAACGATGCGACCACGCGCGTTCTCAAAGCAAATGGTTTTCAAGTTCAGACGCCGTCGGACCAGGTTTGCTGCGGCGCGTTACACGCGCATGCGGGCGACCTTGAAGGCGCGCGTCTGCTGGCCCGCAGAAACATCTCCGCCTTCGAAGGCGACGAAACAAAACCAGTTATTACCAACGCCGGCGGGTGTGGGGCGATGCTCGCATCTTATGCACACCTCTTGGCAACCGACGACGACTTTGCCGAGCGAGCAAGCAGATTTAGTGCGCGCGTTCGCGATGTCAGTCAACAGTTGGAGAACATCGAAATCAAGCCTGGCGCCGGCGGAATCGAACAGGTTGTAACTTACGACTCCTCCTGTCACCTGCTTTACGGACAACATGCCGGTGAAGCTCCGCTCAGAATTGTGGAAGCCATTCCGGACGTAAAGCTGGCGCAGCTTGGTGGTTCTGAAAGGTGCTGTGGCGGCGCCGGAATCTATAATCTGCTCGAACCGGATTTGTCTCGCGGTGTTCTAGAAGAGAAGCTTTCGGAGATCCGGAAGACGGGAGCCAGGATTCTGGCCACGGGTAATCCCGGCTGCCAGATGCAAATAGGCGCGGGCGCGATTCTTTCGGGAATGGATCTAATTGTTTGCCATCCGATTGAGCTGCTGGATGAGTCGTATGCCAGGGCGGGACTTTACGAAACCAGTGATGAGGTTATGAGTGATGAGTTATTATGAGTTATGAGTGATGTGATGAGCGTCAAGAAGTTCAGGGTTCAGCCTTCAGGTTGCTGTATTCGCGCGAAGACAAGCTAAAGCTTGAACTCTAAACTTCTTGACGCTCACGACTCTTCACGCGCGTCGAAGACAATCGCTCCGCCGATCAAGGTCAAGAGAACTTTCCCGTCCGAGTCGAGGGCAACAAGGTCAGCTCGGTTTCCTTCCTCAATCGATCCGCAGTCGTGATCTATTCCCAGCAGCCGCGCTGGATTCGCGGCGGCCATCTTTGCCACGTCAACCTCCGACACGTCCAGAGACTTCATCATACGGAGTGCGTCCAGCATTGTGATAACTGAACCGGCGATGTGGCCTGCGGCATTACTCGTGCGGCCGTCCTTAACAGTGATGGTCTCTCCCCAAATTTCATAATCGCCATCGCCCATTCCGGCGGCAGCCACCGCATCGCTTATTAACGACAAACTAGCCACGCCCTTTACCTTCAACAGGAGTCGCACCATTTGCGGATCAAGATGAATACCGTCGGCGATCAGGTCGCAGGTTACGTTGTCACGCGTGAGACCCCACGCCACCGGCCCGGGCGCGCGATGATGCAGCGGCGCCATCGCATTCATAAAGTGAGTCATGTGACGTGCGCCCGCCTCGCAGGCTTGATCAAGCAGGTCAAAACCAGCGCGCGTATGGCCAATGGAAATAATCCAATCACGGCGGTGAAGTTCCTGCACCAGCGCGACGCCGCCATCAATCTCCGGAGCTACGGTGATCATGTGTTTGACACCCTGGTGATTAATTTGACGGAGATCGTCCAAATCCGCGGCGCCGGAAAACGATCGAAAAAACCTGGCACGCAATGCCCCACACTGGGTGGCGTTTACGAACGGTCCTTCGTAATGAACACCAAGGATTCGCGCGCCATGATTAAGATCTAAGGCGTCCTCAATTGCCTTAATCGCACGTCTGTAGTCTGCAGCCGGGGCGGGCACAAGCGTCGGCAACCATCCGGTCACACCTTGCGTCGCCAGGAATTGCGAAACTCGATCGAGATCTGCTGCAGTCGCTGCCATTGTGTCGACGCCAACAGCACCATGAATGTGAACATCAATGAAGCCAGGAAAGAGCGTGAGGCCGCTGAGGTCGATTTCCCTCCTGGTATCGGGGGCCCCTGGTTCACCGGACGAAATCGAGGCAATCCGACCCTGTTTGATAGAAACACTGCCGGATTGCAAAGCCTGTCTGGGAAGGACTAGTCGCGCATTGCGAAGGAGGATGTTCTCGCCGGAAGTTTCGGTCATGAAGTGAATTAAAGCAGGAATCTATAAATGCGCCAACAAAGTGGAAGCGGAACAATCAAATGCCCGCGGCTGTTAGACGCCGCGGGCATAGGAGTAAAACCGCAAACCATTTCTGGTTTGGCCCTAGAAAATAAACTTCACGCCGAGCTGCATGTTCCGTGGATCACGCACCCCGGTTACGCTTCCATAATTAGAAGATGTGACGTTTAAGCTCAGGGTAGTGAAGTTCGTATGGTTGAAGATGTTGAAGACCTCCCAGCGCAGTTGAATACTACGCGACTCGCTGAGACGAATGTTCTTGGCCAGCGTCGCGTCGAATCGCGTCGTGGACGGCCCGAGGATGGTGTTGCGACCCGCGTTGCCGACCCGGTTCACTCCCGCCGGCGGATTAGCGAAACAGGCAGTATTGAACCACTGCAAGAAAGTATGCGGGGCGTTAGCGTTCGGATCGCAAATCACGTCGGGGCGGGCGCCGGACGGCGAGTTACCGAGCAGTCCAAGTCCGGCCGGATCATTCGATGAGGTAGCGGGGCTGAAGCCCAGGCCGGTGAAGTAATAGGTGATTCCCGAAATTTGCCACCCACCCAGAAGTTTCCCAACCGCGCCTTGCTGGTTCTCGTGAAACGGCAACTCATAAATATAGTTGACGCTCAAGACGTGACGCCGATCCAGATTAGCTCGCGCGTATTCGTTGTGAAGCTCATAGCTGTTCTGCGGCGCGGTCGAAAATTCGTTCTGGCTGTTCGTCATATTCTTCGACCAGGTGTATGCGAGATTGACCTGGCTGCTCCGGGAAAATCTGCGCTGCCCAGTCACTTGAAGGCTGTGATAGTTCGAGTTGAACCTCGTCTCCAGCATACGGACTGCGCCGTAGCCCCTGAATGGTCTGATTTGATTGAGAATAGCCTCTCCTCCGGCGGCAGTCCCTGCAGAAGTGAAGACTTGTCCCGGTGTCTGGCAGGGACCAAACGTTGCCGGGGTCGTGTTGTTGGTTCGACAAGTTTGTGTGAGCGCAAATCCCGGGGCCAAAAGGTTCTCGTCCACCAGACCTGATAAATGCGTGCCCCTCGAGCCAAAGTATCCGGCCGTCACGAGCGTCTTGGAGTCGAGTTGGTGTTGGACATCAAGCGACCAGCTTTGCACATAGGGAGTCTTAAAATTCTGATCGATGCCCGCGACATCCGCAACCGAAAGGTTGACTGCCGTAGTTCCCGCCAGCGGATTGTCGAGCGTAGCCGGATTAATCACTATTTGTTGCTGGAATGGAGGATTCCTTGCGACCAGATCTGTCTCGGGAAAACTGAACGATAGCTGATCGAAATAGACACCGTATCCAGCCCTTACCGAAGTCGTCCCTTTCTTAAATGGGTCCCAGGCGATTCCTACGCGCGGCGCGAAGTTGTTGCGAGTCGGCGCGACAGCCTTGCCCCAGGGTGAAACCGTTGCACCCGCAACTGTCGACTGACTGTTCATCATGATTCCATTGAGTACGTTGCCCGTGCCTGCTACGCGCGTACCGTTGGCTAAGATTTGAAAAGCTTGACTGGGATTGTAAGCTGCCGGATTAAAGCTGGTCATACGACCATTACGATCCCAGGGCTGACCGAAGCGAGAAAAACGCACACCATAATACAGCGTAATATTGGGCTTGAAGCGCCATTCGTCCTGCGCAAAAGCCTCGATGCTGCTGGAACTCAGGTCGGCAGTCAGGTCAAACTGGTTTTGGGTGTAGACCTGAGAATTGCCCAATAGAAAATTGGCCCAGAGTTGATTGCTCGTGCTTGTCCCAGCGGGCCGGGTCGGCGTAGAAGATACGGCGCTATATCGAACTTCGTTGAACCCGCCAAGTGAGTTTTCATGCTTTCTGATTTTGGAGAAATTGACACCATACTTGGTCGTGTGCGCACCGAAGACCTTTGAGAACGTCCCAAACACGGCCTTGTTGTATGAGAAATCACTGTATGGCCCAAACGTTTGGAGAGCGGTAAAGCCGTTTCCCGTAATCGTGGGCACTCGGCCTCTGGTTACCGGAAAAGAGAATTGCGGCAGGTGACTGACGACGTTCGGCGAATTCTCGTTAGCCAGCAGACCGATCACTTTACTGGGAACGTCGCCCCAAGAGTATGAGCCGCCGAACTCCCAAACCGTAGTCGGCGACTGCACGAAGGTGGCGCGCCCGACATGCGTACGTCCCGGAGAGCTTGATTGCGTCGTCGAAACAAATGGCTGTCCGCCACCCTGGCCGAACAGTCCGATTGGATCGATCGTCGGTATCGAGTCGTTTTCAAACCGATAGTATGCCGAGAGCTTGTTACTGAATTTATGATCGACCCTGATCAGTTCCTGCCGGAAATTAAAAATGCCTCGAGCTGGATAGAACAGATTACCGAGAGCATCGGCGGGCAGCGGCAGCTTGTTGTAAATGTCCTGGACGTAGGCTGCCGCCAGAGGGCTGATTAGATTTTGCGGAAGCGGCGTTCCCGCTGGAAGAGTTGTTGCGCAGGGATTAGCGACCGGGCCGATGCAAACTGGCTGCGAGAAGATTCCCTGGCGCTGGGCTGCGGTCGGGACCGTGGTGCTAAAACTCGGATAGACGATGACTCTTCTCAACTCCTCTGAGAAAAAGAAGAATGTATTCTTAAACTTTTTATAATCAGATCCACCTTCACCAAATCGAGGTAGTATCACGGGGCCCCCGAACGTGCCTCCGAAGTTGTTATATCTGAAAGGAGCGCGTTTCGCTTTTCCATTCGAATCAAGTCCGAGCGGGGCCGTTCTGTTTGATGTAAAGGTGTTGGCGTTCAGTCTCTCATTGCGCACGAACTCATAAAGGTCTCCGTGATAATCCGTCGTGCCACTCTTCGTCACAACATTCACCTGACCACCGGCGCTCCGACCGGACTCGGCTGGATAGAGGCTGCGCAGAACGGTGAACTCGGCGATCGCATCAACCGACGGATAGGTTTGCACTGTCAGATTAGCTCCCCTGTCCGTGGTGTCGGCGCCATCTACAGCGTAGGTATTGGAACTTGACCTCACACCGTTGACCGAGATTTGCAAGGCGTTTGACTGTCCGTTTGGATTGGTGGAGCCAACGTAAATCTGGTCGGCGATGTTTGCCGAAACCCCGGGCGACAGAGTTATGAGTTGCACAAAGTTGCGGTTATTCAAAGAAAGCTGGCGGACCTGATCGCCGTTGATCACGTTGCTGGCCGCTGCAGACTGAGTATTCACCTGCAACAGGTCTGAGGTGACGGTCACCACTTCAGCAATGTTACCCGCCTCCAAAGTCACATCCACAGTGCGCCTCTCGTTCACATTAACCTTTACCTGGTTCTCAACGTGCTTCTTAAAGTTTGGTGCCTCCACAGTAATATCGTAAAAAGCCACTGGCAGAAGCGGCGCGGAGAACTCGCCGTCATCATTGGTGCTGAGCGTGCGCACAACGACCTTCTTATCGCTATCAGTGATCGTCACGGTCGCGCCGTTCACGGCGGCGCCAACCGAATCTTTGACTGTGCCGTTGATGGAGCCGGTGATCTCCTGTGCGAATGCAACCGCGCTCAGTCCAAGAAATAGGGCCACGGTCAATGACAGGATTGGCAAGGTAACTTTCAAAAGCTGCTTCATGGGGGTTCCTCTCGTTTTTGTTTGAAATGATAGCTGAAGTTGTTTGACTGCCCGGGAGAATTACTTTATACACCTGCGCAGGCAGGTGGAACAAGAATTTTCGTTTTGCACACGAATCGGCGCTGCAATAATTAACACGCGAACGCTGGTACTCATTTCCATATCAATTAGGACTAATTTCCACCGCTCAACCCTGCCAAACCTCAGGGCGATGCGACCACACTCGGTTCAAACGCAGCGCGGCTCACTCGCTGGAGATAAGCGCCATCAGGATTAAGCTCGCTTCGTCTGGTAGTAAAATCGTAAGAGAAGAGAATTATGCCGTCTGACCCGAGTATGCGGGCTGCATTAATCTTCTCCACCGTCGACTCCGACGGAATTCGATATGCTCCGATTCCGGCCCAAACGCGCCGTCCTGCCGCATGAGCACTCTTAGTCGCGATTTCAACCTGGTTTTTGAACACGGCGGTGTCAGTAGAGTAAGCCATCGGACACACCACATCCAGAATGCCCAAGGAAAGCCAGCGGCGCCAGTCCTGAAATCTACGAGTGTAAGCGTTCTGATCGTCGGCAAAGACTGCGGCCGACACCGTGACCTCGGGTTTCTGTCTTTTGACTTCCCGATAGATTCGCTGAACCAGCATTGTGATCTGCTCGCGCTGAAAATCGGCAAAGTTGTCCGCATAGGTTTCAGCTGCAGCGAGAGGGTTCTGTTTTAACAACTCTCTCAGTTGACTACGCTCCGCTTTGGAAAGTTTTGGCTCCAATGATTTTCGGAACTTATCTAACGACGTACGGCTGTAATCGAAATCCGGGCTGGCCAGCCTTACGTAATCGAAGTGAAGTCCATCGACTTCGTAGTTTTTGAGCACATCCATCCAAATCTTGTAGATGTGTTCGCGAACCTTCGCATTAGCTGGTCCCGTATATATACCTTCTAATTCGCCGCGGTTCGCTTTGGACCACTCAACAATGCGCGCCCTATAGCGTGGATCGCGCGGTGACATCTGGTAGAGCTCGGCGGCAACTGCTCGAGGAACAGCGAGCCATTCAGGATGCCGGTTGTAGACATGTTTTGGATCCGTGGGCAGCGCGTCGAGATTTGCCAGCAGGCTAGTGTTAAGCCAGGCATGAACTTTCAATCCTCGCTGCTTTGCCTCGACCAGGGTGACGGCCAAAGGGTCGAACTCCGGAGATTGTTCCTTCAACTCTATTGCGCGCGGTTCTCGGCGAGAGCGGTAATACGCATCGCCGCGACCGCGCACTTGAACGATGAGTGTGTTGAAGCCATTCTCCTTAGCCGACTGCACCATCGTGCGAATCTTCTCAGGCGAGGTCAGCGTTGTGCGGATCACCCACAACGCGCGCACTTCGCCATTTGCAGCCCCGTCCGGCTTCTGACTGGCTGTTGATTTCTCTTGCCCGCAAACAGGCAAGCAGATCAGAAGGGCGATACTCGGCAAGAGCGCAAAGCGGCGTTTGAGTGTTAGCCAACCCATAGTCTTGATAACCTCGTCGCCACTCGCTTTATCGCCGGCTCTTTCCGATGCGTGTGTGGGAGCAAGAACGTCTTGACCAGCACGACTCTTAGCAGAATTTTCATCACAATCATTGCTATGTAGGCGAGAAATTCTACCTTCTTGAATAGGTTTGCACAGTTTTCTTGTTTGACAAAGAGTGTGCCATCACAACGCGGACACTTTGAATCTCGCCCCGAATCTTATTTGCCACTTCCGTCAATATTGGTAACGCAACGAAACCTGAACAGAACGAGGAGCGTACTGTGTTGCCGTGCCCGTGATGCGCGCAAAGTTCAGGTTCGCGATGTCGAGGCTGACAGGAAATCCATACTGCACATGATTGAAAGCATTGAAGAAATCAGCCCGAAGCATCAGCCCGTGCCCTTCCCAGGGCATGGGAAACTTCTTTGCAATTCCGAAATCCACGTTTTTAATTCCGTCGGCGAAAAACGTATTGCGCCCCAGCAGCGGAACGTTGGTGCCTAGATCGGAGTTGGTGAGTGGACGGAAAGCTGAAGCAGGTAACGCCGCCTGCGAAGTGGATGGATGATTAATGCTACGGCCAAGTACAGATGTGTCGAGGACCACTGGCCGCGACTCGCTGAAACCGTCAAAGTTTAAATCTAAAGCAGCGGTAGTTACCGTGAAGGGAGTGCCCTTCGCGAGTTTTACCACGGTTGAGAGCTCCCACCCACCAAGCGCCTGGCCCAGGAAGCCCCGGTCGCCGCTAAACCACGGGGTGCGATAAGTGCCGTAGAAAGTGAAGCGATGCGGAGTTTGAAAACGCGAAAGTCCGCGAGCCGCTCTAACTCCATTGCCGGTCTGATTCGTATCACCAGCGCCAACGAATGTTGCTTCCGAGGTGGTGTCGATTGCTTTGCTGAAAGTGTAGTTAGCCTGGAAGCTGATGTTATGACTCAGACGTTTTGTCCAGTCAAGTTGGAGACCATGGTAGTAACTCCAGGAGCCATTGCTTACTGCTGTGTTGGTCGTAAAGTTCCCGTCCGGACGGCGCTCATTGGTACGAGGAACGCGCTGGCTGTATTCGAAGGCGCCGAGAGTGACGTTGGTCGGACACTGAGCATTGGTGGCCAACCCTGGTAGCCCGGTGCCCGCGCATGCAATGTTGGCTGCAGCACGAAGAGTTTGTCCTCGGACATCAACGCCTCGCGGGTCTCCCGCGGTTCTTTGGGCCGCGGTATAGAGCGCTGCCGGAGCATTGTTCGGATGATTGGCAACAAGCACCCCATTTCCGGAATCAGGAATCGGGAGGTTTACAAGCGAATAGCGCAGCAAGCCGATACCCCGGTTGCCTGTGTAGGTGATTCGCAAAGCTGAATTGAGAGGCATTTGCCGCTCGACGCTCAAGGTCCATTGCTGCGTGTAAGGCATCTCAAGCCCCGGATCAATCAGGTTCTCAGGATGCCGAACAGTTTGGGGCCCGGGAACAAAGACGAAGCCATTAGTTGGGTCGGCGAGATTGTTCGGATTGAAGACCGTCGATAGGTTTCCCGACTGGGCATACGTAAAGGCGTTGGGTGGATTAAAGCGCACCGCCGCACCAGTCTGTGAAAACACTGATTGGAAAATACGACCATGGTAGATGCCATAGCCGCCACGTATCGAACTATCGCCCACATTGCCAACAAGCGAGTGGAGGAATCCGCTCGCGAAATTCGGTGACCAAGCAAATCCAACTCTTGGCTCCAGGTTGTTTTTGTCGTCACCGTAGACGTAATCGATGCGATTCTTCACATCCTTTGGAGCTGAAACGTATTCGTAGCGCATGCCTAAGTTAAGCGTCACGTTGTTGCGAACCCTCCAGTTGTCTTCCCCGTAAAAATTCGATTCATTTATACGGTTTTCCAAAAAGAATGGTCCATACCCTTTGGTAAATGAGCCAACGCAGCCATTCAGGAAGGCGTTGAATCCATTGCCGTAGTTGATGCCGTTACAAAGCGTGGTGGCGCCGTTGGCGGTAAAGCCCCAGGAGCCACGCGAATTGCTGTCCGCGAGATCGTCGAGACTCTGTCGACGAATATCCGTCCCCACCTTGAAATCATGGTTAGCACCCAAACGAGTCGTCAGGTTGTACACAAACTGGTTATCAGTTTGATAACGCTGGATGGGAAAGTTTCCCGCGTTGCCGATCGTGGTCTGCAAGGTAACGGGGGCGTTGTTAGTGAAGCGAACAATCGGTGTATCGTTGCCGGCTGTGACGTTTACCAGCGTCGTTCGCAATCCAAGGCCATAGCGAAACTCCCCTACCGTCTGCGGCGAGAATATATGGGTATACGTCAGGCCGATGTTCTGCTGCTTGTGATTCTGGTCTGCTCGCTCGCCGGGAATAATATCGTCAGCAGCAAAGCGCTGGCGCGTATACTGCCAGCGTCCGAAAAAGCTGTCAGACTCGCGCGGGTTCCAGTCAAATCGTCCTGAATAATCTCGCGCCGGGAAATCGAAGCCTTGTTGCCCGCGAAAAACACGCGGTCCGGCTGCGGGGTCATTAGGAACAGCGTTAGCGAAGCGGTCGATTATATCCTGGATGAAGGCGCGGTTTGCGGGAGTATTGTTGGCCGGAGTTTGAAGAAACCAATTTGCGGGGTTGCGTTCAGCCAGCGTGAACACGTCCCGGTTATAGCTGTTCGCCCCTGTGTTTTCCGTACGGTCCAGGCTAACAAAGCCGAAAAGATGGTTTTGAATAACTGGAAATCCGGAGGTAAACCCAAACTGATTGCGGCGTGTTACACCCTTCCTGGCGCCGGGATTGAAGACGTTATTGGTGGCGTTCAGCGCGCTGTCGTTATGGTACCAGTAGACGTCGCCGTGAGGATGATTCGTTCCTCCTATCGTTTGTACGAGAACTACGGCGCCATAACCTCTGCCAAACTCTGCAGTGAAGTTGTTGGTGATGACTTGAAATTCCTTGATCGTTGAGAGCGATGCCCCCTGGCGGTTCTGGTTCTCCGACGAGTCGTCGTTGTTGACGCCGTTGATTTGAAATGTAGCGCCACGCGTTCCAGTACCATTGAAATTGATCGACGACCCTGAGGAAGCAGTCGGATTGTTTTGCCCAGACGTCGGATTCTCCTGAAAACCGGTGAACGTTTCGGCAAGCGTTAAGAAGTTTCCCTGGTTTAACGTGGGCTTTGCCAGAATCTCCTGAGTATTCAGCGATTGGCTGACCTCTCCATTGGTCGTATTGATCGTAGAGGCCTCTGCGGTAATCGTTACCGCCTCAGCAACCCCTACAGGGTTTAAAGTAAAATCAATCACTCGCGTCTGATTAAGAGTTATGTCGACGTTTTCCTGCTTAACCGTTGCAAAGTTCTGGCCGGAAGCCGTGACAGTGTATCGACCAAGAGGTAAGAACGAAGCGCTATAGTAACCTTCACTGTTTGTCGTCAAAGTGCGCTCCTGACCAGTCTCCACATTGCGCACCAGAACTTCTGCGCCAGCGACGACTGCTCCCGTTGTATCGGTAACCGTGCCCTGCAGCGTGCCGGTGACGGTTTGAGCGTAAAACGCAACTGGCCAACCGATAGTCGCTGCGGCCAGAAATACCAGGCGCCAGGTGATATTGCCGTGCTGTCTCATAGGAGCTCCTTCTCGTCTAATTCAAACTGAAAAACTGATATCGTAGTGATGGGCGATAATTGAGTCATACACTTGCGTTTGCGCGTGGAACAAGGAGATTCGATCCCTGCCGGCCGCGGCTTGCTTGATTGCTCCGCAGCCCGTGCGTTTGATCATTTTTGATGAACGCCGTGAACATAATCTCCAGTCTTGCCGCGCTAGAAATTAAACTTAACTCCTAATTGAATTCTTCTCGAATTGCTGATGACGCTGTCGCGAATGCGCCCAAACGTGCTGGAGGTAATAAAGCTCGTCGAGCTGATCGGAAAGTCGAACGAAGGCGTGTTCGTCAGGTTGTTAATGTCCGCGCGAAACTCCAGGTTCTTGCTTTCGCTGAAGAAGAAACGCTTACGCAGCGTCATGTCCATGTTGAAGAACCTGGGACCGCGGAAGAAATTTCGCCCCGTGTTGCCTTGCTCGCCCGGCGCCGGCGTCGAAAAGAGCGCTCGCTGCGCGGCCGAGAAAATGAAGTTAGTTCCGGACTCCTGGATCACCTCACCCATATCTGCTGTGCAACTACTGCAATTCGCGGTTGATTGCACGGCATTACTGACAGTGAATGCACCGGAAAAAACAGGAAACGGGCGTCCGCTTTGCCAAACGACTGCATCAGCTATTTCCCAACCGCCGACTAGCTGGTTAATGATGCCTGGCGCATCGCTCAGGAATTTTTTGTGTCGTCCGAATGGCAATTCATAGACGGCGTACCCTTGTATGGCATGTTTGCGATCGAAGTCGGAAAGCGCGTAGTTCAAACTCCGGTCGCGGATATCGAATGGCGTATTCACTGAAGATGGCGACGCCGAGGTAGACGAAGCCGAGCGCGAAACGACAGTGAAAGCGGGATCGAAGGATCGGGTGTCAAGTGACCTGGACCAGGTATAACTCAATTGCATAAGCAAACCGCGACTAGCTCTGCGACTGACCTGAAATTCAAATGCTCGATAGCGGGAATAGTCGTTGCTGTCCAGCACGTTTACTGATCCAGTAAATTGGGAGTAAGGCTGGAAGAATGACGGAGCAAAACCATTGGCCGTTATCATCCGCTGACCAGAGACGAGACGCTGCGAAATCGTCGCTGCCGACAAAGCAACTGATCCCAGCACCAAATCGGAAGCGACAGCGGAACGAAAAGAGGTCGTACCGGCGTTGTTTGTGGTGGAGCCGGTGAACAAAGCATTAATCAAACAACTATTTGCCGTCGAATTGTTGCGCACGGTATTGAAGGCCGCGAGAAAAGTCTCGCCAGGGCAGCGAGCGTCGCTGGCAAGAATGTTTACCTGGTTTGCATCGTAAGCGCCAAACAAATTCTTACCGCGCCGGCCGATGTAGTTTGCTTCTACCACAAACCCGTGACCGACCTCGCGTTGTATGCTGATACCCCACTCGTGTGTTCGAGGAAAGCGTGTATCGGGATCAAAGACCGTAATCGAGTTGATCGAAAAGGCCGCCGGCTGACGCAGGGCGCCGGGTGTCGAGGGCGGCACGAGTGCCGGAATCCCGAAGCGCACGCGCGCCTGCTCGCCAAGAGTTGACGCAAAACTTGTATTGTTGATTCCAAGCGATGTGCCCGGGGTATTGGGAAAGATTGCTGACGAAGTGACGAAAGTATTCATGCGATCGTAAGCCAGCCTGTAGTTTGCTCGAATGGATGTTTTGCCGTCATTCCACGGATCCCATGCGAACCCAGCGGTAGGCGCAAAGTTTTTCCAGCGATCGGGAAAAGGCTTTCCTTCAACCCACTTGACCTGATCGCTCGCCGGCTCACCAAAGCGGATGGTGCGATCGGGCACGAGTATTGTGCTGTTATCACCCGCGCGCGGCGCCATCTTGGGCTCCCAACGCAAGCCAAAATCAATTGTCAGATTCGGACGGACTTTCCAACTGTCCTGGACATAGAAATCGTATTCGTTGTACTTGGCTTGAAACAGAAAAAGTGTTCCCGCGGGCGCAAAGGCCGAGTCGTCCTGCGCAACGAAGGCCTGCTGGAGAGCGCCATAACGACCGAGCAGATCGTTGATCGCCGAAAGGAATGTATTGCGGTCTGTTGAGTTGATGGCCAGCGCACCGGTAGTACCCGGAACCTGGAAGGCCGTACCGGGTATGTTAGTGGTGCGGGAAAAGTTAACGAGTAAATTAGTATTCAGTCCGCCGACGGAACTGCGAATGTCATCATGTTTTTGGAAGCGAAAATTGATGCCGCCGCGCAAGGTATGCGCGCCTTTGAGGAAGCTGGTGTTATCTACAATCTGGTTGGTCGTAAGCGTGCGACGGTTATTGACGGGCGGAGTAAAGTTAAAAGGATCGCGCGGCAGATTCAGAATGAATGGATTCTGGGTGCCATTCGGATCAGGATTATTGAAACTGAAGGCAAACTTGTTGAAGCCGAGCACTAGTTCATTAGTCACACGCGCCGTGGGCGTCCACCGATAGTTGAATGCCACGTTCTTTGGATTGCGGAACGTATCCACAAAATTAAACTGACTGTCCGGAAACGATTTCAAACCGCCGTTAGCATTGTCTCCCAAGGTATTCTGCTCGCCTTGCGCATAGCGAATGTAGAACGAGTTCCGATCATTGAAAGTGTGATCAATCTTGGTTACGAAGTCCCATTGCCTTTCATTGGAAGGTGCGGCAAAACTAAAGCCCGCCGTATTCAAACCATCACCACTGAAAAAGTTATTCGGCAACGGCGCGGCATTGATCAGGCGTTGGGTCGTCGGATCCAACCCACAGTTAGCCGGTTGAGTGAGGCAGAGTGGATCGCGGGCAACGACGTTATAAGTTGCGATGTTGACCCCCGGCAAAACGTTTCCGCTGGCATCGATCGACGGGTTGCTCGTGCCGGCAGGCGCGTTTGCGGCTCCCAGGCGATAGCGCAACAGACCAGTCCGCGCCTGGGCCGTATAGACGGTACGTGTTACCAGAATCGATTGCGTCGCCCGCAGCAATTGAAGATTGGTAAAGAAATAGGTTTTGCTTTTACGTCCACTTATAAAAGACGGACCTCCCTCGCCAAAGTGCGGCAAGAAAAGCGGTCCGCCCAAAGATCCGCCAAAGATGTGCTGCACGAACTGGCCTCTGCCGCGACTGTTCAGGTTATTCTCATACTCGTTAGCGTTCAGAAACGGGCTGCGGTACAACTCGAACAGGGTTCCGTGAAATTCATCGGAGCCGGACCGTGTGACCAGCGAAACCTGCGCGCCACTCGAACGACCCAACTCAGCTGTGAAGTTGCTGGTTACTACCTGAAACTGTTGAATTGAATCCGGGTTGGGACGCAGCGGGGTGAAGTTGGAACCTCCTGAGCTCGACTCATTGATATCAATTCCGTCCAGCGTGAAGTTGAACGCGCGATCGCGCGAGCCGTGTACATGCACGTTACCGCCAGTATTGCCGCCCGTGCCGGCGACGCCGTTACCGATGACGCCCGGTTCCAGCGATACGAATTGCAGGGGATTGCGGCCACGGGTTCCAACAATCGGCAAGGCTTCGAGTGCCCTCTGCTCAACCGTGTTGCCAAAGTTTCCCGAACTGCTGGTCTGAACCAATTCAGCCGTTGCCTGGACGGTAACGACATCGGAAATTCCGCCTACCTCCAGCGCGACATCCACCGTCGCGGGTTGATTAACGTTGATTTGATTGCCGGTCGAGACGAACTTTTTGAAACCCTGCTTCTCAACTGTCACGGTGTAGGTTCCCACCTGAACCGAATCGAACACGTAATTTCCGCTGCCACTCGTATCGGTAGTGAAGTTGACTTTCGTAGCCTCGTTCGTAAGGGTAACCGCGGCGCCAGGTACGGCAGCACCGGCCTGGTCGAGCACTGTTCCGGTCACGCGAGACGACGTACCCTGACCCACGGCAATCGAAAGAAACGCAAAGAGTAGTGCGACCGAAAGAAACGATTGTCTAGCGCTTAGCTTTTTCAATGAAGCTCCTTAATAAACTGTAGCGGAAACTTAAGTCGCGACCATGCAGGCCCGAAGCGGCCACTTCCTCAGTCAAGATCAGGAAAGTTCAATAAGTGGATCGAAAGACGTGTCGTCCCTCGAATCCCCCGAGTTGTTTATGATTGGCGTCGAAGGAAACAGAACGCCCTATGCAGATTGCCCTGAAACGGGCGCTATTATACGTAGTTCCCCGAATAAGAAAAACTAAAGATTCTTATTGTTGGAATAAGAACTGCTAATACCAAAAAGATGTGGTTACATGCGCAACGCCGAAGCAGGCCGCGTTGGATGGATGCAATTCCCACATGAGCTGTGCTTCGGATCAGTCACTGCAAGCGGGTAAGATCAAACGTTGTTGCCGACAGGAACTCCTCTGCTTCACGTTCAAGCGCGCGAGCAAATCTCTCTATGAAACTTTTGGGAAACGATTTTTGGGAAACGATTAAAGAACGCAAGCACGCAAAGCTAATTCTGCAGCGCCGCGAAAAGCTGTCTCTCTTGAGAGATCCCTGCGCCCCTCAAGGCCACTCCGGGACGTGCGCCGGTCATTTGGCCATCCGCGAAGACCAATTCGCCATTGACCATTACATAACTAATGCCCACCGGAAACTGGTGTGGCTTGGCAAAGGTGGCGCGGTCGGCGATTGTTTTTTCGTCGAGGATCACGAGATCGGCAGCAAAACCCTCGCGCACCATTCCTCGATCACGGAAGCCGAAGGTTTGTGCTGGTAGCGAAGTCATCTTTCGAATGGCATCTTCAAGAGGCAGCAAACGCAGTTCGCGCACGTAATGGCCCAGCCGTACATGGCGATGATCTGTTCGATTTGGCTTTTGACGTTCTTCTTGCCGCGCACCAGCTGTGTAACCTCGGCAATCGATTTGCCGTTGAACGACTTGTCAGCTTCATAGTTCGCCACCATCGCGTAGGAATAGTCCTTGAAGCCGCTGCGTTTAAGCCCATCTTTCATCTCACTCACAACGCGGTCTCGAGTAACTTTATCGCTAAGTCTCTTCTTGCCTTCTTCCAACCCTCCAGCACGCAACCAGCCCGGCATGCGCGAATCGAGTGAAGTGGAGCTGGCGGTGTAAGCATATTGATCAACCGTTACCATCAAGCCACGCGCGCGTGCTTCACGTACGAGACCGATGGTAACGGGACTCTGGCCCCACAGTTTCCTATTGGCGATCTTGAAGTGTGAGATTTCAACTGGGAGACCGGCCTTTTCGCCGATCTGAATGCTTTCGCGTATGGCATCGACCACCGTTTCACCCTCATTGCGCATGTGGGTGGAATAGATTCCGCCATAACGCGCAACAATGCGCGCGAGGTCCACAATCTCTTCTGTCTTGGCGTAGGTGCCGGGAACGTATATGAGACCAGTGGAAAGTCCAACCGCGCCATCTTTCATTCCCTGTTCGACGAGTGCTTCCATGCTCCGCATTTCGTCGGGCGTGGGATCACGATCGACCAGGCCCATCACCTTGCGCCTTACGGAACCATGGGCAATCAAGGTAGCGAGATTCACGCCAATCGGTTGCTGCTTAGCTCGTGCCAAAAACTCGGCAACCTCAGTAGTTGAAGTCCCGCAGTTTCCGGTGACAAGTGAAGTCACACCCATGCGAATGAAATTTTCAGCGGCAGGCTGCTTATAGATCGACTCTACGTGCGTGTGCACATCAATAAAGCCGGGCGCGACTATTTGATCCTTCGCGTCGATTGTCCTTTTGCCAGCCGCAGGATCGATCCTTCCAACGCGGACAATGCGACTATCCCTGATTCCCACATCAGCGCGGAACCACGGATTACCACTACCGTCTACGATGCGAGCATTTTTAATGACGACGTCGAAAGCCGGCGCCGGAAGTTCGCGTCCTCTGACTTCAGTTGGACTACTTAACCGGTCCGCTGTCAGCACCGTCGCCAACAAGCCGAATAGGCAAACGCGCAGAAACTGATGCATACCTGAAATCACCTAAACCTCAAAGGTGGTGGGTAATTTTGAAAGTGCGATTAACTTCAAGTGCGTTGGCCGCCTCATGAGGCAGCATACAATGTCTGCCCTTGCGCTCTCATTCACACCGAGGCTTTAGCCCGGTGATCGCGGTCAGGTTCCTCACTTGCCTAACCGTTTTAACGGTTTATCGACCCCCCCACTGAATCGAAGAGCAAACCGTTGAAACGGTTTCCTGATCTCATGCCTTCCTTCGACACCGGGCTAAAGCCACGGTGTGAAGAGAGGTTGTCTGAAACCAAACTGACCCACTACCAACCTCAAAGGGTTTTTGTCGATGCATTCATTTTAAAAAGGTAATGGCC
>WNGF01003906.1_pt1 | contig 19796 bp, 20 predicted proteins | sample 5400641 | NCBI WGS metagenome assembly WNGF01 (sample SAMN13153371, study PRJNA577476) | soil metagenome | isolation source: 80 cm soil or saprolite under grassland replicate 2 | place: USA:California | collected 2016-06-15
ACAAAAACTTCGAGCAAGTCTCCGTCTAGCCCGAGTTTGGGGTCACGGTAGAGATAAACCGTTGTTGTCAATCCGCTGTTGATTTTTATGAAGTCAGGAAGATCGTATCCCCAGTCTGTAACAACCAACGATCCTTGCGAATCAATCGGATTACCGTGATATACCTTCTCTTCTACGTACTTGATACCGTTGGCAGTAGCCACAGCCCTAACAACAGTTTTCTTTGAGGCATGAAACGGCACGGTAAACACGTGAGCCCCACCTGCTTTCAATACACGCGCGATATCTTTGAAGGCCTTATCTGGTTTTAAGACGTGCTCGAACACGTCCTGGGTCACAGCCAAATCGAAAGCCTCATCATCAAACGTCATTCGCTCTAGGTTCTCGCAGCGGATTCCGTCTTTGAAACAGCCAGGTTCAATGTCGGAAAAGAAATGAGTTGGTACATATTGTTTACATTCTCTCCGCAGTTTTTCTGAGGACGCGCCGCCCGGTGATGATTCCAGGATCCTCAGCTCGCGCCAACATGGGAAAGTCAAATTTAAGACGTGAATAACTGCTCTCCAGCGCGGAATCGAGCGACAACGGACGCAACGATAGTGATCCCTTAACCATTCATTTTCCTTAACGAACAGGGTACGACGCTCGCAAATTGAGCAGGAGCCTAGGTTCAAACGTCGCGTGACCAGGTAAGGAAATAGCCGAATAATATCGGCAAAAGATTCGACATTGACAAATGCCGCGCGTAGTCGCCAACTCAGTCCTTTAGTGGCCCAGTTTAATATGCTTTCGGTCTTTTGGTTAGGTTGCACGCGAGTGGGGATTCAGCTCACGATCCCGTTGAAACCTCAGATGGAGATAAGCCTAACGTAGTCTGCATTCGGCTGGAGTGTGTTAAGAAATGGCTGTCGACTTTCTCTTATTGATTCGTTTTGGCGATCTGATGCCGTTTGATTCTCCAACCGATGTAACGATCATAATGATATTTGAATTTGGGCAAAAATCTGGACCTGATACTTGCCTTCTTGGGTTGACACTCCAAAAATCGATCGAATACTCTGAATATGAATGGTCTAAGGGCCTCTTCTGAAAAGTGCTGTTTAATAAAAACTTGCCCATTCTTCGCCAAGCGAGCATGCAATTCCGTATCCTCAAGCAGTCGCAATACTGAATTCGCGAATTCGACAGCTGTATCGGCTAGCAATAGGTCTTCGCCCGAGGTCACCCCAAATCCCTCAGCTCCAACGGACGTGGTGACCACGGGTAAACCGAAAGCCATTGCCTCACCGACCTTCCCATTCATACCGGCCCCAAAGCGGACTGGCGCAATGGACACCCAACTGGACTGCAGGTACGGATTTAGATCTGGAACGTGACCCAGTATTTCCAGGTGTGGTGAAGCCGCTGCCCGAATATCTTCCGGTGGGTCACTTCCGATTATCGTAAGTTTAACGTTTGGCCTTTTACTAGCGATTAACGGCAAGATCTCACCGCAGAAATATCGCATTGCATCGGCGTTCGGCTCGTGATTGAAATTGCCGACAAACAAGAGAGAGTTAGGAACTCTTGTTGCCTGCGGTGAACTTTCGCAATTGCTATATATTAGCGGTAAAATTTCCACTCTCATTCGATTATTTTCAGATAAAAGAAATTGCTGGTCCGGCTCATTTACAGTCACAACCACGTCGGCTGCCCTATAGACCTCCAACTCTTCCTTCTTTATTCGCTCGGCTTCACGCACATCTTCCGGCTTCCAGGTGAGGCTTGCCTTTGCAAGCAATCGGCGAAAATGAACGTCGATACTATCAACGATCATTCGCGCATTCGGCTGGGCCACACGAGCCTGGTCCAGAAGAAAAGAGGCAGTTCCATAGAATTCAAAAAAGAGCACATCATATTCTCGGCTTTGCAATAGATGAGAGAAATTGCCGTCCTCAATGAGAACGCCCTCTTTTCGAAGCGATTCAACGTACTGATCGAGATTTGGACGTCGTGCTTGATATATAGGATCTGAAAGACTCATGCAGTAAAGCCCAACCGAATGCTTTTCAGCCAGGATTTTCATAAGCCGAAAAAATCTGAGATCTCCGGCGTACTTGTCATACTCGGGGATTCCGGAACTAACACACAAAATTTTCATTTTATCACGCTTTTGATAACAGCAAGCAGAAAAATAACGAGGCTATCGAATCAGTCAGAGCCGTTGCGCTAGTTTAATCTTCAAAACTCACGTATCCCGGGATTAAAGGAGAGTTAACTATGCAGGTTCAATCGACTGATAGTACATCGAAGCCCAGTAATTCAGCGACTGGTGAATGCGCTTGCGATTGTGAACAGTTCACGTGGCAAAGCAGAATTCACTTGGTCTTTGTTATTTTTCCGGCGGCGCGTGCGCAACAGCTACCTTGCTGGGGTTTAAGCTGAATCGACCCTCTTGTCCTCCTTTTCAAGCCATCGCGGCAAGAGATCGCGCCGTCGGACGGCTGGTTTCATCAAAAGGTTCAACATCGGCATTAGCAGTTTGATGACAGGATTATCGAGTATTTTTTTGAGGTTAGGTTCGGCCCAAGCTACACGGTATGCCAAGTCTTCCAAATAACCACGAACGGCAAGCTCACCTCCATGCCTAATTATGATGATAGCCGCGTCTACCCGCATCAGTTGTTCGTACGCGGTTGTCTTCGCAGCGTTGTGAACGAGAGCAGTTGAAAGCACTTCTTTGATCACGCCAAAGTGGAACCCTGATTTAGCCATCTTCAGCCACAAATCAACATCTAAGGCTATGTGGATATTCTCATCTAAAGGTCCTGTCTTCTCCCAGGCGAGTCGACGAAACATACAAGAGGGTTGACAAAAGTCACCGCCGGACAACCATCGATAAAGTGTTTCAAGCGTAATGTCTGGTTTCGGCTCAACTTCGCGAAGAACCTCGCTCCGCTCGTTGACCACACGGCCGCTACCAACAAATACATCTTCGTTTGGTCGTGCGAGCGATGCCTCGGCAAAGTGTTTGAGGGCACCTCGCGAATAGAAATCATCGGAGTTAAGCCAAGCGAGCAGATCGCCCGTTGCGCGCTGCAAACCTTTGTTTATTGCGTGAGCTTGACCGTGGTCAGGTTCGCTTACCCAGTAAGCAAGATATTTTTCATATTTCTTGATTACCTCGACGCTGGAATCTGTGCTCCCTCCATCAATGATAATGTATTCGACATCCGGGTAGTTCTGCTCCAGAACAGACCGTATTGTTTTTTCCAAGTATTGGCCCTGATTGAACGAAGGCGTGACAATACTAATTCGAGGGTACCTCTTGTTCATACCGATAAACTGTTAAACCATCAAACTGTTTTCTCACAAGACGCTTCCGAGAAGGCCAGAACTAATTCGCTCTTCTGTGGAAATCGCCTGGATCAGAAAAACGGACCGGGAAGTAGAACAGCTTGCGCTGCAGACAGAGTGCCTCCAAATTGGCCTCCAAGAGATCTTTGCGAGCTTCGATGAAAACTGTGGATTATATGCCGCACACGTCACGTTGCTTTTTAACGAAAACAATCGCGGGGTAATCGAAAGGCTTTCGAATTTTGATCGTCTCTTTGCTTTTCCTAACAAAGATGCCCTAGTTAAATCAGCTGCCCCTTGTTCGTCCACTAGCTCTTTAACAAATCCGACCATTCCATAGGAATGACAAGGGAAAGGAACCTTCATGAGCCCTTGGTTCCGACGCTTCCCAGAGAAATTACGCGTGCCCAAACTCGAGCTAGCGGGGTTCTGCTCGAGTCAAAAGTCATACCATCGGGCCAATCACTCCAATAGCCCGTTCCCCAGTCCTCGATGACATAAAGACCACCTGGTTTCAGATGATTGTCGAAAAGGTGCCAAAAGGCTATCTTGGTCAATTCTCCTAGATGAGACGCATCATCAATAATAATGTCAAATCCCTCTGGAGCAGTCTCGTGCGCGACTTCGGATAAAAAAACTGTATCCGCTTGACTACCTTCAAACACTTGGATGCGTTCTTCATTCACAAACTGTCTTTGTAGCTTAATATCAATCCAACGATGGTGCCTAGTCGAAAGTAATCTCGCCACAAGAAGAGGGAGCCGCCACTATAAACTCCGAGTTCGAGAAGCGCGATCTCTTTTTTGACCCATGGGTCAAGAATCGGATCATATGTGTCCAGGTAACGATTCGTGATTTTGTCGGTGTCGTATCGATGCAAATTTAATTCGTGACTTCGCATAGCAATGCGTTTCAGTTTGCGTTTCCCGCTAACGTACGCAGAGGGCCAACTTTGACTTACCGGTCTCCTTCATTCCCTAACTACCGACATTCTCAGCCGTTTGTGTCCACGGCAAAAATCCCTCGAACCTTTGATATGAGGGTCTTGGTAAAGATGATCGATCCGCTCTGTATTGAATGTTGACGCACGGCGAATAATGCCGTGCACCTCGTAACCCTTGCTCAAGAGCAATTCCGCCAGATACGAACCGTCTTGTCCGGTTATTCCGGTGATTAGGGCTTTACTCATCGCCTTTTCGATTTGATTGCTTTATCGACTGACGAGTGACTAATGAAGAGGTATTTGTTGGTTATCAAACCGAACAGTAATGACCAATACCAGTTAAATGTCTTTCTGTACCGGTTGACGAACGGAGGCTTGTGGCGGCTCGCAGACTCTGGGCTAGCCGGTCGCTCGCTTGTCAGTCCACGGTCAAGTCCTTTGTGAAGTGGGGCGTTTCGGCCAACAGGCGATACTTGCTCTGCCACAGCAGCAAGGGTCTGGATGTAGGGCTCGTAAATACCCTTTCGAACCGCCCTGGAAGGGGTGATTTGATAGAATACCAAATTGGGATCATAGAACCACCTGTTCAACTGCTTCAAGGCATGAAAATGAAAAAAAATGAGAGGCTCTCCATCGATGCAAATGCCCCCGTCATCTCGCCAGATTTTGTAGTTGCCGAGGTTCCACGGTGCCAGGTTTGCACCTTTGTGCTGCAACGATATTACCTCCGGAAAAAGATTCGGCCATTCATCGAGATATTTCTGATCAGCAAAGCGACCTATTTCGTAACGATCATAACACCACTCGATACAACGCTCTCGCCACCAATGAAGACACGCTAATCCGTGGTTATCTCGCCGGAAGAAAACAAACCCGACATTGTACCGTCCGTTCATCTCCATTATCGAAAACTCAGGTGCAAAGCGGTGCTCTATAATCCCAACTGATTTATCCGCAATTTCATCGTAAATTGGGGTCAGATCCGAAAAGAAGAATAGATCGGCGTCTAGGTAAGTGATGTGATCAACCTCGGGATAGTGATTGAGAATGAAAAGCGGCAGGCAGGGCGTACAAGTGAAATAGTACTCTATCAGCGACCGTGTCTTCTTCGTGTTTAGAAGTTCCGCATCGTTCTTCTCAATTTCCTCAAGAGCGATCAAATCCAGGTGTGGTAAATCTAATTGGGAAAGGGCGTCATAACATGCCCGGTTCATGCATAACACCCACAGATTAAAGGGTGAACAGTGCTGTTTGAGTGATTGATAAAGCGCCAAGCCGCGCACTAAGTAACGCTCGTCGAAATAAGTGCAAAAATATCTCATGACTTACCGACACTTACTGAATCCCATCGTAGGATCAGTTCGCAAACTTTATGGACCTGTTCGTCATGCATCTGAGAATAAATAGGGATGCTCAAAATCTCTCGACATAATTGCTCTGTATGTTTCAAGCCTTTATCAGACGTAGGAACCCTTCCACGATAAGCCGGTTGTAAGTGAACTGGTACCGGATAGTGAACAAGGGTGCCAACCGAGTTTTCCTTCAGATAAGCTGCGAGAGCATCGCGGCGCGGAGTACGCACAACATATTGATGATAAACGTGGTCCGTGTTAGCTACGTATTGGGGCAGGTCTATGTTGGTCCCAACGAGTAACTTATCATAGAGTGACGCAATCTCTCTTCGCCGAGTATTGTCCACTTCCAGGTATCGCAGTTTCACTCGCAATATAGCCGCTTGAAGTTCATCCAGTCGGGTGTTCATCCCCGCGAACTCACTAACATACCGCTCTCTCCAACCGTACTCACGTAGCGAGCGAGCCCTCTCCGCTAACCCAGCGTCGTTCATTACCAATGCTCCGCCATCGCCTAAAGCGCCCAAGTTTTTAGTAGGGTAAAAACTAAATGCGGCCAAGTGCCCCCAGGTCCCGGTTTTTTTTCTATGAATAGAAGCGCCGTGGGACTGGGCACAATCTTCGACGACATGTAGTTTATACCGCCGCGCGATATCCATGATCGCGGGCATATCCGCAGGCTGGCCGTATAAATGCACAGGAATAACGGCTTTAATGTTGCGGCGACCTAACCGCTCCTCTTTGTTGAGGGTGTCCTCGAGGCAATTGGGATCCATGTTGTAAGTTCGAGGATCTACGTCAATCAACAACGGCATAGCACCGCTCATTTCTATAGCGGCCACCGTGGCACCGGCGGTATGCGATACCGTGACAACGACATCACCGGCGCCAATCCCAAGTACGCGCATCGCCAGATGAAGTGCGTCCGTGCCACTACCTACACCGAGTACGTGCTCCGCGCCCAGATACTGGGCGAATTCGTTCTCAAAGCTAGCGACTTCCTGGCCCAAGATGTACCATCCCCTCCCAAGGACTGTAGACACCGCCTGATCAATTTCATCCTTATGAGCCAGGTAACTCGCCCTGGGATCGGCAGGAAGCAACGATGTCGTCGACAATATTCGTCCTTTACAGGTAGTGTCGCAGATTTTCTCTGTAGAAGGTCAAAATGCGCGATAGCCCTTCGCGTAGCGATATTTTGGGCTTCCATCCCAGCATGCATCGTATACGGCTATAGTCCGCGTAATAATCGCCGATGTCTATGGGTTTACGATCAGCCGGGAATGAACGAACGACGTGTTCTCCACCAGCGTTAACTTCCGTGAGTACGGCCGCGAGTTCTTTCAGGCTAATGACGGAATCACCACCCAAATTATAGATCTGGCCATTCGCCTCATCCCTTGTCGCTGCCAAAAGAAGCGCATCGACGGCATCGTCCACATAGGTAAAGTCCCGCAGCTGCTCGCCGCCCCAGACTTCAAACGGCTTACCTTCGACGAGAAGGCGAACCCAAATTCCAAGGAATGTCTGACGCGCGTCCTTGATTCGCATGCGAGGCCCGATGGTATTGGTGAGGCGTAGCGAACATGCCCGGATCCCGTAAACATTGTTGTAGAGAATATGATACCACTCCCCCGCCATCTTATTTATTCCGTTTACGTCGGTCGGGCGAAGTAAGTGCTTTTCGTCCACCGGCAAATAATCCGGTTTCCCATAAAGCTGACGCGTGCTGGCAAAGACGATCTTGATGTTCGAATTGAATCTACGACAGGCTTCCAGAATGGAAAGTTGAGACTGGCAGTTGATCTCCAGATCGGTTTGAGGATCCTGCATCGAATCCATATGGCTCGTCTGGCCAGCCAAATTAAAAAGGTAATCTTGACCCTGAACCAGGTAAGCCATACTGTATTCGTCCCGAACGTCAGAGATATTCACTTTCACCCGGTCTTCAATCCCTGAGATGTTGAAAAGGTTTCCACCGTACTCCGGGATGAGACTGTCCACCAAAGTCACTCGGGCGCCCAACTCGACGAGCCGTCGGGCCAGGTTTGAGCCGATGAATCCTAGTCCACCAGTGATGAGAACTTTCCGTTGTTCGAAGACCTCATTCATCCTTTTCTTCCCAGATGTCGCGGGCGGAAAAGAAAACCTCGGTATTCACCCTGCTCCGGCGCATTATGAACCTGCGGCCGCTCCTGAATTAAGAATTCTCGGACCAGTTCCATTTGCAAGGAATCCAATTGGACCAAAAACTCTTCCCGGTTGAGAAACCAGCACAAGTATTCTGTCTGGTATCCGTATTGATACGGTCTCTGAACCACCACAAAAGAAGCCGACCGATGCACAACGGGAATCCGCGTAATATAGAGGTAAGACTCCGTTACACTCGCCAGGCGTTGCACGACTCTTTGCCAATCCTCGGAATAATGTAACGACGAGCTGGCCAGCACAAGGTCATAGACTCGTGTAAAACACTCTTCTTCTTTTTCATGAAATTTCGCTTGCGGTAAAAGTTCCTGCCCACCCTTACACAAGAGAGGAAGGTCTTTACTTTTTCCCCGTGAAAGAGTTCACCGGTTATTCCCCATTTGAGACGATTGCTGAAAACACTTCCGTTTGCGAGCCAGAACGATATTGTCGAGGTACAGATCGCCATTGGGTGGTAAAATCTTGGCAAAGAGCACTCCACACAAATTGAATGGCGCCATCAGGATTACTGTGAGAAACAAATTCAGATTCCTGCTGCCTGTGACTGTCTTTTTGTAGATGTAGGTGTTAACCATCTGAAAAATGACACGGACATCGTCCACACTTTTCCGGTGCTCGATGATTTCAAATCCATAATGCTCCAAAAGGTGACGTAGTCCGAAGGAAGAGTAACGTGCATAATCGAAAGGCTGTTCGTGCTCATCCCACACAAATGGAACCGTCAGTAGCAGGACACCACCGTCTCTCAGCACCCTATTGATCTCAGACAAGAATTCGTCCGGATTAAACACATGCTCCAATACCTGGCTGGTCAACACGGCATCAAACTCTCCAGTGCTGAAGGGAAATACCTTCCCGTCGTAATGCCGATCTGCATGCGTGTTCCGTCCTTCCATATCCAGGCCGATGTATTCTGAAGCGTCAAAGAATTTCTGATAGGGCTTCGAGCCGCAACCCACGTCCAAGATCTTGCCGCGCACCGAGGGGGCAAGTGCGGCAATGTGCTGACGCAACCCCTTCCTTGCGAAGTAAAAGGGATTGATCAAAAGACCGAGGCCCCCAGGATTAAAGTCTTGTTCTCGAATCCATGCTTCCAGTCTCCAAAACATTACGCTATCTGCTCACCTGATCAGAATAGGGTTCGCGCCGGGTAATAATCATTCCTCGGTAGGCAAAATCAACGGGCCCCTCGAGGTTGTCTTGATTGTCGAATTCCGCTACGATCTCCCAGCCTTCGTGCAGATGGGATCGAAACCGGCGCGTAGAAAAAATCCAACTCGGATAGCTGGCTGGGTAAATACTTGGCGGCACGTGCTGCACGCACAACCTATCTGTCGCACCATTCCAGAAGGGTGTTCTGTCGATAATTATATCGTTACAGGGTAACTTCAGCAGTCCACGTAAAATGTCATATGGGTGCTCCAAGTACTGCAAAACACTACCGAGAATCACCACGTTGGGCTGAGCCTCTGCCAAACAGTCTTCGACATGTAGATAGAATTTGAGGTGCTTGTCCTCGAACCATTCCTTGCCCGTCTCGACATACCGGGGCTGCTCAACAATGTTCCACTTTACCTTGGCCAAACGACTCAGGAAGGCGCGGTTCTGAAAGTAGGTGCTACCCAAAGACCCGCCGAAATCCAGCACGTCGAGTTTTCCACCAGACTGGGCAGCGACCACCATCAAACCAGCCAGCAAAGGCCAGGCATACTCTATCTCGTCGAACACAACCGAATCCCGCTCGTAAACCGCCTGGCCGTTTTTAACCTTAAGCAGCGCTACCTTAGTCTTTTCAAGAATAATCTCACCATCGTAACCAGTGCTCGCACGCACAGCTTCGTGCCAAGCACGGTAATCGCCGGATAGGCCGTAGACGCTATTTTCCTTGCTGCCGCGCAGGGGACGGTAACCGTGTGCGATTAGGGGTGGAACAAGTAGCTTAATGAATGCCTTGGGTGTCATGGAGAAATCAACTCCGCGTCATTTCAACAAGGTGCCGACGCGCCGCAAGGTGATTCGCGCTCATGCGACAGTAGCGACTTTATTCGTCAACTTAGAAGGTAAGCCGTTCTTGATCTGGGAGCGACGATACAAACAAAGAGGTATCGGTTTCCCTTTATAATTCAAAAGATAATTCATCAAGCATGAAACCAATCGGCCGACCCTAGTTCTTTATGAGTTCATCGTTCCATTTTTAAACCTGGATTGCGATAAGTTCGTGCTAGTTCTCTGTAATAGTCCTCGTCTACGTCGGCTTTCCCAATAGCTTTGGCCGCTAGGCTTACCCGAGAAATCCTAAAGCTCCGACTCTCGCGTCTCAGATAATGTCCAAGCTTTAGTTTTCCCTTCTCACTCGCTTTCTCCCCTCGCCTCATACTGTCCTCAATGGGCTCAAAGAAGGATGCGCGCAGCATTTCTCTTAAACATGGGATCGTCGGCGCCCACCATGTCGTCGTATCCTTGTAGATACGTTGCTCTTGTGGCGGAACACCGTTAAATAGCATGAAAGACGATTCTTCATTTACGACGGCAGCCGTTTCCATAAGAAGATGGCCACCCGTCCGAATTACACTTCGTGCCTGAGAAAGTGTCAGCATTGGATCTCTTAGATGGTAAAGCAGCCCTAAATGTTGAACTATATCAAATAAACGGTCATACGGCTTCTGATCTTCCCAATTCTCTTCAAGGAACACGTCCAAGCGATTATATAAGTCGTAAGGAGAGATGTTATAGTAAGGAATTACTCTGCTGTTGAGAGCATTGCGGCAGAACAGGAAGTTCTTATAAGTTTCGTAATAGCAGTCGGTTGCAACAACCAAACTCGCGCCTAATTTTTCTGCCTCAAACGCCCACATTCCGTCAAAGCTAGCAATATCCAAAACGTTTTTCCCCTTGTAGTCGAGGGTGTCTCTCGTTTCACGAGTCATATTCCATTGTTGATCGAGATCCAGGCCCGGTGTAATCACACCGTTTCCGAGATCAATTTTGTGATACCAGAAACGAAACTTTTTGATTTCCTCTGCCATTTCTTCCGGTGATGCCATTCGCACGCATCCTTTCGTATACCTATTTTCCTTCGCTTATTGCAGGTTTCTCCAACCAATCCAGGAATAGAACGTTATAACGATCCACAGCTCGATTCTGCTCGCTAGAAGCATCCGCCGGCGCCCCGGCAATACGGTTTAGCAGCACCCACGTCTCTTCAAGACTAGAGGCGTAAAAAAACCCCAGATCGACGTAATCCTGCATAAACGAGCGTCGCCTCGTGAGGTTGACAGCGACACCTATCTTGCCGCTTCGCAGAGCGTCGAGTAAGACCTGTGAGTATTCCGATAAACACACGTCACACCACGCCAGATCCTCTGAAAGCTCAAAGGTAGAAATGTGAAGATTAGCCAAATTGGCCGAAGACACGTATTTTCTGATACGCTCTGCGGAATTTACTCCTTCATGTGCGGGATGATTCATGGTCGGGTGTAAACGAAGTCGGAATGAGAGCTGTGGCAGTCTGCAAGCCAGATTCACGGTAGCGTTAACAAGATCGTCGGTATCGGAGCGGTTGATCAGGGCGGTCCAGTCTCCGGCATGGGTCAAAGCTACTAACACCCGGTTAGCGCGATTGGTTACAGACGGTGCGAAATATTCCCGTTCCAAAAACGCCGGTGGTTTAATCGTCTGTCTACCATGCTTGGTGAACCAATTCGCGTCGAACATCGTACGAACCACAAAGATATCGTTCCCATAGCCGTCAAGATACGAGCGGGGATAGTTAGAGGGATGATAGCCGTCTACGAATATTAACACGCCGCCGAGTGCCTTTGAGGTGTCTACGTCATAGTCGTGGATTGTCATACAGAATAAAGTATCTTTCTCAGACTGATGCTCGACCCGGTTGAGACGAGCACCGTCCCGTCTCTCAACGGACTTTGCCAGTTCAGATACCGGGAGCGTGTTCATAGATCGAGCACGAAGCTTTTGGGTTTCTATAAGTGTGTTAGGACGAATACGTAACCGCTTCAGTTGGGAGAGAAACATATACGTCTTGCCAGCTTCCCAAATCACATAGAAAGCCCTTTCTGGCGGTTCTAGGAACTCTCGCCTCCGTGTTCCAACCCCACGCAGTGGTTTTAGGTATCTTCGCAGAATTCTTTTTATACTACCTGTGTTACTACGTTTGATTTCTGACGTATTTTTTTCCATGCAGAGAGCGGTGTCAACGTCCTTCCAGTATGATGCCGCAACGCCTAATTCAGGCCTATAATACACCGAGCGGAATTGATAAAAGCTGGAAAGCCGCTTATGCACGATTCGGTTTTTTTCATGGATGCTTAGTGCCATAAAACGCTCGGCATAACCTACTTCCCCACGAAATCCTTGGTTTAACAACGTCCGCTCGGCCACATCATCGCAACAACACATGTCTTCCTCAGACAAGAGATCAGTAAAAGACATAACCTCTACATCCGCAGCAACCTGCACAACGAGTTCCCGTTCAGGCGGGAAAACACGATGAGTTGTGAGCACTAGCGCAGAACGGATCCTTTCCCCGTCGCACATCGCCCTGAGATCAGCTGGAGACACGTCCTGGTTGATTACAAACAACGCTTCGCGTCGCTGCATATCGGTTCGAGACTTTGCAAGTGCTTGATGCGGCCCCTTGCTTTGATGAAGTGACTTTGTGGCAGATGGTCAAGTTCCGCCGGCCAGGCTCCATTAGACAGGCAGTGCTCGAGCAGACTGAGATATTCCTCTCCTTCATGTCCCCGCTCACTTCGCAAAATTCGATACTCCTGTACCTCCTTGTTCATTTGAGACATACGCAGATGGACTACCGGCGAAGTCTTTTCGACGGCGGAAAGGATATCGGAGTTTATTGCGAGCAACCAAAGATATCGTCCAAGCGAGGATAAATTTTCAAAATCTCTTTCAATATCGTGAATGCGTCCGAGAAATCCGAGCATTCGAAATTCCTTGATCCATGCCGCAAATGACGGTCTGGGGTAGGAGCAGTAAAGAGCCTGATCGATTACGTGATCATACTGCTCATTTCCAAGATGCTCTCTCTCGGCGTTACAGTTAGTTAACCAAAACTCCTCCCGCTCAATCCCATCAGGAAGGAGAAATGGGCTTTCACCGTCACGCCACAATTTAAAGGTACATTCCTCCATTTGCATCGTTTTGTTCCACTCTTCAGCGTCCCATAGTTGAATGGTACGGAGATACAAGCGTGTCAACTCACCATCAACTGGTATGCAGCCGATTTTCTGGCTCATGACTCCGTGCACGAGGTACGGGCGTCTCGGAATGCGGACAGCGAACTCTGAGGCGTGAAGTCGTGGATTGATAAAAGTCGACTTAACCCCCATCAGCGAAAGCGCAGTGATCTGCTCGCTCAGGAGCATGAATTCTGGAGGCAGGTAATAACTGGAGACCCCGCCAAAGGCCTTTCTCAATGCAACTTCACCCGCAGCGATGTTGAAGCGAAATCCGTCAGGTGTCCGTAAGAGTGAGAGATCGTGTGTATATGGGCGAAGAATCACTTGAAAGATATCAGGATGCTCCCGCACGATAGTCACCGCCTCGGGATTGTGTAGAGTAAGGTCCGAAACTGTGGCGCCCGTTATCCCTAAGACCATGCGCTTGCGATGACGTACGTAAAGAGACAACCAAAGGCAGAAACGTGAACTTAAGCCGCCTCGAAGAATTGACAGCCATTCCATTGAGTTCAAACAGGAGGCATCCCCGTTAAAATTGACTATATCGACAAGTCGACTCATACACGAACCGCTTCTGCAAATGCACTGTTCACGTTAAGCAGCTCATTAAACTTCGTTTCTTCCATCGGAATTCCCGAATTAAAGCGCATAGCGTATGCGCGTTTTTCTGGATCACCAGCAACCATCACGGAGCTATTAGAGTCCAGCGGCCGCATAATCCGAATCCGGTCGACCAAAGTCTGCAAGGAGGCCCGGAACTTGACGGGGTCGTTGAAGTGACCGATATCTAATGCAAGAAAAAAGTGGCTGATTCTTCGTTTTTTCTCCATAGGAGAATCGTACATTGGAAGAATATCCCTACTAACCAGGCTATCCGAAAGTAACGCACAAAGGATGTCGACCATCATGCCTAGGCCAAAACCTTTGTAAGAACCAGCGGAACTAAGAGATACTGCTAAACTAGGGTCTTCCACGGGGAGGCCGTCGATATCAAAAGCCCAGTCACGAGGTATCTTCTCACCCCTACTCCGGAAGTTTAGAACCTTATTCCAAGAAACGAGAGACGTTGCCATGTCGAGGCAGAATGGTTCCTCACACTCGAGTGGTGCGGCAAAGCAAATAGGGTTGGTGCCAAAAAACGCTTCTCTTGCTCCGTGGGCTTTCACCAAGGCATCAGCATTCGTGAAAGCAAACCCTATACAATTATGTCTTGTCGCCTGCAACGCAAAATACGCCGCCGCGCCGAAATGCGTTGAGTTTGAGGCCGACACAGCCCCTATCCCTGTATGGAGCGCCATCTTTACAGCTTCAGCCATAGCCACAGAACCAGCGTAATGACCAAAGGCGTGGTCAGCGTCTAGCTTTATCGTAGACTCTCCGGTCTGAGTAATGATCATGTTTGGATACGCGTTAATCCGCCCCGCCCTTACCGCCCGCACATAATGAGGAAAGAGATTGATACCATGGGAGTCAACCCCACGTAGCGACGTCATTACAAGGGATTCAGCCACGTGAGTCGCCGCTTCCTCGACGACTTTCAAGTTGTGTAATGTTGAGACAATAACCGCCTTGCAGGCTGACGGGTCAAGGAAAATCATGGATATCCACCCATCTTGAGGATTGCGATATGCTCGTGTTAACGGCCTCGACTACCGCGGTGGACACGAGGCCTTGACGAAAACTCGGACGGCTTATGTCTAACTCATCGAGACTTATGCGACCCGCTTTGAGTGCCTGCACGTCGTCCAGGAAGCATCGAACCGACTTATAGCCGTACCCCTGGAATTCCATACGTCCGTCCATTGTGGGCAGGTAGTCGGAAAAGTAGGGATTTACGTGCTGGACACCTAAACCATCCTTAACGAACTCCATGCCTCGGTTTTTCTGATCCACGTCCATACGGGCGACCGACCCCACGAGCGTGAATCTCTGATCGGAGAGGGCGCTCGTGCACCGAGGGTCAATCCAGCCGATATTCATGACAGTGATAAAAGAGTTCCTCCCGCCGGCGCCGCCATGCCATTGAATCGTCGCGTGTATCGAGTCATAGGTCAGCACGCCTAATGGTTCCAACACTCCACGCGTTCCAATGGCCATGACACGTTGTGGGCGAGCGCCTGTAAGAAAATACACAAGATCAACGTAGTGAACTCCCAAATATTGAAATATATTCGACTTTGGGCTCCACTCGCGGAAAACATCTAGCGGAATTGAGATCCTCTGACTGTAGTTGATAACCAAGTATCTTGCTTCCCCAATAGCCCCATCTGTAATCATTCGGCGGACAAGACGATTCGATTCGTCGAATCGCTTATGAAACTCTACTGCTGCGTATAACCTTCGTTCGCGCTGAATCCGCACCAAGTCTTCCGCCTCGGTAACCAGAGGCGTTAGTGGTTTCACCATGAGGCAGTGGATATCGCTTTCAAGAACTACCTTTCCAATTTCATAGTGGAGATGATCGGGAACAACGATAATGGCTGCGTCATAATTAGATTCAGTTCTGAGGTAGTCTGCCACTGATGTTACCGCGAAATAACGTGCTACGAGGTGCGAGCTGATACGATGGTTAATGCGCGCCATTGCCTCTGCCACGGCGGCGGCATTCGCGGGATTGCGTGCAATAACATCTACCCGTTCCAACTGTATTTCCCGAGATGTCTGGGCAAGGGAGGCAAGAATGGTTCCCTCTCCAGTCCCATGGCGACCGGTAACATACATACCTGCACCGATGACTAGGATTTTCAAAGCACTTCTCTGACGAGAAACTGCGCAACAACGAGATCGCGAGGAGAATCAATATCTATAACCTGTTCCGGGTTCTGGACGTAAGGAACAATGCAGGTTCCCGTCATCGAGTTTCTTTCAAGAATGGTCGATGGGCGGGTGACGTCAATGACGCAGTTATAATAGTACACGTCGGGTAAATCTTGTCTGCGAAGCAAATAAGGCTCTGGATGCTTATGCTTCATAATTGGCTCGAGGTAGCCCTCCGAGTTGATCGTGAACATGCGGTAGGGGTGTTTCTCAGGTATAGACACGGAACGCACCGAATGAGCCTCGGGATGGTGTATAAGGAGAGCGACAGCCTCATCGATCCACTCCGGCTTACGATACGGCGTCGTCGGCCGGAGATGAACAACAATGTCAGGAGAGTAATTTTCCTTTTTTGCTAGGAACTCTAAAGCATGAATAAATACCGGCAAGTCGAGTACGTGATCCTCTGCAAGCTCGCGCGGGCGCATGAATGGCACCTCAGCGCCCAGTGCTCCAGATACGCGCGCAATCTCCTCATCGTCGGTTGAGACAATAGTCCTGGTAATACTCGAACAAGCAAGCGCATGCTCAATCGAATATGCTACCAAAGGTTTGCCAACGAAATCTACAAGGTTTTTGCGCTTGATTCCCTTTGAACCTCCCCGCGCGGGTACAACTGCTAATACTTCCATACTGGCCTTTATGAGTTCAAAGTCTTCACAACGACATACTGGCCAGTTGGCATATAAAAATGTCCATGTCTATGCTTGAAGAACTCGTCAACAGCCTGCCGCACACCAGGACATGTTCCGAATCCATAGTCATCAAATATCATTACACCACCAGGGACAAGCCGCTGATAAAAGTACTCGCAGCAGTCTTTTGCTGATTGATACAAATCAACGTCAACGTGAACAAAGCAAAAATTCAGCGGATCATCATTAATCGTGCTCGGGAACACACCCTTTATCACTTTCACGCTTTCCTGCTGGTGAAAAAGGCGGCTTACATGCTCGTAGCTAGTATCGTTAAATTGTCCTTTGGAATGATAAGCCCCGTCAAAGTCAGGCGAAATTTCTGGCAACCCTTCAAACGTATCAAAAAGGTATATCTCCTTATGAGGTAGAACCGTAGCCATTAATTGACCAGTCCCACCTCGCCAAACGCCAACTTCGGCAACGGCCCCTTGTAGATTGCATACATCTCTCAAGAGTTGATACAGCATGTAAGCACGAACTATGTCAAGCATTGTGTTCTGACTTATCTCTTCCCAAATCTTCAAAAAACTGTGGTCAAACATCCACAACTGCTGGGGTTCAACACCAGAAATCTGAGTGCGAGCCATAGTATATCCACGATTCGAAAGGAAGCGCCGTAACATAGACACAAGGATGGCGTTTAAGTTCGTCATGCAATACGCCCAAATGCATTCTGAGAAGTCATGCTAAGTACGGCCCACGTATCGTAACCACAGGCCGGTTTCATCTGACGGATAATGCTCATAGAAGCCGTCGTAAATCGTCCGTACATGCTTTGCTCTGATACCTACTCGTTCTCCGGTGGATTGTAATAAGGCTTTTCCTCCTACCACAAACCGCTTTGCTAAGTGCGATATCTTTGAAGTCTGCTCCTGACCGACTGCCGTCACTTTGGGAGGCCCGCAACTCACACACGCAATCACCTGCACACCTAGCCCTGTCAGGAGTAACGTCAGCGATTGTCTAGAAAAAAAATGGAGATGCGACTCGGGATCCATTTCTGCTACAAACACTTCGGAGGAACTGTTTGGCACCTCAATGAAAACATACCCACCCAGTCGCAGGACTTTAAGCAGGTTCCGCATCGTTTCTCGAATGTTTGGTAAATGTTCGACAACGTGCGACAGTAATAACAGGTCAAACTGATTATAAAACCTACTCAGATCATAGGACGTATTCACCTGAACATTGGCTTTCCATCGTCTCTGTCCGACCGCAATTGCTTCGGAGTCGCTGTCATATCCCACTGCATCAGCACCTGCGTGCTGGAGTGAAGCTACTAAAGCCCCTACACCACAACCCCAGTCGATTGTCTTCCATCCTCTCAAGTCGCTCCACATGCCAGACTGCGACAGGCATCGCTTTATGAACCGTAATTGGGCCTTCGCTCGTCTTTCCATCAAAACATAGTATTCTTCACCGAAATACCTGCTGCGTTTTGCCCCATAAGTTTCCTTGTAATATCGATTAAGCTCTAGAACATCTGGTTCGGGATACACAAACCAGTAATCGCACGGTGAACAGAACCATATGCCCGTACCGGGGAAATCATTGTGATTAAGGACAAAAGAAATATCCTGTCCGGAGCAGATCGGGCATGCCTGGGCGGCGATTTGCATTTTCTTCATTTGTTGCGCTCTTCCCAATTCCAAGGAAGGCGTAAGTCAACAATACCAGGGCGAGGTGCGACACGCCGAGCATTTGAATTCTTAACGATTTCAAATGAGCAGGCCGATTGTATTTCATCTAGCTGGCTAAACGGATCGCAGCTTGCAATCCCTAAGGCAATAGAATACCGCCCCGCCGCAAAAATGGGTGGGAAGCACAACGACCCGTTGTACCTTCCAGTCTGGAGCCTACTTGGCAGCGACAATTCAACATCTCTACTATCGGCAAACAGCACATTAATTCCCTCTGAGTTTTGCAGGATTATCCCGAAATAAATCTCTGGAGTTGCCTCATAGGCTTCTACCTCGAATTCTATCTCAAACTCCTGATTGTCGGGAATATATTGCGACACACTACCTTTATTATCCCTGACGCAAACTGATCTGTATTGAATTTTTGCATTTGAACGTCGGTCAAATAAAGCCTGTGGCGAATTATTCGTACCTTGAGCCAGGTAATTACCAATAATTTCAGTTGGTGCTCCGCTTCGCATCACTCGACCGTTTTGCAGCCATACTGCCCTAGTACACAATCGATTGATCGATGCCACATTGTGGCTAACAAAAAGGACTGTACGGCCCTCTTTTGCCACATCACCCATTTTGCCGAGACATTTCTTCTGAAAGCTGGCATCTCCAACGGCCAAGACCTCATCCACAATCAATATTTCGGGCTCTAGATGTGCTGCAACGGCAAATGCTAGTCGGACATACATACCGCTGGAGTACCGTTTGACTGGAGTATCTATGAACTTTTCAATCTCCGAGAACGCGACGATCTCGTCGAACTTTTTATCGATCTCCCACCCCTTCATTCCTAAAATGGCACCATTGAGGTAGATGTTTTCCCGGCCTGTCAGCTCTCCGTGAAAGCCAGTTCCGACTTCGAGAAGGGATGCAACTCTTCCGAAGATCTCCGCTCGTCCTGAAGTCGGCTCGGTAATCCGCGATAGGATCTTAAGCAGAGTACTTTTCCCGGCGCCGTTTCGCCCGATAAAGCCCACAACTTCACCCTTTTTGATCTCAAAGGAAACGTCTTTGAGAGCCCAGATGTAGTCGCTGGCAGGCGACTGACCGCTGACCGCAGACGAATGACCGCGAGAAGAGAGGCCGCCGACAGAAGACGGCTGACCGTTGCGTGAAAAGAGCGACTGGATGCCGTGCACGAGATGATCGCGCAGAGTGTCGTGCCGATTCCGCCGAGCCCCAATTTTGTACAGCTTGCTGAGATTTTCAACTTTGATGGCAACGTCACTCATGGGATTAGTCTAGAGTCGAGAGTTGATGGTCCAGAGCTTAAAGCTCCGGTTGAAAGTTTAGAGCGAGGGTTGAGAGTCACGAGCGTTTATCCAACGATCGCCGAAGGCCACTGAGCATCTTGGCTAGCGGCTCCGCTTCGTCATAAAGCTTTTCGTAAGCTTCTTTATTCACAAATTCTTCTTTCTGAGCAACCTTTATTTGCGACACGGTTTCGAGTAAGGAGCCATATGCGATCTCGATGAATCGTTTGAAGTCCGCCTTTGAAGAGCGTGATGATCCTTCGGCGAGATTTGAAGATA
>WNGF01003907.1_pt1 | contig 19796 bp, 21 predicted proteins | sample 5400641 | NCBI WGS metagenome assembly WNGF01 (sample SAMN13153371, study PRJNA577476) | soil metagenome | isolation source: 80 cm soil or saprolite under grassland replicate 2 | place: USA:California | collected 2016-06-15
GCGACCGAGCCGGTGAAGGAGCCGTCCGGCGAGAGGAGCAGGTACACGCAGCCGAAGAAGGCTCTCGGCCCGCCCGTGCGGCAGAGGATGCGATTCAACGTCGCAAACATCGCCTCGGGCGCGGGGTCGGTCTCGAGCTGCGTGCGAAAGGCGGCGTGGGCAACCGCCATGACGAGACCCGCCGTCATGCCGTGTCCCGAAGCGTCGCCGAAGAGAATCGCCAGGCGCCCGTCGGGAAGCAGGACGAAGTCATAGATGTCGCCTCCGACCGTGTTGGCGATGCGGTTGTAAGCGCCGAGCTCGAAGCCCGGCGGCGTCGGCAGCGTCTTGGGTATCAGGCTCGACTGCAGGTCGCGCGCCAGCTCGAGCTCGTCGCGGTAGTTGATCTTGTCCACGAGCTCCATCGCGAGAAGCAGCGTCAGGAGAGTGATCGAGAAGAGCAGCATCCCGTTGTCGAAGTAGAGCCGGTATTCGGAGGTGCGACGCACGCCGGCCCCGGTCTGCCGAGTGTGCCGCGATACGAAGGGTCCCTGGATCGAGAGAAGAATGAAGACGAGCACGGCGCCGAAGAGCACCCGCCGCGCCGGGGCCAACCGTTTGGAGAGGCCGAACAGGACCGCATTGGCGGTCTTGAGAAACTGTTTCGCGCGCTTACGCTCCTTTTCGATCTCCGCGTGGTCCTCGGCGGTCAGCTTCTCCCGGGCGTTGCGCCACTCCCGAACCCAGAGTCCGGACATTTCTTCGCGCCCGACCGAACGGAACGTCGAGCGGACGAGCTCGATCCAGTCTTTTCCGCGGGGCATGTCTGAAGGAACTTACGATAAACCGGGGGCGCGGGTTGCGCCCGCGAGAGGCGCCGGTTCGACGAACCTCGCAATCTTCTCCCGGACTTCCTCGGGCACGGGCACCGGCTGGAAATCCTTCTGGCGCACGCAGACCAGGATGTAGCGGCCACTCGCGACAGCGCGGGAGGGATCCTCCTTGCGTCGGACCTCGAAATCCAGATGCACCGATGTGCGGCCGATCCTGCTGAAGTAGGCCTCAACGGCGAGCAGCTCGTCGAGCTTGACGGGAAGATAGAAGTCGCACTCGACGTGCGCACGCGGCAGCCAGATGCCGAGCGACTCGAAGAGGAACCGGTAGTTCAGGCCGGCCGAGCGGAGCAACTCCGCTTCGGCTAGGCCGAAGAACCGCAGGTATGCCTGGTAGTTGATGATGCCGGCGGCGTCGATGTCCTCCCAGCGGACGTACTCCTCGATCCTGTACCTCGCCACAAGAGGAGTTTCAGGTTTCAGGTTTCAAGTTTCAAGAGAAAGACGGCCTTTCGGCTCCTGAAACCTGAAACGTGAAACCTGAAACAGAGCTTTCCTAAAAGCCCCAGAGGGCCAGCTCGTTCAGGAGCGTCGCGATCGCCGGGTGCTCCGCCAGCTCGCGGTAGAGCCAGCCGTGCTGCTCCTTGACTTCGCCCATATGCTCGCGAAGCTTGTCGGCGTCCTTGTCGGCGGCTGCCTGGCGAAGCCTCTCGACGGATTCCCGCGCCGTGTCATCGAGTCTTTCGCCGAGCTTCTCGTGGAAGGCATCGAAGGCTTCCCGCACGCGCTCGGCATGATCATCGGAAGGCGGTGTCGCGTCGCCCCTGTCGGCCATGGTCAGATTATTTCATCGAAAATCGACGCTTTAGAACCCTGGCCGGGGTCTTCCTGACCCTGGTCGCGGCGCGAGGAGTCTCCCGAGTAACCGAAGGGAGGAGCCTCGCGCCGCGGGAGCGTAGCGCTTGGGCGGGATCAGGCGAGCGATCGAGGCCGCATCCGGCCGAGTCGCTCGCCGGTGCGCCCGCAGGGCGCAGATCCGAGCAAGCGCGGAGCAACGGTTATGCGGCGGGGCGGCAGGCCTCGCAGGGACGATAACCTGCCGCGACAGCCTCCCGTTCGTTGTGGAAGGGGACGTGGTTGGCGAGCACCAGAGAGCGCGTCCCCCCGCAAGTCGGGTAGCAGTAGTAGCGTTCCTTCTCGTTGCCGAGATACCGGATGCGCCGCGCGGCAAGGTCTTCGATCACGTCCGGCTCGACTCCTTCGACCTCGAGCAGCGCGCGCTTGACCCGGCTCCCGCCCAGAGAGTAGTTGCCGATCGTCCCGTCGGCGCGGACGACGCGGTGGCAGGGGATCAAGAGCGGCACCGGGTTCTTGCCGAGCGCCGTCCCGACCGCGCGCACCGCCTCGGGATGGCCGATCTCGCGCGCGATCCAGTTGTACGGGCGGACCTCGCCGCTCGGGATCTCGAGGGCCTTCATCAGAACGGCGCGCTCGAACTCGGAGAGGCCCCGCAGGTCGAACTGGAGCTTCTCGCGATCGCGGCTCGCGAGGTTCTTCATCAGTGTCCGCACGGCCACCGGGGGCCGCGAGGCGGCGCGGAAGACCGGGCGCCCGCGAAGGCGCTCGAAGCCGCGCTCGAAGTCTTCTGCCGACTTCGCCCGCGAGACCATGGAGATTCCCGCCCGGCTGGCCGCGACGAACACGGTTCCCACCGGGGAGTCGAGCCGCCAGTAGAGGTCGGCGAGCCCGACCCGCCGGAGAACGGCCGGAAGGAGCGAAGCGGGAGCCTCGTGGCCCGGGGAGCTTCGCAGGTCCCGCAAGACGCTGGTCGTCGGAGGCAGAGACGTCTGGACGGTGGGCTTCATGAAATCACCTCTTTGGCCGGCGGAAATCGGCGGGATGCGGAAAGCGCTTCGCGCAGGGCATTGACCGCGCGGTGCACGTTGGACTTCACGGTTCCCAGGGGTTGCTTCAAGACGGCCGCGACTTCTTCCAGCCGCAGTCCCTCCATGTAACGGAGGATCAAAGCCGAGCGGTACCGTTCCGGCAGCCCCGCGACGAGCGTCGCGATGTCGGCTCTCCGGCGGCCCTGCTCGAACCGGGAGTCCGGGCGGTTCTCTGGAGCGTCCTCGGGCTCCCACGCGGCGCGGCCGTCGCCGTTGCGCTCGTCGATCGAGATAGCCGCGTGACGCCTGGCGCGCATCCGGTTTCGCGCGACGTTCAAGGTGATCCGGTAGAGCCAGGCCTTCAGCGACAGCGTCCGGATCCTCTCGGTCGGATACGTCTTCATCGCCCGGTAGGCGCGCACGAACGCGTCCTGGGCGATCTCCTCCGCGTCCTCGGAGTTGCCTGTCAGACGGTGCGCGAAGGAGTAGAGGCGATCCTGATACTCCCGAACCATCCGCTCAAAGCTCTCCTCCAGGCCCTGGGCGAGGGCAGCCTCGAGGGCGTGTTCCTGCGGCATCGCGCTCTCCTCCGAATCGCACCTGACTAATCGAAGCCCGCCTCCGGCGTCAAGTCCGGCCGGCGGGCCTCCCGGAGTCTCTGGAGCGGTCCTGGTCGTCATCAAACCATTCTCCTGGCTCCTTTAACACCCCCCGGCGCCGGAAGGTTGCAAGTCGTGGTCTTTGTCACAGGGGTCGGATGGGAGATGATCGAAGCGAGGCCGGGCGTCCACGCGGGCGCCGGCGCTGCAGGGAGGAGAGCCATGAATACTCGTGAGTACTACCTTCAATGCTTCAAGTCCGAAAAGCCGACGTTCCTGCGCGTCCTTCGGGCGGTGCCTCCGGATCAGGCGGCGTACCGCCCCCATCCGCGGTCCGCGTCCGCTGGCGGCCTCGTCTGGCTGCTTGCCAGCGAGCTCCACGACGCGTGCGGGGTCGTCGACCGCCACGAGGTGAACTACGTTCCAACGGCCGAGCCCGCGACGCTGGACGAATCCGTCGCGTCGTTCGAGCGCAACGCCGGGGAGCTCGAAAAGCGGCTGACCACTCTGGACGATGCGGCATGGGCGCAAAAGGCGCGCTTCCTCGTCAACGGGAACGTCGCGTGGGAGACCACCCTGGGCGACATGCTCTGGGGTTTTCTCTTCGACGCGATTCACCATCGCGGCCAGCTCTCGAGCTATTTGAGGCCCATGGGCGCGAAGGTGCCTTCCATCTACGGGCCTTCCGGGGACGAACCGGGTACGTAAGCGTCGCCCTACATTCCCTCGCGATCCGATTCGAGCGGGAAAAAGGTTCCGTATTGCGAGAAGAACATTACCGTCTTGAATCGGTCTTCAGGCGATGGCGTGAGTCCGCCGCGCCATGCCGACCATACCTCTATCGCCTCGCGTGCTTGCCTTACGCTGAGGACCTCGGAGAGGGTGGGGTCGAGAGGACACGTGAGACTGTCCCCTCGTTGCGCGGACAAACGAGCGTCGGACTCTTTCGCTCCGCGTCGGCGCCATGTTGCGCGTAGATGATCAGTGGACGAGAGGGGTCGCTATCATCAAACTCGTCCAGGCGCTGAACCAGCTCGAAGAGAGTCATCGGACGACGAAACTCATTTCGGCTGGAGTTTCGTTTGCCCAAGGCGAAGCATGACGACGTAGAGGTGGTGCGCCTCGTGGAGAAGGAAGAACTCCATCCAGCGGGAGAGAGACATTTGCCCCAAGAGAGGATGGACGCCGGTGCGGTTGCTCTCTTCATCGCAGAGGCCCCTGACGAGGCCAACGATTTCCGGCCGAAGAATCCTCAGTCGGGCCAGGATTTCTTCCAGGGACAAGCCGGACCATTCCGGCCAGACGGGATCTTCCTCGGCGCGATAGCGGCCGAGGTTCGGGCTATCCTCCTCCATTATCCGGTGGAGCCGCTCCAGGAAAACCGCATGGTAGCGGGCCAGATGGGCCAGGTTCTCCCGGGCAGACCATTGACCCGAGACCGGACGAGCCGCGATCGACTCTTCGCTTACGCCGGCCAACAGGACCGGGATCAGCTCGAGCTGGGTCTCCAGACGCCGCAGAGTGTTTTCATTCATCATGCGTTTCGCTACAGGATACCGGCCACATGGAGAAGAAGCGCGAGGCCGACGAGGACGGAGGGTTGGCCGAGCGTCAGGATCTGGAAGACGATGACGACCGCGACGAATCCCAGCAGCGGGCGCCTCCACCTTTCCCGCCGCAGAACGATCATCGCGGGACCAATCGTCACCAATGCATGGGCCACCGTCCCGTCATGACCTGGCCTTCGGGCGCGCTCGACTGCATCGAATGTGCTGGCGCAGAAGTCAATCTCGTTGGCGGGATCCCGGGCACACGGGGATGTCAAGTCGCGCCGCCGCAAGTTTGCGACCCAGGCCGAAGCCCGGATGGCCGTCTTCCAGTTCATCGAGGGCTCCTACAATCCCCATCGCAGGCACTCGTCTCTCGGATACCTCCCGCCGGTCAACTACGAAAGGAGGATGGAAACGACCGGAGTCCAGGCAAGCGTATGCCGAGGGAGGGCGGGCCTCTACCCCGCACCCCGCCAGGGGCTACCCGCCCCCGGGACCCCGGACAGAAATCCAAGCAGTCAACTGTCCACCGAAACGGGGTACTCCAGCACTAACTCACAGGCGTTTCTGTATAAGAGACGATCCGCCACTTGCCTCCACGGTTGACCCACACTTCGGTGGCGTAGACCGGCTTAAACGGCTTTCCATCAAACGACCCTTTGAGGTCGCATTTATAGCGAAGAATAGCCACATCCTTCGTTGCCCACGTAACCTTCGGCTCATCGATAGTGAAAGATTCAATGGTAAGCTTCGCGATGGTGTCGATATCGTTCTGGAGATTGGAAGGGCCAATTTGAGTATAGGCCACATAATCCTCGGCAGTAAGTGCCTTGATCGCCGCGATGTTTCTACTCTTGTAGGCCTCCCATGTTGATCGCGAGTTATCTATCAGCATTTGATCGGCGTGGCCTCCGCCCGCAGGTGTGGCTTTTGACTTCGAGGTGGCGTCAGTCTGTGCGATGCAGAGGGTCGTCGCTGCTAGGAGCACGAGAACGGCAAGGGAGAGTCTATTCCTCATAGTGTCAATCCTTTCGAGTGGAACGTCAAGCGACCGACATTGGTTGCTTAGACAACTTCCTGTTGAGGCGCAACTTATAGTCTCAAGGGGCAACCAAGTCAAGGCGAACTGTTTCAGTCGCCGGAGAGGCCATCTAACTAACGGCTTCGAGCTCACCCGGGCCGGCCTGACGCCGAACAGCACCGACGACAACCGGGCTGCCATCCTCCGGTGCAGCGAGGGGTTGAGCGACGCGTCTCGCGGGCTCAGGAAGATGACGCTCCTGTGCCGCCGGGCCGCGATGAGCCTGTCCCCGGCCCCGCTCCTCACTGCCCGTCACCCAACGAGTCCGCTGTAACCGCGGGTTGGGCGGGGCGGTGGTGTTGAGCCGGGGCACACCACAATACGCTTGCGCTGCGGGGCTGTTCAACGGGCCGGTGCTTGCGTTGGTCGGAGACCGTTGAGCCGGAAGGGCCGGGGCGTCCCTGTCGCGGGATTTCTCCCGGCGCCGGCCAGGTCATGTCCCCCTCGCTCGAGTCTTCTCGCCCAACGGCTTTAAAGGCAGTCCGCACACGAATTGCCAGCTGCCTTTCAAGGATCCGAGCGAAGCGGATGAGACGCCGGAGGTCTGACAGCGAGGGCGGCGATATGCGGCCGGGGAAACAGCGCAGCCGGACCCCGGCCTCCTTCTACCACCCCTCTCCTCGCCCCTGCCCCGAGCGGCTCCCGCCGCTGGAGTATCCCGGCCGCTACGAGGTCCGCCGCGTCAGCCGCAACGGCGGCATCCGCTGGAAAAAGGGCTGGGTCAACATCAGCCCCAGCATCATCGAGCAGAACGTCGGCCTGGAAGAGATCGATGACGGCGTCTGGTCCCTCTACTTCGGCTCAGTCCTGCTCGGCCGATTCCACGAAAACGACCTGACACTCCACGGTAGCTCGACTCACTTGAGAGGGCACGGAGAACGGCCTATGGACGCCTGCGGAAATCGCTTCGCGATTACGCGCAGTCGCCCACAGGCCTACTACTACTACTACTACTACTATGCGCTGGAGAAAGGAGAACGCACCAGGAACCCGAAGACCTACTTACCACCCCGTTGTGTAAACCCTGTTCTCGGTCTATTCTGTAAACCATCTCCCCGGCTGCTCACCACTCGACGCGGTTGACCGCCACCTGGTGGGGCAGCAGCGTTACTTCCGCGACCTCCAGGCCAGCCTTTCGCCGGGCAACAGCTCGAGGAGCACGTAGGTTGCGCTGCCTTTTGTTTCCGCAGCCGAGGTTCAGGGCAGTTTGTACTGTCCGCTCCAATCAGACCAGCCCGCGCCGGTTGCGCCTATGAAGTTTCCCTGAAACTTGCTGGCGCCGCTCATACCGGTGTATTTTCCGGTTCCTCCCACCCAGCGTTCGTCTCCTGGACACGCAGGCATCGCACCCGCGCATTTCCACTCGAGAAAGACTTTGTCCCCTTCCGCGTCCGTGACCACGCACGTACCATTCGCGTTGGAGCGTCCTTGATTGACGTCATTCATAAGAGTGCAATCGACCCGGGCTTTGTGCAGGAACCCTTTGCCCGCGTCATTGAATATGACCCCAGTCACCACACCAGCACTGACTGTCCGGTTTGCCCCCAGCTCCTGTACTTGCCCGCTGAAGGTCCAACCAAAGTGGGCGGCGTATGTTCCGCTCTTGGGTAGATCAGCCGCAAGGGTGGATGAGCTAAGACACGCTGCAGCAAGTGCCAGGGCGTACGCGACGGACATATTGCGATTCATGGTGTTATTCCTCCTATTCGTATGGTTAACCACTTCGGCCAAGAACAAGCATCGCATGTGTAGGTGCGTTTGTCATCTACAGCCTAACGATTTGCGACTCAGCGGCGAGCGCAGCGCAGCGGAGCGAGTCCGCTGGTGCCGCGGCTGGTCTTCAGGGACGATGGGAAGGAATGTCACTTTAGCCACAGCCCTTCTGAACGCCGGCCTGGCCGATCCCGCCACCTTCGCCGGGTCGCTCGACGAGGCCCGCCGCTGCTGCGAGGCCGCGAAACGCTGCATGATCGACCACTCGTTCATCTCAGACTTATCCGGAAGGGGGATGAAGTCCTTCGAGTCGAGAACCTCGCGGACTTTGGGCAGCATCTCCGCCTGCCAGTCGGGGAGATCGTCCTCGGACTCCGAGTCCTCGGCAAGACGGACTTCCTCGTGCGTGATGGTGATCAGCTCGCCTGTCTTGAGGTTGATGTAGGCGGTCATTTCGTCGGAGACCATCTGCATCTCCTCGAGGACATCCTGAAGCTTGACCGGGAGCGGCACGGCGGTTCTTTACGCAGGGACGAGGCGGCGGCGGGCGATGGAGTTGGCGATCAGAGCGGCGTGGTGGCGGCTGTTTTCGATGAAGATTCGACCGACTTCGGTACCGCCGAGGATGGCGCCGGCGAGGTAGAGGTTGGGGACGTTGGACTCGAGGGTCTCGAGATCATGGGAGGGGATGCGGTTGGGCCCTTCGAGGAGGATGCCGCAGCGCTCGAAGAAGGCGAAGTCGGGCTCGTAGCCGATCAGAGGGAAGACGGCGTCCGCGCGGAACGTCTGTTTCCCGGCGGGACCTTCGACGAGAACCGCGTCGCGGCGGATCTCCTGGATGCGTGTCTGGAAGAGCGCGCGGATCTTCCCGGCGCGGATGCGGTTCTCCAGGTCCGGCTTGATCCAGTACTTGACTCGCTCGGAGATCGCTGGAGCGCGGGCGACGAGGGTGACACGCGCGCCATGGCGGTAGAGGTCGAGGGCCGCCTCGGCGGCGGAGTTGCGTGAGCCCAGGACGACGACGTCCCGGTCGTGGAAGGGATAGGCCGAGATATAGCGCCGGTGGACGTGGGGCAGGTCCTCTCCGGGGATGTTCAGACGCCTGGGGTTGTGGAAGAAACCGGTCGCGATGATGGCAGCTGGGGCGCTGAGCTCGCGAGCCTCCGTTTCGACGGAGGAGGGCAGATCCTTCGCTTCCTCCTTCGCCGAGGCTTCGGAGGACAAGTCGCTCAGGATGACAACGAGGCCGCCGCCAGCCCGCGGGCGGATCGAGAAAATCTCGGTGTGCGGGACGACCTTGACCTGGAACTTCTCGGCGACGCCTCGGTAGTAGGCCAGAGATTCCAGGCGCGTCGGGTGGGCGTCCGGGACGGCGAATGGGACTCCCGCGATATCCAGCAGATCGCGGGTCGAGTACCAGCGCATTTCCTCGGGGAAGTGATAGAGGGTGTGGAGCAGGAATCCCTTGTCGTAGCAGACGGCGGGAATGCCGCGGTTTCCCAGCTCGATCGCGCACGCGATCCCGGTCGGGCCGGCGCCGGCGATGACGACGGGAGAGACGCTTTCCGGCACGCGGGCATTCTATCGGCCTATCGGCGCCGCGCAGGCCACCAAGGGGCCGGAACGCATTTTGCAACTCTCGAGTTCTTCGGGGGGTGTTCTATGAGTCAGAGCACATTATTCATCGTGATCGTAGCGATTGCGGTCGTGGCGCTCGCTGTCGTGGCCTGGGGCCTTTTTCAGAAGGTGCGCACGAAGCGCCTGCGCGGGCGGTTCGGTCCCGAGTATGAGAGGACCGTCCGGCAGATCGGCGACCGGCGCAAGGCCGAGGAGGAGCTAGAAGCGCGCAAGAAACGGGTGGAGAAGCTCACGCTCCGGCCGTTGACGCCCGAAGATCAGACGCGATTCGGAAAGGAGTGGAAGACCGCGCAGACACGGTTCGTGGATGACCCGAAGGAGGCCGTGGCGGACGCCAATCGTTTGGTCAAGGAAGTGATGCAGGCGCGGGGCTATCCGATGGCGGACTTCGAACAACGCGCCGCGGATATCTCGGTGAATCATCCGCGCGTGGTCTCCAACTACCGGTCCGCGCGCGAGATCGCCTCGCGTTGCGCCGAAGGCCAGGCCTCGACCGAGGACCTGAGACAGGCGGTCATTTATTACCGCGAGCTTTTCGAGGAGTTGCTCGAAACGCCGCAACTCGTGGGGGTGGCGTCATGAACGAGGTCGGCAAAGACAGAGCGCTGACGACAGCGGACCTGGCGGCGAGGGGCGGGCCGCCCGCCGAAGTGAAGCCGGGGCCGGGACCGGTATCGGCAGCCCGGCGCGAATACGAGGAAGCTCCGCGCCCGCAGGCGGCACCCTCCGGCGAGCCGGCCGAGCAGACGAGCCCGCTCTTCTCGCCCGAGGAGTCGCAGCGGTTCCGCTCGGAGTGGGACGCGATCCAGATCGGGTTCGTGGACGAGCCGCGTAAATCCGTTGAGAAGGCGGACGGGCTCGTGGCCAGCGTCATCCATCGCCTCGCGGAAGTCTACGCGGAGGAACGCTCCCGGCTCGAGTCGCAGTGGGACCGCGGGGATGACGTCTCCACCGAGGATCTGCGCATCGCGCTGCGGCGCTACCGGTCCTTCTTCGACCGGCTCCTCTCCGTGTAGCCACGGGTTCCAGATTCCAGGTTCCAGATTCCAGGGGAGCCTGGACATCGTCTGTCCTGCGGAAATGCAAGGATTTCTGGCGGGAGATAAGCACGCGATGGAAGAGACAAGGGTGCCGAAGGCCAGCAGCGCGCGTTTTGAGGATCTTGAGGTTTGGCAAGCTTCGCGCCTGCTCGTAAAAGATATCTACCAAGCGACCTCCGTAGGCGGCTACGCACGTGATTTCGGGCTTCGCGACCAGACTCGCCGATCTGCAGTCTCGGTAATGTCGAACATTGCCGGGGTTTTGAGAGAGATGGGAACAAAGAGCTGCTCCAGTTCCTCGCATTGGCGAAAGGCTCGTGCGGCGAAGTCCGGAGCCAGCTCTATGTTGCTGCAGACCAAGGCTATCTTCCCCCGGAAGAATCTGAACGTCAGTGCCAGTCGGCTGCTCGGATAAGCCGAATGATTTCCGGCTTTATGAAGTACTTGCGCAGCTCTGAGATGCGTGGACGAAAATTCCCGGCCCCTAGATCAAGCCCCTTGGAATCTGGAACCTGGAATCTGGAATCTCGTCGCTAGATCGCCCGGATCTTGACCGAGCCGCCGCTCGTGCGGAGGCGGAGATTTTCTCCGCCGCGGCCGAGGGTGCCGCGGAGCGAGCCGCGGGAGAACTCGCCCTGGACGGTGAGCGGGAGGTCGGAGGAGACAGAGTTTCCGTGGGCATCGATTGCGAGCGAGACGGCGGGGTCCACGGAGACCGTGATTCCGCCACCGGAGGATTCCAGGGTTCCGCCGCGACCGTTGCCGCGCGTGAAGGAGGCTTCGATCGAGCCTCCCGAGGTGTCGGCGTCCACGCGCCCTCCCGCCTCCCGGATGTGGATGCCGCCGCCGGAGCTGTGAGCATGGATGTCTCCGCTGACCCGCTCGAGCGCGATGGAGCCCCCGCTCGTCTCGGCGTTCAAGGGTCCCTCGAGGTTCGCGGCCTCGATGCCACCGCCGGAAGTCTCGACGCGGCTCTTTCCCTTGATATCGCGCAGATGAATGGACCCGCCGGACGTCTCGGCCTGGAGGTCGCCGACGAGGTCGCGCACTTCGATCCCCCCGCCTGAGGTCTCGATCTTCGCCGGCGATCGGAGCGCGGCCAGAGAAATGCCGCCGCCCGAGGTATGCACGTTGACGGCCGTTTCCGAGGGGACTTCCACTTCGAAGTGGACCGAAGAGCCCCAGTTGCCAAACCAGGAGGAGAGAGGATGTCTCTTCCGGGCTATAACCGCGGCCGATCGGCCGCCTTCCTCGTAGTGGAAGCTCAACAGGTCGTTGATGTCATCCCGTTTGGATGTGACGACGAGCCTGACCCCGGAGTCCGACGTTCCCCTGACGGTCACGCGTCCCATGTCGGTCTCCAGGCGGAACTGACCCCCCGGCTCGAGCTTCAGGGACTTTTCCATCCGGGATTCCCCCTGGGCCGTGCCTGCGGCCAGGGCGAACGCGATGACGCAATACAAGGGTCGGAGCAGTTTGGTCTTCATGACACTTTCCCCCTCATTACCCTGTAAAACGCGGAAACGCGCTGAAGGTTCTCCGATCCTGATGGTGGATTGGTGATTGAGATTCTGAACCTTGGTCGGCTTGGGCTCGCCCCTCACCCCCGGCCCTCTCCCGCCGGGAGAGGGAGAAGTTACCCCTGCGAGGAAGTCGTCGAGGATCCGGTTGAACTCTTCGGGGCGGTCCATCATGAGCCAGTGGCTGGCGTCCGGGATGACTCGGACGGGCATGTCCTTGAAGCCGCGATGGATGGCGATGGGGTTGTCGGCGACGTAGGAGGCGATGTGCAGCCACGGCCCGCGGTATGCGGCGAGCGCGGCCGCCGGGTCGAAAGCGGAGAGACTATTAGTCGCGGCGATGAAGACCTCGGGACGGGTCGCGAGGAGGGACCGGAAAACGGCGCTTTTCGTTGCGTCAGTTCCCTTTACCAGAATGCCTTCGAACCAGCGGCGTGTGAAGTCCCCGTAGTTCTCCGGAAGCAGCCCGCGGCGCAGGGCCTCGGCCTGGGCCGGTGGCGGGTTGCGGATGTCGCCCGCGACGTCGGCGAAAACGAGGCCGGCGAGGCGCTCCGGATGCTTTCCAGCGTACGCCGCCACCACCGCGCCGCCGTAGCTGTGACCGACGAGAACGAAGCGTTCGAGACCGAGCGCATCGGCCACCGCCGCGACGTCCTCCGCGAATCCCTCGACGGAGTAATCGGCGTTAGCGGCCGGCTCCGATTCACCCATGCCGCGCAGGTCGAAGGCTACCGCCCGGCGGGCCGCGCGCAGGTGCTCGAGCTGCGCGGCCCACTGTGTCCGGTTTCCGCTGTTTCCGTGAACGAAGAGGACCGGAAGGCCTCCATGTCCGCCGTCGTCCACGCGCAACCGGCCTTGCCGCCCCTGAATCCATAGGCCTGCCGGCGCGCTTTCGAAGTTTTCCATCTTCAGGATGTCGGGATTGAAAGGTGTCCAACCTTTCTATTTCAGGGCGAGGAACATCGTTACTCCGCGGCCGCGCAGCTCGACCCGGTCCGGCTGGATCGAGACGATCGTGAATTCCTCGACCACGGCGCCGGGGCCGAGCACCTTGCCGTTGATGAGGGCGACGGGGTTCGACTCGGAAAAGACGATTCCGCCCAGCTCGATCTTCGCGCCATCGGGAACGGTGACCTCTCCGACATAGGTCTTCGCGTCGGCTGATCCACGCGCGGCCTTGCCGTCTGTTGAGGCGGCGGAGGCCGGGCGCGGCTTGGCGTCGGGCGCGGTTGCGACATGCGCGGCCTCGGTTGGCGGCTTCGGCGCGGACCGCTTTGACTCCCCACTCCCTTTCGAGCCGGCGGTCTCCCTGTCCCCCGCGGAAACTCGGGAAGGCAGGCCGCGCGGCGGCGGCGCGACCTCGACGGCCTGAAACTCCTGACTCGGGGTGCTCTGGACGCTGGGCTTTGGACTCGGGACCGGCTCCGGCGGTCGGGATAGCCACCACAGCAGACCGCCCGCCGCGACACCCACGCACACCACGACGGCGGCCACGACCCGGCGCCGGCGCCGCTTCGGCGCGTGCTCGGGCACCCACGGGTAGGCGCCGCCTCGCAGGCCGTCGCGGCGCGCCGCTTCGAGCTCCGCCCGCTTCAACGCCTCGTCAATCAGGCTCATGAGAACGTCCCTTCCAGTTCGCGGATCGCCCGCCGCACGTGTGCCGCCGTCAGCCGGTCGGTCCCGGTCACAAACCCGCAGAGAAGCGTCTTGTCGCAAACGGCGTTGATCAGCCGCGGCACTCCGCGCGAGTAGCCGTAGATCTTCCGCACTGCCCACGGCGTAAAGATCGGCCGGCTGTCCGCCCCCGCCACGCGCAGCCGGTGCTGGATGTACGCCTCGGTCTCTTCGCGCGAGAGCGGGCTCAAGTGGTAGCGCACCGTGATGCGCTGGCGCAGCTGCCTCAGGTTGCTCTGTTCGAGCTTCCCGCGCAGCTCCGGCTGGCCCAGGAGCACGATCTGCAGCAACTTGGTCTGATCGGTCTCCAGATTCGAGAGCAGGCGGACCTGCTCTAAGAGATCGTCGTCCAGGTCCTGGGCCTCGTCGATGAAGAGAACGACGTCGTTGCCGATGATGGCCTCATGAAGCAGGAAGTCGTTCAACGTCTCCAGACAGGTGACGCGGTCCACCCGGCGCGGCTTCAGGCCGAACTCCGAGAGCACCGCCCGCAGGAGCTGCGTGCTCGTCATGCAGGGGTTCAGAATCAGGGCAGTCCTGTAAGTCGGTCCGAGCTCCTGGAGGATCGCGCGGCAGACGGTCGTCTTCCCCGCGCCGACCTCGCCGGTGATCTGGATGAAGCCCTTGCGCTCCCGGATGCCGAACAGGATGTGGTTGAAGGCCTCGCGGTGCCGCTCGGAAAAGAACAGAAAGCGCGGGTCGGGCGTGATGTTGAAGGGCGACTCCCGGAATCGGTAGAACTCGTTGTACATCCGAAGGGAAAACTCTTTCACAGGCCGGGTTGTTCCGAGGGTGCCGGGAACCGAGACTCGATTTCGCGGACAGGTGTCCGGTTCCTCGGACACTTGTCCGTCTTCGAGCGGACGCAACTGACGTATTTGCCAGCAAATCGGGGGTTTTTTCCCAAGCGCGGCATAGCCAGAGGCTCCGAGCGGGACTATTTCGATCCGGCGCAGATGCAGCAGGCCCTGATCAACCTCTTGAAGAACGCGGCCGAGTCGGGAGGCCCTTCCGAGGAGATCGCGATCGCGGCGGCGAACAGGGCCCCTGGCTCCTGCAGGTCCTCGACCGGGGCAAAGGGATGGACGCAGAGAAGATGAAGAAGTCGTTCCCGAGGCGAACCACGATCCTGGAGTCCGACATCACCGACAACAGGGTTGCTCTGATACCTCCGGCTCGCACACATCGCCTTCCTTGGCACCGGCACAGCTGAGAGGCGAGCGAAAGCCGGAGGTGATGAGCGAGTCCGCTGCACACGTATGGTGCCCGGACGACCGACGTTGATTCACCAGGATTCAGAATCCCTCAACTGCTTAGCAACTTTTTGGTAGAAGAAATCATCGTTCGGATCGCTGGCTGCCCTTCTGATCACGCAGTTAAGACAGTCTATGCCTGGCTTGATCGATGCGAACTCACGCCGCAGGGCTTCGAGCTCGCTACCGTGCCAAATTTCGGAGAACGACTGCCGCATAAGGTTGCCGATCGGAGCTCGAGTCCAGGCCATGCACGGGTAGACGTCTCCGTTGGCATGGATAGCGAAGTTCTCCCAAGGAGCGCGGCAGATCAGCTTGTCTCCCACATCGCCGACGAGATCAATTAGCGTTGGTCGGTCGCGAAGAAATCCGGCGTCTTCAACCCCGCTACGCTGGCAGAATTCAGCGAGCCTTCCGCGAACGACTCCGACCTTTGCCCAGAAGATCGGATCGGAGCTTTCCTGAATGATCGCATCGCTCATCCGGGACACAGTGCGCACGCCTATCTTCTCGGGATGAATCTCGGAAACCAGCGACAAAAAAGAATCGAAGAAGTCGATATTCAGCTCGGAGAGGACGTGATTAATCCGGAGCCGCGGCAGCAGGGTACCGCGATCTTTCCTCATCGATTGAAACAGGCGAAGATTGGCCATGACGTTCTCAAATCGGGCACCCGTGCGGACGGCCTCGTACGTCTCCTTCGTTCCGCCGTCGATTGAGAAAGTTAAGCAAGTGATCCCGGCATCCAGGATTTTTCCGATGTTCAGCTCGTTGAGAAGTGTTCCGTTTGTGATGATTTCGCTATGGGGCACACCGAACTCACGCACCGCTTTCAGCCGATCGGGAAAGTCTCGAGTCATAAACGGCTCGGTCATGATGGAGAGGACAAGAATGTTGGTCTGCGGAAACACCTGCGTGGCGATTGACTCGAACAGCCGTCGCGGCATGTCGTACTTTGGAACCGCGCCGACCCGGGAATCGCTGAAGCCACACATCTTGCACTTCAGATTGCACCGGTTGTTCTGGTCCATGAAAACGCTAAGGGTGCGTCCCCGGCAAGCCCCGCCAGCTTTCCAGAGCAACTTACGCTTCAAGTCCTCGTGGTCCGAGGCGGCGAAGAATGGCAGGTCTGCGCCCTGTTCAGGGGTAGGAGCTGCTTCCGGCCTGTTTCGCCTGAAGAGCTTGAGAAAGCGATGCCGCATCATACGTATCGAAGAATACGGAGCTGACGCCATCCTCGTCGAGGGGTCAGGAAATGCGAGATCTCACTCAGCGGTTTGCGGCGCAGCGGCGACGTCGGCGAAGTCGACGGAGGTGGCTCCCCGTACCCTCGCAGTCCTTCCCTTGCTTGAAAAGCCTGCAGATCGGCTTCGGAAGCGCGCCGCGCAGCCACGTCCGCCAATTGTACGGATCCCCGTCGAGCGTTACGGATGCCCCACATTGGTCCCATAGGGAAGGGCTAACGTCTTCAAGTTCAGCGGCGAGCGTGAGCGAGTCTTTCGCCCAGGATACGGGAACTTGCCAGAGTAGACGTGATGAATCGACCAGGCATTTGAGCTTCCGAAACGCCTGGGCCGATCCCCGCCTGCCAGGAGGGCGTCTTATTCGGCGCTACGGCTGTGGAACCTGGAGATCCCGGCAGATTTTGCGAGCGAGGCTCTCGTTGGTCTCGCGGTGACGAGGAATCGTAGAAGTCTTGCGGGCACTTCGGTTCAGTAGACCGAATGCCTTCCACCCTCGCGTCGCAGCCATGCTGTTCCAGATGGCGAACCAGGTCGGCTCGCTTCAACGCATGACCGAGAAAGGTTCACGGATTACCTCCGCCCCCCTTCAAATCCTCCTCGGCCAGCGTTCGATTCGCTTCCAGAACCAGGAAAACCGCTTCTTCCAAGTTGGTCCGATGACCAGCTCGGTCGATGAGCTTGGCTCAGGGATCGGAAGGCCGTCTTCACGCATTCCATCGAGATGAAACTCGATTGCCTCACGAATCAGCCGAAGAGCTTCCCTTTTCGTCTTTCCAACAGCCACGCAGCCCGGGAGATCCGGCACGTAGGCACCAAAGCTCTTCTTGCCTTTCTCCAGAATAACGACGTAATCCATCTGGGACCTCTTTAGGGCTTCAGACCGGCCTGTTTCAGAATGCTCTTCAGCGTACCAGGCGGGACGTCCAGACCCGTTCTTGGATCTAACTATCTCGCGCCGTCTTCCAACTCCGCGAGGCGCCGCTCCAGGAACCGGCGCTCTGGCTCATTGGCGACGAGCGCGAGGGCGCGCTGGTAGGCCTCGGCGGCTTCCTCGAAGCGGCCGAGCTTCTTGAGCAGGTCCGCCCGGGCCGCGGGCAGCAGATGGTACGAGGCGAGGGCGCCGCGCTCCTCCAGGGCGTTCAGGAGCCGCAGGCCCTCTTCTGGTCCTTCGACCTGGGCGACCGCGACGGCGCGGTTCAGCTCGACGACGGGCGAAGGATGCAGGCGCAGGAGGACATCGTAGAGCGCGGCGATCTGGCGCCAGTCGGTCTCTTCGGGGCGGCGCGCCTGCGCGTGCAGAGCGGCGATCGCAGCCTGCACGGCGTACGGTCCCGGTCCGGCTTCGCGCAACGCCTGTTCGGCCAGGGCCGCGCCCCGGGAGATCTCCTCCAGGTCCCAGCGGCCCCGGTCCTGCTCTTCGAGGAGGACGATCTCCCCGTCGCGCGAGAGGCGCGTGTCCCGCCGGGAATCGTGAAGCAACATCAGTGCGAGGAGCGCCTGCGCCTCGGGAGGGCCGGGCATCAGCTCGCAGAGCAGGCGGCCCAGGCGGATCGCCTCCGCGCACAGGTCGCGACGCACGAGCGCGTCCCCCGCCGTCGCGGCGTAGCCTTCGTTGAAGATCAGGTAGATCACGGCCATCACGGCGTCGAGCCGCTCGGCGAGCAGGTCGTTGGGAGGAACGCGGTAGGGGATTCCCGCGTCGCGGATCTTCTGCTTGGCGCGTACCAGCCGCTGCGCCATTGTCGGCGCGGGGATGAGGAACGCCCGCGCGATCTCCTCGGTCGAGAGTCCGCAGAGAGTCTTTAACGTCAGAGCGATCTGCGCCTCCGGCGCGAGGGAGGGATGGCAGCACGTGAAGATCAGCCGCAGCCGGTCGTCGAGAATCGAGACGTCGAGAGCTTCGAGCGGGTTCTCGGCCAGGCGCTCTTCCTGCTCGAGCGCCGCGATTGCCGTGATCTCCTCCCGCTTCTTCTCGAAGCGCGCCCGCCGGCGCAACTTGTCGATCGCCTTGTGGCGGGCCGTGCTCACGAGCCACGCCCGCGGGTTGCCCGGCGTCCCGGCCGAGGGCCACTGTTCGAGCGCCGCGGCGAAGGCGTCCTGCATCGCCTCTTCGGCCGCGTCGAAGTCGCCGAGCAGGCGGATCAGCGTCGCGAGGATCCGCCCGGACTCCTCCCGGTAGATGGTCTCGATACTCATCGGCCAGCCCGGCGAGCGTAACCCACCGAGCGACCCGGGAAGGAAGCCGACGCTCCCTGTCATCCCGAGCGACCTGTCCTCCGGAGCTTCAGCGAAGGAGGAAGCGAGGGATCTGCTCTCACTGCTTCGAGTCGCCGTGTTGCGCTCGGGACAGGCTCCGCGAGGGATCTGCTCCCGTGCCTAACTAACCGGACTTGCCGGGGCAGATCCCTCGTCGCTCTGTTCCTCGGGATGACAGGGAATTGGCTCCTTGGGATGACAACCTCTGCTTCTCGGGATGACAAACGGTCGTCAGGGCTGCGGCGGCATTTCCATGATCGGGCGGACCTCGATCGAGCCCGTCCGCGCCGTGGGGATACGTGCCGCGATCGCCGTCGCCTCGTCCAGGTCCTTCGCATCGACGATGTAGTAGCCGCCGAGCTGTTCGCGGGTCTCGGCGAAGGGGCCGTCGGTCGTCAGCGTCTTGCCGTTGCGGACGCAGACGGTCGTGGCGGTCGCAACCGGCTGGAGCGGGTCGCTGGCGCGGTGTTTCCCGCTCTTCTTGATGCTTTCGGTGAAAGCCCCGTACTCCTGGTAGATGGCGCCTTTGTCCTTCTCGTTGAGGGCCTCCCAGTCCACCTCCCGGTCGTAAATCAGAAGCATGTATCGCATCGTTTTTCTCCTTTCGTCTTCTAGTCGAACGGCCGGCCCCGGAATCGACAGCCGGTGGTTTTTTTAGGGCTCTTCGAGCCAGACCTCCTGGCCGGTCGAGACGAAGAAGAGGCCCGCTCTGGTGGGACGCCCGGTCAACTGCTGCCAGTAACGGCGATAGTGAGCGATCTGCGGTTTGTAGAAGGCCACGAGGTCGTCGAGGTTTCCCGCAATGGTGTCGGACTTGTAGTCCACGATCCTCCAGCCCTCCTCCTCCTCGAAGACGAGGTCGAGCGCCCCCGTCAGCAGCGTCTCCGCCGGACCTTGCGTGTCGCCCAGGGAAGCGCTCGGGACGCTGACCGCGAAGGGCACTTCGACGAAGCGCTGCCTTGCGGCGAGGGCGCGCTTCCAGAGAGGCGACGCGCGCACGCCTTCGACGAGTCGGGCCGCCTCTTCCAGATCCTGCGGGGGGCGACCCTCCTCCGCCAGTACGTTGGCCGCATAGGCGCGAACATCGAGCGAGCCATCTCTCATGAGGGCCTCGAGCAGGCGGTGGATGACCGACCCCCAGGACATGCCTCTCCCGGTGGCTTCGCGGAAAGGCCGCTCGCCTCCGGCGTGCGCGAGAGACGTCACCGAGGCCACGGCGTAGCCAGGCGTGGCGCAGATGCCGCGGCGCTCAGTCTGTCGCCGGGGAAACGCCTCCCGTTCCTCGGTCCGGGCAGAGAGCGGCAAGCCGGTCTCCGCCGGCGCGGCGGGCGCGCGTTCGCGCAGGTTCTCGGGAAGATGCACGTCGAGCGCCGCCCAGGGACCGGATGCTTTTCCGGTCGCGGTTCTCTTCACGCTGACGACGAGCATCTCCCTGGCCCGAGTCGCGCCGACGTAGAGCAGACGGACCTTCTCCGCCTCGTCGAAGGCTTCCTCGGTCTCCTGCAGGGCGTCCCAGCCCGAGGGGCGCGC
>WNGF01004942.1_pt1 | contig 19782 bp, 17 predicted proteins | sample 5400641 | NCBI WGS metagenome assembly WNGF01 (sample SAMN13153371, study PRJNA577476) | soil metagenome | isolation source: 80 cm soil or saprolite under grassland replicate 2 | place: USA:California | collected 2016-06-15
AAGGTGGTTTGCAAACTACTCCTGAAAGTCGTCTGCGGAAGTTCAGTTCTCCTCATTGTTTTATCACAAGTCAGCCAGTCGGTTCGCTTGACCTCCGCACTTGTAAATGATAATTCTTGTGAAGAGTCTTCCATCTTTTATACAGCATCAGCTCCCTTTTTCAATATTAGGAATCTGTTCAAGACACACACGAATCGGTATTGGCGATGACAGGGTATCCCGTTTTCCGTCACCAGCACCAAAGCTGATTTTTGTTATTGTTGAAGATAACATTTGTTGCTTAATTATTAACCCTGAAACAAGTCCGGGGCAGGCTATCAGCCCAGCTATTGTTTTCGGATCATCGATATGCTGGTTATAAAAAAGAGATTAGTGGTGGGACATTTGCTATAATTGCATTTCTCTACACTCCCACATTATAGATTCCATTTTTATCAACGATAGGCGCATACATCGAAGGTATTGCCAAAACACAGAGGATAGCACATATTCGGGCAAACCATCCAATCTATTTGAGGGTATCGCTGATTTGCGGGCTTTATTGTGGCAAACAAATGGTGAAACACGAACCCATATTGACGTTGCTGTCAATTTCAATACCCCCTTTTAAAAGTTCAATATAGCGGGCCACGATATGTAATCCCAGCCCGGTCCCCTGGATATTAGCGGCGTTTTTTCCACGGAAAAAGCGCTCACATAAATGACGGCGGTCTTCTTCCTCTATCCCGATCCCGTTGTCACGTACAGCGATTACCAACTCTGTTTCCGCTATGCTGCAAGCTATTGTGATTATTGATCCTTCCGGGGAAAATTTGATGGCATTGGAAAGGAGATTTACGACTATATTTTTTAGAAAATAACTGTCCGTAACAATACTTTTATCGCCTGTACGATCAACCTCAATGCGCTGACCTGATTTAAGAAGCGGCTTTAATTCCTCAACAGTATTTTCTATTTCACGAAAACAATCATGGGCACTGAGTATTTCTTTTTTTGTTTGGATCAACCCTTCTTCAAGCTTTTCTGCGGATAAAAAAACTTCTAAAATGTTCTTCATGTCTGCCACTGCATTTTTTATCCTTTGAATATGTTTATCCTTTTTTTCCCTGGCTTCTGTCCCATCGTATTTTTGCAATAAAAATGCTGATGAGAGGATGGCGCTAAGTGGTGTCCGAAATTCATGCAAAGCCATTGTAGTAAACCTGGATTTTAATTCCCCCAATTCTTTTTCGGTTTGCAGCGCTATGCTTAATGCTTCTTTTGATTGTTGCAGATCTTCTAATGTTTGAGATAACATTTTAGTTCTGTCTTCGATCTTTTGTTCCAATGAGACATTGAGTTGCTTTATTTCGTTTGCAAATCTTTCCAGTTCCTTTTTTTGTTCTTCAACAATCCTGTCTTGCTGCTTTCGTACAGTAATGTCTATCAAAAAGACAACTATATACCTTTCACCATTCATTTCAAAGTAGCTCAAGCCTACTTCAACGGGGAAGGCTGTCCCATCCTTTCTCAATGCATATAAATCTCTTCCTCCTCCCATTTTGCGGGGTGCAGGATGTGTATTAAAAATTTTTCTGTGATGTATATGTTGGCTATAGTATTCAGGTGGAATTAAGATTTCAATATCTTTACCTGTTAATTCTTCTTTGGAAAACCCGAACTGAGTTTCCGTCAACTTATTAAAATCTATGATTTCTCCATCTTTGCCTGTTATTATGATACATATGATGGCATGGTTGAACAACGCCTCAAATTGCGTAAAACTTTCCATTGCATTTGAGGCAGCTCTGTTCGAATCGCAGTAAGCATTCATTTAGAACATTTACCCGCTTAATTAGGAAAACATTCTGTCATAACTCCTGACGAAGATCAGTTGCTTTTATGATTTTGATCAGGTTTTTTTTGAAAAAAAATTCTTAGCACGAGTAAGCTCTTTTGTATTATTTTATTGCGCCTTAATTGATTTAATTTTTTACGGCTACACCCAGCACATTTAACTGAATGGCGGTGATTGTTCCAATCTTTCTATTAGCTTTCTTTCAATTTTTAATGCTTTGGGAATTAGCACTTTTTCTTCCATGAGAGCATGCACACGCAAATCCTCTTCAAAGGTCTGCAATTGGGTAAGTAAAATGCGGTAAAGCGATAAGTTTGTAGGAGGGGGATTATATATGCGGATTGTATTGCGTATCTGTGCCAGTTCGTCTTCCGTGTCATGGTGTTCCGCAAGAAACTGTGCGAGAGAATATTTCTGTCCGGTCAGTATAAAGGCCGAAAAATGTTTTGGTGTGCGCTCTGCATTGCGCAACAGCACAATATAAGGCAGCAGCTTATCTTCTTCTTCCCTGATGTGTATTGCAAGCTCTTTGCAGTAACGCCGAAAGAGATTATTCAGTGCCGCGAGCAGCGGATGATTGGCGTTATACGCTTCCGAAAGCAATAAGATGCTTTGTTCCAGTTCAGGTAACTTTTTTTGCAGGTAAAAAGTGTGGGTTCGCTGGATGTAATCAACGATCATTTCAATACTGAATGGTTCAAATTCTGCTGCATCAAAAGCATTTGTTTCAAATGCGCCGAGCACAGCAAAAATAAATTCCTTGTCGAGTCCATTTAAATAGAGGTCAGTGAAGAAATAACCTGCTGCTCTCTGCAACCTATTGTCGTAGCGTTGGATAACCTGCGTTAAAAAAAACTGATTCCCTTCCATGTTGCATGCTGTTGTTTACTACAGAAAACTGCAGGGGTCGTAAAGGTAAGCATAAAGGGAAAAGATTTTTCTTGCGGAATAGAATGCTTTCGAATTTTATTCTATAAGAACAGCTCCATTAAATATTTTTTTACAAAAGAGTCATTAAACGCATCTGATTTTGAAGGTTGAGCAAAAGTACCTTTGATTAAACTAAAAAAGGTGGTTCACTCAGAATCAATTTCATTAAAACGACGGATATGGAAGGTGAAGAAATGTAGTTGTGGTGATTTTAAAATGGGAATATAGACCGGTAAGGGTAGCCTCTCCCACCACTGTGATTTGATGATTAATGAAGCCCTGATAATTTTTGATCAGGGCTTTCCTTTTATATCAATTCTAAAGAGAACTCCTTATCTTAATTTATTCGGTTTGATTACTTGTAAAATCTTCATTACTTAAAATAAAATGCAAAGCTCGCAGGCCAAATTCCAATTTTTGCTCTGCTTCTTCAAATGATATACGCAGTTTATAAGCAGCTTTTCTTAGCAATTCCCTCTTTTTATAAACCATATTAATAATTTCCTTTACACAATCCAGTTCTTCGTTTGATATACATTTGATGCTAACTAAAAATTCCTTCATGGAAAATCCGCGCCTGGTCTGCCCTGACACAACTTTTTCTATAAAATCACGCCTATGAGCCTGTTGCTCATAATTTACACGATTGTATTCTGAGCGCAATGAAATATAAAGAAAACCCTTCACCTCTTCTAAATTATCGAAATTGCCACAACGTAACCAGTGTTGTATAAAACAATGATTGACGAAGGTAGAAGCATATTCGTATGGAACAGGTAAATCTATGGCAATAAGGAACAATTCATTGTATAGTGTTCGATATAAGTAATTATGTGATACTATATCACCTGATTTTAGCCTTGTGAAATCAACCTCCAAAGGAGTATTAAGTAATTGCATGGCAATCGAATGTAAATACTGTAAATATAAATATTTATTCCTGCCTTTTGTATCGCAAAGCCATATTTATAATGCGTATCAGATACGCATTATCGCCCTATTTTTTTCCTCTTAAATAATCATTACATAACTTCAAAGGACTCTATAAAAAACCAGGTTACAGGCTTTGCAAATACAAAGTTTTTCGTGCCGGGCTATACTGGTCTTATCGCCATCTCCTTCTATCACAAATGTTCTTTAAATATCCGTATTCGGGTCATAGTGTGAAATCATAAGTCTCTCCCTCTTTATAAATCATTTTAGCTTCTGAAAAAGGTATTTTTCCCTGTTGGTTAGTTCAAAATCTGAATAAATTTTCTGAAAAAAAATTTTACCGTATTCGGTTTGCAGTGTGAAATGTCCTTTTCTGCACGATCCATCTTTGTGCAAGAAAATTCTTCAACATGCTACAACAAATTACCTGGAAAGATTACTGGACATTCATTGCAGTAGCCACGTCTATTTACTGGCTTATTATTGTTTCATTTTTTTATAAGGCAGAAATTTTAGCGATTGCGAAGTGGAAAAACAAAACAGGTACACCTGAGGGCGATTCTTCATTATCACTTCAAAGGGAAAATGAAAAACTTTCCATTGAACAAACTTCCCTCTTTAACAAAGATGAAGTGGCAGATATTGATCATTTCAGTGAAGATGAAGAATTCTTTATTGAAGATGAAGATTTGGATGAAATCAATTTAACTCCCGAGGCTCATGCTCTTGCAATTGAGATTGTTCAAATTATTCTTTTATATCTAAGCTTTTGGTCATTCACACTTATACTAAAGTTGATTTTGATTTTATTGTTGAAGATACATTTTGTAGCTATAAAACCGGATCTTGTTATAATATTTTCCAACGGAATAATTGAAGGTGTCAATGTAATTATATTTGCTCCCCAATTTTTACATATGAAAGATGAATTTCTCCGGCTCATTGATATTCTCGGTACTGCCACCTTTGCCATCTCCGGTGTTTTTGCGGCGATGCAGAAGAGGCTTGATCTTTTTGGTATCCTGATCATCGCTTTTATTACGGCGATTGGTGGAGGTACTTTGCGCGATATGCTGATTGGCGATCTGCCCGTGAACTGGATGAGGAGTATGGAAACGCCCCTCATCATTTTGGGCAGTGCAATTATCGCCATCTTATTCCGCCAGACGATCCATAATTTCCAGGCGACACTTTTCATCTTCGATTCGTTGGGGCTCGGCTTTTTGACCGTACTTGGCATGCAAAAAGGGATCAGCTTTGGATTAAGCCCCGGCATTTGCATAGCACTTGGTACTGTTACGGGCTGTTTTGGCGGAGTGATCCGCGATATACTGCTGAACAATATTCCGCTGATTTTTAAAAAAGAGATTTATGCTACCGCCTGCATTCTTGGAGGTCTGGTCTATTTTTTATTATTACAGACTTCTTTTAATAAAGACTGGCTCGATGTAGTTGCTATTATTCTGATCTTTCTTATACGTTTTCTTGCTGTAAAGTTTAAGCTTGGTCTTCCGGTCATTTACCGCGATGAAAGGCAGGTTGATTGATGCGGCTTCCTTTTTCATCCTTGTATATTCCTGCCTTTTGTACGCATTATGCCTAACTGGTGTATTTGCATTCAGTGAAAAAACTATTGCCATTATTTTGCTGCAGTATGTTCTGCATTTGTTAGCTTTTAAAATGCAAGTAACAGTTTTCTTCTGTTATTTTTGGAGCGTCTCCAAACCTCTTGAGTAAGGGTAAGGAGTGCTCTTTTTGTTTCCTGAACCTCAGCTCAATTTTTACTGAATGATGAACGAAATGCGCACCCAAAGATCAAAACCGGATTAACACAAGTTTTAACTGGCTTGTCCAGGGAATATTTTGCTTTTTTATTTTACCAGGTTTAATCTTGCTCGATAAGCGGGTGTATCTTTAGTAAAATCATCTTTTGCCCAATCCGCATTTTGAGCCAATTTAAATGTTCTGAGTACCCTTTTTTGTTTTTCTGTAGGTGCTATCCCTTTTTTTATTTTTTGTTTAGCCGTACTGTATTCCTGGTATCTGCTGCGTGCACGGTAGTGTTCATACAAACGGATAAATTCACATAAATACATTTTTGCCACTTCAGGTGCGCCTTTTATTTCAAGTAAATTCTCATCGTTATTGTATGAAGAGTTGCCACTGAAATTTGCCGAGCCGGTATATATGGTAGGATTATCAGTTTCAGCATCAATAACAATGAATTTATGATGAATAAAAACTTCAGGAACTCCTCCTTTTTTTGCACCGGCAGTACCGTCTCCATCATCATCCAGTTGAACGATTTTACCGATGCCGCTTATCTCAGTCCAAAAACCATTAGGCGTATTTTTTCGGTCAAATGCCTTGTGGGCGTATACATCTTTATTTTCCTTTGATCTCGTATATATTTCGATTTTTGCCTGGAAATCTGCTCTTCCCGTATTTCCATTTGTTGCCGCCGGTTCTTTAGCGCTAATGCTGTTTACAAGACCAAACATCATTTTCCCTTCACCGGCTTTTTCGAATATGGCATCCCGTATTATTTTATCCGTTGGCGTAAAAATGCAGAAGATAACAGATCGCTTCGCACCCTGTATCGCTTTTAAAACAGGATCTAGCCCAATTCGTCCTTTGTCCTTTTCAGGTGAAAAAAAGGCTCTCACTTTTGCGTTGCCAATACGCACTTGTTTCGTCCAGCCCGCATTTTCTGCTGTCTTACCTCTTGTCGGATCACCCTCCAGCAACTTCTTCCGTTCCAAATAAATCTGCGCAAGTTCGGGTGACTCATATATGTGCAGAAGATTGGCTTGTGATGTTAAGGCACCTGTCGTAAAGTTTGCAGATCCCATTAAAAGCCGGTCTGCTTTGTCGTTTTTCATATTGACCAAAAATTTATTGTGCATGATATTTGTCCTGGTCCGGTTTGAAAAGACAACGCTATTGTTGCTTCCATTTTTCAGGGCTTTTTTTGCATCCTCATTGGTAACATCTTTTATCTCACCCTTTTTGTGTTTTCCGTCTTTTGTATTTTTTGCATAAATATGATAATCAAGCACCATTGAAATATTTCCATTAAAGTTTTTCATCGCAGGTATAATCCATTCATCATCCTTTAGATGGTATACTGCGCCTTCAATATTTTCAGCGTCCTTAACTATATCACCGATTGCATCACTTAATCCATTCGACAACCATTCATAGGCTTCTTTTCTTTTGCTTTCAATAAATTTCCCATCCTTTACAAACCTGTGGGAAAACGATTGTGAACTCACAACAGCACGGTTGAAATAAGAGCTGATTTTTCCATCTGAAGTTTTATGAGATGGTATGCTTACAGGAATATCTACTGCATCATTATTAACCAATTGCACGGGTTCTTTCTTTGTAGCATCATATAACGCCGGTATTATTGTATAAGAGAAAGTCTTCACTTCATCATCATCATTTATCTGTGCATCCCACCAGAAAAATTTTTGTATAGGATTTTTATCGGAGCCTTTGTAGTCATCAGTTTTTACCGGCCCTTTAAAATTCAACCTGTTTTCGAGCCAGCTTTCAGGTTTACCATAAAATCCCGGTTTTCTTTTTATGGCAAAGCCGGCAAAGTTGTTTTTTGATTTTCCTTCTTCCCAGTTAAAGGCAAGTAATACAACATGTGCAGAAGGAAATGCTTTCGATTGAATCTTTGACATACAGTATGATTTAAAATTGTTCGTAAATAAAGTAGCAGATCATTATTTGACTTAAGATAATCTCTTTAAAGCCGTAGACTTCATAGTTCTGTAATTGGATTAGGACCACGCTCTTTTCACCTCCTTTAAAGACAGGTGATGATAAGACGTATTGTCTTCGATCTTTTATAGAGTTGCACAAAAAAGTTTACCGTAAACAACAGAGTAAAATAAGACTTAGATTTTAACTGTGCAAGCTCTTTAGTAAAATAAGACTTAGATTTTAGCTGTGCAAGCTCTTTTATCAGGAATTGATAAACTTAACTTTAAATTTATCTTACTGTCCTTTTACAAAAGTCGTTGGATGACTTGTCTCCGCCTCATGTTTATTACTCTCTGACTCAGCCATTGTCCGCGTAAGGCCGGTTTGAAAATTCCTCAATTCCATACAATCGTATTTTGATCTGTTGTTTTTCTTCTGTAAATAAAGTAAAAGTATCTCCATCCACTCTGGCAACTACTTTATCGTGAAGTTGGGTTAAGCTAAAGATTCGTAATAGTACAAGAAGTAAAAGGGAGAGATTTCTAATCGGTATTTTTTTCAAGCGTCATAAGTTTTGATTCAAGTGATTTGATAATTTCATACATCAGATCACCATTCGGCATTTGACCTTCAATAAGTTTCCAAGTTATTCCTTTTTCTGAATTCATGGTCATTAATGCAGGTCTGTTATTCTGAAGCGTAATACTTCTATTCTTTCCGCTTACCTTATACCTTTCAGCAGTTGCATTTTTGAAAATAAGCTGCGCGGTCAAATTTAAATTTTGTGATTGGTAATTTACAGTAATATTAAAAACAACTCGGGTCATAACGCTTTAACTTTAATCTGCGAAGATCATTTGTTCTAAACAGGAAGCGATAGCTTTTGCCTTTCCCTGCTTTTCCTGATCGGGCAAATCAAACCAGAATAATTTTTTTTCTTCTTTGATCTCATAAAAAATATAAACTTCATCTTCCTCTTTTACACTGGGTATAAACACGCGGTACTGAAATACCTTCATGGGCTTAACCTTAGAACAATTTGCCTCAATCTGCTTCTTCCTGTAAGCAAAAGAAAAATTGATTTCTTCCACTTTCATCTCTTCCTGATTTTATTTAGAATTATGCGGCTACGATATCAGGTACTTCTTCATATTTGTATTCCTCGATATTAGCGGTATCGAGATAATCTTTTGGAATGCTATGATAAGCCATCACTGATGATGGTAGCTGGTAACCTGCAATTTCCAATATTTCTTTTTCGCTAAGGTCGTCAAATATCCATCGTTCTGCGAGCTTCTGTGGTAAAATGGTGGGCATCCTTTTTTTTGTATTATGGATCTGCTCCATAATGGAATTGGCCTTCGTTGTCACGATTGCAAAAGTATTGAGCATCTCTCCGGAGGTTCTATCGGTCCACGGATTCCAGATACCTGCCATTAAGAAATACTCACTTCCCGGAAGAAAGATTTTATAGGGATAACGCACGGGCGTTTTTAAGGGCTGGCCAGTTCGCTTGCCTATGGGGAAAATATGTCGCGCTTCAAAAAACCATGAGGCAATTACAAGGCATCTTCTGTTGAGCGCTGCATCCCGCCACATATTGCTTGTCAATAAATTTTCAGCCTTTGCATTAAGCCAGGGAATGACGGGCGCAGGTTTACCAGTTTTAGGATCAATTTTTCTTTCTCCTGTTTTTGGATCCAGCCCTCGTCTTATTCTCTCAAGCTCTTCCATATTCTGCACCCAATTCGGAATAAATTCCCAGTGCATGGAAGTTACATCCCAATCCTTTTTGCCGGCAGTTGGAACAATCACATCCCAATTGGAATAAATGAAGCCGCTTCTTGCTTTTTCCAAAGCAGCCAATGTCCCAAACTCTTTTTCTATTTCCTTGAGCTTTATGAAGTGCGCTCTTGAAACTTTATAACCCATGAAATTGCACATACAAAAATTTTACTCTTTAAAATTATTAAATTATTTGCTTATGATTTTTATACATGCTTATTAATTTATTCGGTTCCTCTTTTCTGTCTTTGATGCCGGTTATCTCGCAGAAATGCACATCAACTGAATATACGCCAAACTCCTCAACCACCTTGCCTCTCATAGAATAAAAGCATTTTGTTTTTACCGAATACCGATCCGCCGCCTGCGGGAAAAAGATAGTATCAAGCCAGTCGCCATTCGCATCAATGAATGTATGATAATACATTGTTCTATTGTTTGAAGTATGTACCTCTTTTGATACAATAAGATAACCTAATATATTCACTTCTTTACCCACATGAATTTTGAGTTCCGAGGCGGGGGTGTATTTACCAATATCATCATTTGCCAGTTCAAAAATATTGCGCAGGGAGAACTCGAACAGTTCAATTTCATCATACGTGTCGTCGAGCGGATGCTTTGCTAAAACAGGCAATTTAAAATCTACCGGTTTATCTTTAAATAATAAACTGTTCATAGAGTGATTGGCATTCTTTCTCTGTAAAAAGTTGGCCTCCCACAATAATTCTTTCTTGCTTTTGCCGGTGAAACGAAAAGCGCCAATGCGGATTAAAAGATTTAACTGTTCTGCCGGCGGATTTACACGTTCAATAAAATCCTGCAGACCCTGATAGTTTCCGTTTTTATTTCTTTCTTCTAAAAAACTTTGAACAAAAGCATCGCGCAATCCTTTTACGTGAACAAAACCTGCGAAAACATCAACACCCAAAATTGATGTGTCATACTCGCCTTTATTGACACAAGGAGGATGAAGTCTTGCACCTGTTTTTCTTAACTCATGGAAATAGAGCCCCCGTGAATAAAATCCCCTGAAGTTTCTGATCACGGCTACCATGAGTTCCATTGGATAGTATGTTTTGAGATAAAGACTTTGGTAGCTTTCAACAGCATAGCTTGCGGAGTGTGCCTTACTGAAAGAGTATCCTCCAAAGCTTTCGATCTGTCTCCACACCTCCTCAGTTATCTCTGGCGGATAACCTTTCTCCTTACAATTGACAAAGAATTTTTCTTTAATGAGTTCAAATTGTTTTCTGCCCCGGTATTTGCCGCTCATGGCTCTTCTGAGAATGTCGGCTTCTCCGAGATTTAGTCCGCCGAAATAATGCGCCACTTTAATTACATCTTCCTGGTAAACCATCACGCCATAAGTTTCCTCAAGCAGTTCCTTCATCTTGGGATGCAGGTACTCAAAATCATTTGGATGAAGAAACCGGTAGATGTATTGTTTCATCATGCCGCTTTGTGCAACGCCCGGTCTTATCACCGAGCTCGCAGCTACCAGCGTTTTGTAATTGTTGCAGCCCAGTTTCTTCAGCAGTTGACGCATCGCCGGACTTTCAATATAAAAACAGCCAATGGTATCCGCAGATTCAATCTGCTCCGCAACTTTTTTATCTTCTTTGAATCCCTCAATGGCGTGAATGTTTACGTCAATGTTTTTATTTTTTTTGATGATCTCTACTGCATCCTTAATATGCGCCAGTCCTCCCTGGCTTAATATATCGAGTTTAAACAGGTTGATCTTTTCCGCAATGAACATATCAATCTGTGAAGTGGCAAATCCTTTGGGTGGTAATTCAAGTGCGGTGTAAGCGTAGATAGGTTCATCGCTGATCAGCATGCCTCCCGCGTGAATACTCAGATGCGAAGGAAAGTTTTTTATGAGGTTGCCATAATAATGAATCCGTTTTTGAATTTCATCAGCCTTTAAAGAAGTTCCTTTGATATTGGCAATTTCTTCTTTCGCCAAACCAAACGCTTTTCCAAGTTCATGGATGGTCGCGTGATATTGAAATGTGCTGTAACAACCCAGCAGGCACACATGCTCCTTGCCCCATCGTTTGAAAACATAATCATAAATTTCATTACGGTCTTTATAACTGAAGTCAAGATCAAAATCAGGAGGCGACGTACGATAGGGATTTAAAAATCTTTCAAAATACAAGTCATGTTCTAAAGGATCTACGTCTGTAATCTGAAGACAATATGCCACGATAGAATTTGCACCGCTTCCGCGGCCGATATAAAAAAATTTTCTTTGCTGTGCATAACGGATGATGTCATAGGTATCAAGGAAGTAAGTATTGAAGCCCATTTCATCAATGATCTTCAATTCTTTTGTTACACGTTCAAGTGCTGCTTTATTATTGGCACCATAACGCTGTTGCATTCCTTCCATTGCAAATTTTTCGAGCAGTGCCTTGTCAGCTTCTTTTGAAGTTGTATAAATCTTCTTTGTTTTATCACTGCTAAAGTCGGGTTCAATGGAACAGTTGTCCAGTAGTCTGAGGGTATTTGTTACAACAAAAGAATATTGTTTAAACTTGTCGAATAACTCAGAAGGAGAAAGAAATGTTTCATGTGCTTCTGCAAGGTCTGCTTTATCCTGTTTTGTGATGAGCGTATTCTTTCCAATGGCTCTCAGCAAACGATGAACATTATAATAAGTTTTGTTCTGAAATGTTACCGGTTGACGAATCACAAGGCTGCCGGCATAAGCCTTATTTATATTGTATAATTTATTTACTTCTGTTATCTGCACTCCAGCAAATTCATTGGCGTTAAGTGTATCAAGTGCAACAGCGCTGAAAGGATAAACAACAAAAACATGCTCATTAAAAGCAAAGCGGTCAGGAAATGCTTTTTCTTCCTGCAGGTGTTCAGAAAGAAAACGGTTGATCACTTCAAAACCCTTACTATTTTTTGCAAGCAGGATGTACATGAATTTGCTTTCATTTCTTATCTCCGTACCCGCAACTGGTTTTATATGCTGCTCTTTACAGAAATCAACAAAATCCCACGTATTGCAGGTGTTGTTGATATTCGTGAGCGCAAGCCCATGCACCCCGTTTTCAGCCGCAGTTTTTACGAGTTCTTCCGTGCTGAATGTGCCGTACTTAAAGCTGAAATATGTTTTGCAATTGAGGTACATAATTATTGCATGAATCGTAATTGTTTTTCAATTAAAGATCTTCTCACGCGTTTATTGTCAAAGCCCGCAGCCCTGATGAGCAGGTGTTCACCATACTGATTTTTTATGCTGTCTATTGCCTGATGCAGTTGTATTTTTTCCTGTGTATCATCGAAAGCATCAATCTGGTAATTGCCCGGAATAAGATGCCTAAAGCGCACACCAATTAATCTTACCAATAATCTTCTGTTATAAAGTTTATCAAAAAGCTCTTTTGCTTTTCTGATGAGTATATCATCGAGTGCGGTGTAAGAAATAACTGCTTGTTTTGTTTCTGTTTGAAAATCGCTGTACCCGATCTTCACAGTGATACAGCCGGTAAGCTTATTTTGAGATCTTAGTTCAAAACCGATCTGCTCCGTCATGCGAACGAGTTCACGATAGAGAAAAGCAATACTGATCGTGTCTGTTTCAAAAGTATTTTCTGTTCCAATACTTTTTTGCTCATGATAAGGAACGACGAGTGATTCATCAATTCCGTTGGCACGTCTCCATAATTCTATACCGTTTTTGCCAAGGAGATTTATCATCATTTCAAGAGGTATCTCACTTAGAATGCGAATTGTTTCCACGCCCATTTGATGCAGAAGCGCACTTGTCTTATCACCCACCATCGGAAGTTTTTCAACAGGCAAGGGAGCAAGAAATGATTTTTCTGCGCCAAAAGGAATTTCAAGTTGACCGTTTGGTTTTACCTCATTGGTTGCGACCTTGCTGATAAGCTTATTGCTTGCAAGCGCATTGGAGATAGAGAGTCCGCTTTCTTTGATGATCTTTTTTCTTAAATGTGCCGTATATTTTAAACACCCGAAGAATTTCTCCATACCGGAGAGATCAATGTAGAATTCATCAATGCTTGATTTTTCAAAAAGCGGGACTTCAGAAGCGATAATATCCGTTACGAGCCTTGAATATTTTGAATAGCTGTCCATATCCCCGCGGATAACGAGGAGTTGGGGGCATAACCTTTTTGCAAGTCTTACCGGCATAGCGCTTTTCACGCCAAACCTTCTTGCTTCATAACTGCAGCAAGCGATCACACCCCGATCACTATGTCCGCCAACGGCAATCGGTCTGCCCTTTAAAGAAGAATCCTTTAGACATTCCACGCCGACGTAAAAGGAATCAAGGTCGAAATGCGCAATATTTCGATGTTGCACTGTTTTCATTTGTACTTACTTTTCCCACTGCAAAGTTTACTAATATTTTTAGTATTTAATTGCGATATTTTTTAGCTATTAATTTTCAATGACTTGCAAATAAAAATTTTGATAACTGAATATTAGCTCTATTTATGGTTGAAAAAGCCTCATTAAAAATATTGAGACAATTTTTTACAAATGATTTCAAATTCTCAAAAATTTATTTCATTGTTATACTGTTAAGCCGTGAAGCAAAACAATAACTAACAAGCTGCATAATTTTTCTCACGGTTCTGAAATGATTGCTGAAAGACAAAAGAAATTATACCCCGTAAAAGTTTCTGTACACTATTTACAGGTTAGTGTATGAAAAAACATGTGTGATGTACTTTACTTACAATAGTTAGCTAAACCATCTAATTTGCTGCCGGTTGTTTTTTAGCATGATTTCCTTACTTGTACTCACTATCTCTCTATGGAAAGAATTGTGTCCCTTATTTTCCTTACGAGCCTTAGCCTTGCCGGTCTTGCACAAAATAACCCCGGGGAGTGGAACATTATAAGTGATAAAACAGGAAAAAATATTTATACACTTCGCGTTACGGCAGCCGTTGCAAAAGGATGGTACATTTATGCAGAGGATGATACGGTGAACGGACTTAATGCTATAACAATAAGCTGGGACAATGAAAATATTGTAAAAACGGCAGAACGGCAAAAGCAAACCGCACCCGCTTTGGTACAGGACAGCATTTTTGGCAAAAAATTAAAAGTCTATGCAGGCAGGCTGGAACTCTCTCAAACCATCATGGTTAAAGGAACTGCTCCTGCAGCTTTTACAATAACCATTCATGGCTTTGCCTGCGGTGCGGGAGAATTTTTGCCCATTGAAGTGATAAAGGAAGTAAGGCTGGAAGGAGGTGTGGAGGCAGTCGGGCGAAACGAAATTAAACTATCTTCGGTTGATCTGCAGCATCCTTCAGCCGATTGCGGGAATCAAGAAGAAAACAGCAAAAGTCTGCTGGCGATTTTTTTCCTCGGCTTTGCGGGTGGATTAATTGCCCTGCTTACCCCTTGCGTATTTCCCATGATCCCGGTTACCGTTTCTTTCTTTTCCGGGCCTTCCAAATCAAAGCAAGCGGGAATCAAAAACGGTATACTCTATGGCACTTTTATTTTCCTTATCTACCTCGCGGCAAGTATACCCTTTCATTTACTCAACAATATTAAACCGGAAATATTTAATGCGATCTCCACGAATGCATGGGTGAATATTTTTTTCTTTGTTGTGTTTATATTTTTTGCCCTCTCCTTTTTTGGGTTCTTCGAGATCAGTGCCCCCTCTTTCCTCACCAATAAGGCAGCCGAAAGAAGTGGTTTAGGAAGTGTAGGAGGTATTTTCTTTATGGCACTCACACTCGTAACCGTTTCTTTTTCATGTACAGGTCCCATTCTCGGCACGCTACTCGTCGGCTCTTTGTCCGCAAGTGAAGGAGCCTGGCAACTGACAAGCGGTATGGGTGGGTTTGGCGCCGCACTGGCACTTCCTTTTGCTCTTTTCGCCATGTTCCCCCACTGGATGAAGCAATTGCCGAAAAGCGGCGGATGGATGAATACCCTAAAAAAGGTGCTTGCTTTTGCGGAACTTGCACTGGCATTTAAATTCCTCTCCAATGCTGATCTTGTGTCACACTGGGGCATACTAAAAAGAGAGGTTTTTATCGGCATTTGGGTACTTATTGCTTTTTGCCTTGCCCTCTATTTATTCGGTCTGTTGCCCTTGCCTCATGAGCGTAATGTAGAGAGAGTATCTTCCAAGAGACATTTTGCGGGAATGCTTGCTCTCTTTTTTGCAGGATACCTGTCACTTGGGTTGACCAACACCTCTTATGCCAATCTTTCTTTTTTAAGTGGTTTCCCTCCTCCCATGAATTATAGTCTTTATGCGAGGCAAAATGCGACGGATAAAGCAGTGGAACCCGTCGTGGTAAATGATTATAGACTAGCGGTGCAGCTTGCAAAGGTGGCGCATAAACCGTTGCTTATTGATTTTACCGGCTGGGCCTGTGTTAACTGCAGAAAGATGGAAGAAAATGTCTGGTCTGAACCGGAGGTAGCTGATTTTATCAATAATCATTTCATTTTGGTGTCACTATATGTTGACGATAAAGAAAAGCTTTCCCCGGAAGAAAGATTTATCTATCAAGACGGTAAAGGAGGTGAAAAAGATATTATGACCAAGGGTGATAAATGGGCGACTTTTCAGGCTGAAAATTTCGGGCAGGTGACTCAACCGCTTTATGTGGTGTTGAGTTCGGATGAAAAACTGTTGAACCATCCTGCGGGATATACACCTGATGCCAAAACGTATAAAAGCTGGCTGGAATGTGGCTGGGAAGCATATCAAAAGGAATAAAAATGAAAGAGGTAACCGGCATATTGTGATGAATGATGAGTTAAAAATAGTTTTCGGTTATGATGTATGTATACGCAGTGTACACTAAGGCTGTCATTATGTATAATGAGGTGCAACATGAGTAATTGCACCTCCGGAGCAGCTTAAGGCTGCTCCCTTTTTTAAAAATTTTTTTCTCATGTGAACATTTCCATAGAGCCAGGGATTGTTTCTACTCTCCCTGTTTTTTATATAAGATTCGACAGAGTGGAAATCGGGCAATGTTTTTTTTTACCGGAAATGGCCGCTCTCTTCATTCATCGCAAGTAGCCAACCATCTCAGTTTTCTATTTGCTTAAAAATGATGCAAACGGTTTTCTCATAGAGTATAGTTCTACATACAAGATAAATTTTTTATCCAGTTTATTATTTTTTGTGGTTGCTTATTTACTCCCCTTTTTTTATTGAGCAATTTTTGTCCCTTACGGAAAGTGAGCAGATTGATGTTGAAAGAAATTATTGAAATGTTACGGCAGCGTTCCAGACCATACCTTTTTTCAAATACACTTGCACCTGGCATTGTGGGCGCTTCTATTGCTGTGATTGATATGCTTAACGAAACAACAGCCTTGCGTGATAAACTGGAATACAACACAAAGTATTTCCGCTCGAAAATGACCGAAGCTGGCTTTGACATAAAACCCGGTGATCATCCGATTGTTCCGATCATGTTATACGATGCCGTAGTTGCACAAGACTTTGCGGCTAAATTATTAGATGAGGGCATTTATGTAATAGGATTCTTTTACCCTGTTGTACCAAAAGGTTTGGCAAGAATACGTGTGCAATTAAGTGCAGCGCATGAGCAGCATCACCTCGACGGAGCCATTGAAGCTTTTATAAAAGTTGGAAGGGAAACGGGTGTATTAAAAAGTGGAATGATAGAATAAGGTCTAAATTTTTGTTCTTTTTTTTCAATTTTGAACAAAGAACAACAAAGCCTGTCCTGTAATGATGTCTTATTATTTAGAAATTGAAGTGTGATTCGTCTCGTAGTGCTGTATAAGGCAGCTTATATTCTGCAAGTTCATTACTTAGCTATAAACATTTTCAAATATTACGTCAGTCATTTCTTTTCTGAAGGGCTTCGTTAAAAAACTCTTTATATATTTATTTTCGGCTGCTCTTTCTACATCCCGTTGGCCAATTGACGAAGAAAGCAAATAGTTCACAAACTGGTTTTTGATATTGCTGCCAGCCTTTTCATATCTTTCTAAAAAATCCCAGCCTGTCATTACCGGCATATTAATATCCAGCAGCAGTGCGGTGGGACAATCATCTGTTGATTTTCCGTAAACAGACTCTATGTATTCAATGCCTTCTTCTGGCGAAATAAATTCAAGAAATTCTACATTGCTTGCAGCACGGCGCATAATGCTTTTACATATCATGTGGCAGTAAGGATCATCATCCACTATGATAACTCTTTGAGCTTTTTTCATTTGACCTCTTTAAAGGATATTGAATTAATTGTACCTGTGACAATTAGCAATAAAGTTCTTTCATATCAGGAAGAAATTCAATTAAAAGCTCATTATAAATGTAGGGAAATAAAAAAACCACCGGTTGAAGAAGTGGCTTTTCTTAAGAAATGGATATTAATTTGGTTTTTTATGGATATTGGGGTTGGTTCTCCGCCTTATCATCAGCAATGTCCTGAAATGCATTTTAATGGAATATTGAGAATCATTTAAGTGTATGATTAAAGTCTTCTGAAAATGCTCGTTTTCTTAATTGCGATTTTATTTCAAAAAGGTCTTCATTTAAGAAAGAGTAACGCTGAAACGGAGCCCCGTGTTATCCGGGATAAACTGTCGTAAGAGGAATACCAAATGATATAAAAATTAATTAGCCGCTACTTTGTTATTCCTATCACATTAGTGAACTTTTGCAAGTTTGCTTTAATGCAGCACAATTTTATTTCAATTTTTACATATGCCTTAAAGTAACATGACTGTAAATGTTGCATCCACAACGACCCTGTTCATGTAACAATAAACGGGTTTGGTGTATTTTCCGGGCAGAAAAATAATTTCACTATTTACTTTGCTTCTGAAAGAAAACATTTTCTCATAGGCAATAGTTTTAATGACAAGGGATTGTTTTTACTCTCCCTTCTTTTATTACGAAATGCAAGCTTATTCACAGCAAGTCAGTCTATGCATTCTTTTTACTCTTTAAATAAGCTTCAACTCTTTGCCTGTTGTTGCCAACTTCCTTAATGGCCTTGAGTATCTCGGGCTGTGTAACACCCAATTTTTTAATCATATAACTGATCTCCCAGCTTTCATTTCCAGCAACCTTGTTGCGATCAGAACTCCCTTTATTGGTTTTATTATCCGGCATATACAATCGTTTGATGCAATTATAAAAGAAAACCATGCCAAAGTTAAAAAGTCAAATTGCAGATTCATTAATTGACAAATTGAAACAGAGAATGATCACTGAATAAGATAATGAGATTAATTATCACCTTTTCGACAGGAAGATTGCCTATACCGAAATTGGAAGGTCATTTCATTACTTTGACGCAATGAAAACGAATTATTGCTTTATTGGTTTCTTTATAAATTATGATAAAAAGTTTCCAGGTATAGGCTTATTTATCACTGAGTAAAGAATGATAATGTGAAACGGTTGATGTTATGGTTCACCACCTGGTAGTTTACAGTACCTTTATGCAACTCTGCAATTCTTGTTACAATTGATAACCCAAACCAGAACCTTTTTTTTGTTGCGCATTCTCACCTCTGCGAAAGGGAAGAAATATTTTTTCTTTATCCTCTGTTTTCAATACCTGTCCTTTATTTTCAAAATGAAGATATATAACATTAGATTGAGCTTCTAATATAATGATCGCATGTTTATTATCCGAGTACAGGTATGCATTTTTTATCAGGTTGCTGAACGCAATATGTAAAAGTGTTTCATTACCGCGCAGGTACAGATATGATTCTTCTTCGGGGTATTTTAAAAAATTAAAACTGATATTAATATCGGGATACATTTTTTTTGCTTCCTCAATTGAATCATATAACAATTCCTCTATTCTCAATTTTGGCCAATGAGATAAATAGTGTCCGCTCTCAAATTGTGAAAGCAGCAATAGCGAATTGGTAAGATCAATTATTTTCATCTGTTCTTCCTTTAAAGATTCCAGTACCTTCTTTGCTTCTTCAGTAGTTAATTCTTTTCGCAATGCTGATTCTGTTTGTAACAGCATAGTTGCCAGCGGTGTTCTCAATTCATGCGAAGCGTGCTGCACAAAATCTGAAATCTTCTTTAGGCTCTTTTTTAATGCTTCGGTCTCAATTACTTCATTAAGAAATTTCTGCCGCTCAACTTCTAAGGTATATGAATCCATAGCATGCAGCACAGCATTGGGAAGACGCTGCAGGCTATCTTTCAATATATAATCGTATGCGCCCTCCTTCATTATTTTTACAGCAAATTCTTCGGATACGTTTCCCGTAACAAGTATGAATGGAATTTTACTGTTGGTTGCCTTTATTATTTTCAATGCTTCCTCTGAATTGAAAGAGGGAAGGGAATGATCAGAGAGTTTAATATCAGGAGAAAATTCTTTTAACGCTTTAACAAAGTCTGCTTTATTGTCAACAACAAATTTTTCAAAAAGAATATTTGCTTTCTTTAACCCATCTTGCAGCCCATAATCCTGGATTGTTAAAAAAACTGCTGTATCTGTTAAAAGATTAACTCTATTTAGTTTTGCTTATCTGTAGGGAGGTATAGATCATTTTCTTTTATTCTATTCTCAGAGCCTTCATAA
>WNGF01003916.1_pt1 | contig 19778 bp, 20 predicted proteins | sample 5400641 | NCBI WGS metagenome assembly WNGF01 (sample SAMN13153371, study PRJNA577476) | soil metagenome | isolation source: 80 cm soil or saprolite under grassland replicate 2 | place: USA:California | collected 2016-06-15
GCTGGAAGCGCCCCTCGCCCTTGGCTCCCGCGCGCCGGAGCGGCGTGAGGACGCGCGTTGGCGCATACAGGCGCTCGGCGTACTCGTGCACCTTGCCGCAGATGACGCCCTGGGTGAAGGGATGAGCCGGATCTCCCGCAACCTCGGCGACGCGACCGTCTTCGACGGTCACCGACAGGGCGCACTGCGAGGGGCAGTCGTGGGGGCAAATGGAGCGGCGCGTCTCACGCATCGAGGCAGTAGGGTAACACACGTTGTATAGTGCTCAAATGCTCGCCCGCCTCGAGGCGCTCCACCCGTTCAGGACGCCCGCCGCGCAGCGCCTCGCCATCCTCTTCGCCACCGTCTACTTCGCCCAGGGCATGTGGTATCTGCCCAACCAGACCATCACGATCTCGTTCAAGGACCACGGGCTGTCCGCGGGCCAGGTCGCGAATTTCTTCGCGATGGCCATCGTGCCGTGGCTGATCAAGCCCATCTATGGCCTGCTCTCGGACTTCGTCCCCCTCTTTGGCTATCACCGGAAGAGCTACCTCATGCTCACGTCGGGGATCGCCGCGCTCGCTGGCCTCGTCCTCGCCGGGACGGTGGATCACTCCTACTGGCGGCTGGCGCTCCTCGTCACGACGATGGCCGTGGGGCTTGCATTCACCGACGTGCTCGTGGACGCCCTGATGGTCGAGAACGGCAAGCCGATGGGTCTCACCGGCGCCTTCCAGTCCGTCCAGTGGGGCGCGATCATCACGGCCTCCATCCTCGTGGGTGTGCTGGGCGGCTATTTCGCCGAGCACCGGCGCCTCCACGCGGCCTTCTTCGTGGCCGCGTGCTTCCCGCTGCTGACGCTCCTGATGACGGCCTTCGTCGTCCGCGAGGCGCCTGCGCGGGCGGACCGCGAGAGCTTCTGGACGACGTGGATCGCCATCCGGAAGGCCATGGGCGAGCGGGACATCTGGGTGGTCGCGGGCTTCATCTTCTTCTTCACCTTCAGCCCATCCTTCGGCCCGGCCTTCCTCTACTATCAGACGGACATGTTGCTCTTCGACCAGCAGTTCATCGGCCACCTGGCGGCGCTCTCCGCGGTGGCGGGCGTCGCCGGCGCCTTCATCTACGCGCCGCTCTCGCGCAGCATGCCCCTGCGTCGCCTGATCAACCTCTCGATCGGCGCCGCGGTCCTGGCCACGCTGGCCTACCTCGTCTACCGCGACTGGCGCTCCGCGCTGGTCATCGACGTGGTCTTCGGCTGCATCGGCATGGTCACCCGGCTGGCCTTCCTCGACCTGGCGGCCAAGGCGTGCCCGCGCCACGTCGAGGCGACCTTCTTCGCCTTCCTCATGTCGGTCTACAACGCCGGCACCCAGGTCGCGGAGAACGTCGGCGCCCGACTCTACGATGACCTCGGCTATACCCCGCTCGTCCTGATCTCGACCGCGATGACGGCGGCGGCATGGTTTCTCGTGCCGCTCGTGAAGATCGAGCGCATCGAGGCCAGGGCCAAGCGGGCCGAGCTTCCCCCGGCCTGATGCGGTGGGTCCGGCTGGGTCTGCTCGTCTGCGGCGCGGCGCTCTTCCTCTGGCTCCTCGCCACGATCGGTCCCGGCGCTGTGCTGCAGGCCTTCACGGAGCTGTCGTGGCGGCTCCTGATCATCGTGGTCTTCCCGTTCGGCCTCACCACGCTGCTCGACACGCTCGGCTGGCGCTACGCGTTCAGGCGAGACCGGGCCCCGTTCATCACGCTCCTGGAGGCAAGGCTCGCGGGCGAGGCGTTCAATCTCACGACGCCGACAGCCTCGGTGGGTGGCGAGCCCGTCAAGGCCTGGCTGGTGAGGCCATGGGCGCCGCTGGGCGAGGGCCTGCCCTCGGTCATCGTCGCCAAGACGACCATCATCATCGGCCAGGCAATCTTCCTCGTGGTCGGCCTCGCCGCCGCCCACGCGGCGCTGCCCGGCGACTCCCTCGTGATCCGCGGGATGGAGTGGCTTCTGGCCGTCCAGGTGCTCGCGGTGGGCAGCTTCGTCGCCGTCCAGGCAAGCGGGGCCCTGGGCGGCGGCACGCGATGGCTCCGGAAGCTCGGCTGGCTTGCGGGCGGCGGCGGCGAGACCATCACCCTGGTCACCGATGAGCTCGCCCACTTCTACCGGCGCGAGCCCAAGCGCCTGGCGCTGTCGATCGTGTTCCACTTCGTGGCCTGGCTCATCGGAGCGCTCGAGCCGTGGCTCATCCTCCGCTGGCTGGGGCTGCCGGTCTCGCTCGCCCAGGCCACGGCGATCGAGGCATTCAGCACGGGCATACGCTTCGCGGCCTTCCTGGTGCCCGGATACCTGGGCGCGCTCGAGGCGGGCCACGTCGCGATCTTCGCCGCGCTCGGGTTGGGCGCGCCGGCGGGACTGTCCTTCACGCTGATCCGGCGAGTTCGCGAGGCGGTGTGGACGGCGCTGGGCTTCCTGGCCCTGACGCCGCTTCGGGCCCAAGCACCCCAGGCCGCTGATGAAGGCCCGGTGCCCGAGCCGCCGGCTAGCCGAGACGCTCGGCCGTGACCGCCAGCGCCACCTCCACCGCCCGCACGCCGAGACCCGGGTCCAGGCTCGGCTGGTCGAGTCCCGAGGCGGCGACCATGGGCGGAGAGAGCGGCACGTGCATGAAGCCGACCTGCGCCCGCCACCGCTCGCGCGCCACCGCGTGGAGCGTGGCATACAGCGTCTGGTTGCAGAGGTAGGTCCCTGCGGTATTGGAAAGATAGGCGGGAATGCCCTCGCGCGTGAGCGCCTCGACGATCGCGGGAAGCGGCAGGCTCGCCAGATAGGCCGCGGGGCCCCCGGCCACGCAGGGCTCACCATGGGCCTGATAGCCAGCATTGTCGCAGAGCTCGTAGTCCATGACGTTGACGGCGACGCGCTCGAGAGCGATGCGCGTCCGCCCGGCCGCCAGCCCGACATGGAGCACGGCCAGCGGGTCGTGCTCGGCGAGGAGGCGCCCGGCCGCCCGCGCGGCCTCCACGTGGTGTACCGGCAGGATGGCGGCGCGGACCGTCAGGCCCCCGATGACGCGTCCATCCATCGCCTTGGCGATCTCCTCCGACGGGTTGGACGGAAAGCCGCCGAAGGGCTCGAAGCCTGTCACGAGGATCATTGCCGCTCCGACCGGGCGCCGAGCGCCGACAGGATCTCGACCTCGGGCGCCGCACCGACCAGGTCCTTCATCCGGACGCGGAGCCTCGCCACGATCGTGACCTCGCTCACGTCCCCTCCCTCTCGTCTCGCTCGGCGAGGCGTTGGGCGGTCTCGTAGCTCCGCTTGAGCCAGGCGAGCGCCCGCGGGGCCTCGCGCAGGGTCTCCACCCGGCACTCGACCCAGCCGCTCGCGCTCATGCGCCGGTGGGGCACGACGGCGCCCGACGCGAGCGCGCGCTGCTGGTCCTCGCGCGAGAGTCGGATCCAGAGGTCCGTGTCCTTCGCCCGGAGGGGAAAGCACGCGAAGAGCCGCGGCCCCACGAAGTAGCCCCAGCGGCCGAACATGGGCGTGATCTTCACCCCCGGCCACGCGCCCACGCGCTCGTTCAGCTCCGCCGCGATCCCCGTGCCGCCCCGGGCGAGGCTCCGCCGCGTCCGGCGCCCCTTCCCGAGCCCGCGCACGCGCCTGGGAGCCGCTATGGCCAGACCTGTGTGTAGGCGAATCGCGCCCGTTCGGAAACCTTGCCGAACCACCGGTCATAGTCCCGGCGCAGCGCCTTCATGTGCCCGGACCGCATGAGCGCGCGGAAGGTCTTCTCGTCCTGGACCTCGTACACCGCCATGTAGCGGAACGTGTCCTCGCCCATGATGGCCTTGTAGCGCCGCGCGCTCACCGCGCCGGGATAGCGAAGGAACTGCGGGCAGTGCTTGGAGTTGTACCAGCGGTTGAACGCGGCTTCCTTCTTCCTGGGGATGGTCGCCTTCACGACGAAGAGTACCGTGGCCATGCGATCTCCTTGTCTAGCGTTTGCCTCCGGCCAGCCGCCGCGACTCGGGCATCGCGCGCAGCCAGAGCATGGAGAGCAGGCCCAACACGCCCCCCACGCCCAGCACCCCGAACGCCCAGCCCCAGCCCGCGGCCGGCGCGCTACGACCACCATAGTGGTCCAGCACCCACCCGAAGACCAGGGGCGAGACCGCGCCGGCGCCGAAGCCCAGCAGCGAGCGGACCGCCAGTGCCGAGCCCAGGCGCTCGGGCTTCACGGTCTCCGTGATCCCGGTCGAGTATACCGACGAATCCCCGAGAGCGGAGAAGCCGTAGACGCTCCCGACCAGGACGAGCAGCAGCAGCGGCGCCGCGAGCATCCAGCCGAAAGCGAAGGAGCACGCGCTGCTGACGAGCATCATCCCGGCGATGACGGCGGTGCGGCCCCACCGATCAGACAGCGCTCCACCGATCGCCGAGGCGAGGATGCCCATCACGTGGAACAGGGCCGAGAGCGAGGCGCCAAGCCCCGCGGCGCGCTCGACGGCCGTGCCGTGAATCGCCAGCGCGGCGGCGATGAAGGCCGGCGTCCACGCCCACATGCCGAGGAGCTCCCAGGAATGAAAGACGTAGCCCCAGATCATGAGCTGGGCCGGTCGATTGCCCGACAGATCGGCGTCGAGGGACAGCCGCCGCGGGGCGGGCATCGTGTGGCGGCGGGGCTTGTCGCCGTGGAACAGCAGGAGGGACAGGAGGAAGCAGAGGAGCGGGCCCAGCGCCAGCACGAAGAGGGCGCTCCGCCAGCCCGCGCGCGCCACCACCGCGCCACCGGCCAGGAGGGCTAGCACGTAGCCCATGGACGATGCGGCGAGGAACCAGCCCACCGCCTGTCCTCGCCGCGCCGGCTCGAAGCGCTCGGCCAGCAGGATGATGCCGGGAGTGTAGATGCCCGCGACGGCCACCGCGACGGCGCCGAAGAGCAGCAGGGCCGAGAGATGGCCGTGGGCCAGGACCGGGATGAGCAGCGACACGACGGCGGTCAGCCCGGCCGAGATCCGAAACACGAGACGAGGGTTGAAATAATCCGCGAGCGCGGACGCGACGACGAGAGCGACGGCGGTACCGATCTGGTACGCCGAGGAGATCGAGCCGGCGGCCGTCGACGACAGCCCCCATTCCTGCTGGACCACGGAGAGCACGGCCGGATAGGCCATCGCCATGGTCGAGCCCGTGGCCCGGGCCGCGCAGAGGCCAACCAGCCACAGCGTGTCGCCCAGGACGCGCCCCTGCCCCCCTGTGTCCGTCTAGGCAACCCGGAGGGGAGCTTCGCCCCCCTTCCGGACCTCCCCCCGAACCCGATTGCGCGGGCAAAGCCCGCGCTCGAAGCGGGACAGCGAGCGCATCGCGAACGAGATAGCCGTCATGCGTGGTTAGCCGGACAGACTCCTAGCTGTCCCTCGGTCCGAGGGCCATCAGGCCCCCGTCGACGACGGTGGTGTGGCCGGTCATCGAGCCATTCGTCACAAGGTGAAGGACGGCCTGCGCCCCCTCGTCGATCGCGGCCGGTCGGCCGATGGCATTGCTGGTAGCGACCGACCTGAGCATCTCGTCACTGATGAAGCCGCCGCCGAAGCCCGTGGCCATGACACCCGGGGCGACGGCGTTGACGCGGATCTTCTTGGGGGCGAGCGCGCGGGCCAGGGACAGCGTCAGCGTGCCGAGCGCGGCTTTCGAGGCGGCGTACGCCATGGACGATCCCGCGCCGGTCATGGCGGCTACCGAGGTGATGTTGATGACGACGCCGCCGCCGCGCCGCTCCATGTGCGGCACCGCCGCGCGCACGCAGTAGAAGGCGCCGCGCACGTTGACGGCCATGACCCGATCCCAGATCTCGTCCGTCAGGCTGTCGAGCTCCTGGTGGGGCACGGGACTCGTCCACCCGGCATTGTTGACCAGGATGTCGAGCCCGCCCAGCTCTCGCGCGACGCCATCCACCAGGGACCTGGCGCCGGCGTCCCGCGAGACGTCCGCCTTGACCGCGACCGCCTTGACGCCCGCCTTCGCGGCCTGGCGCGCGGTCTCCTGCGCCTCGGCTTCGGAGCTCGAGTAGTTGACCGCGACCGCGGCGCCCTCGCGCGCAAGCAGCAGCGTGATGGCGCGGCCCAGACCGGTGGCGCCGCCGGTGACCAGCGCGATCTTGCCCTGGAGAGTCACGGAAGGCCCGCGGCTACGGGAAGTGATAGCGAGAGATATGCAGATGCACGTTGTTGCCGGCTTCGGCCTTGAGCGTGATCTCGCTGGCGCCGGAGAACATCATCGCGTCGATCTCCACGAGGCGCTGCGCGAGCGGAGCCAGCTCGGGAGCGACCATCGACAAGGCGGCCATGCCGAGCGTGCCGCCGACTTCGCTCGCCGGCACCATCAGCAGGGTTCCCCCGCCTGCCCAGCCGAGCATGCTGCGCGGGCCGTCGTTGACGGCGACCTCGGGCAGCGCGAAGAGCTGCTGGTAGCTCTTGGTAGACTCCTGCGGATCGCGACAGCCGACCACGAGGCGCTTGAAGCGCACGGGTGAGTCCGGATGCTCCTCCTCGCGGGCCGGCGTCGCCAGCTCGACCAGAACGCCCGCGCAGGCGCTGGGATGGAGGAACGCCACCCGCCCGGCGAGGCCCTGCCGCGGCGCCTCGTCGATCAAGGCCACGCCCTTCGCCTTGAGCCCCGCCAGGTCACTCGCGACATTGACCGTCTCGAAGCAGACGTGGTGCAGGCCCTCGCCACGCTTGGCGAGGAAGCGCGCGACGCCGCCCTGCTTGTCCGTCGGCTCGAGCAGTTCGATCTCGCTATCGCCCGCCGCCAGGAGTGCCGCCCGCACGCCCTGGTCCGCAATCTCGGCCTCGCGCAGCAGGGGCAGGCCGAGCGCGCCGCGCCAGAAGGTGTAGGCCTTCGCGAGGCTCTCGACCGCGATCCCGACATGATGGATCTTCTTGACCATTCGCTGGCTCACCCGCTGCTTCGGCAGCCGGAGGACGTCATGTTCGGCAAGGACGTATCACCGTAGCCGACCCCCGGAGGAAATTCAAGGGATTTCGGGCACTGCGTCGGGGCAAGCCGACCCCTCACGCGATGTCGGTCCTCGAGGCCCGGGATTAGGCCGGCGAAAAGAGCTTCTGGAACTCCGCCCAGGGTACCGGCGTCACGGCGGCGAGCCCGACGGCCTCGTCGACGTGCGCGATGCTCTTCATGCCACACAGCGCCGTGCCCACGCCGGGCGTGGAGCGCGCGAACTGAAGCGCCCGCTGCGCGTCGGTGCGGAGACCCGGCAGGAACTGCCCGATCACGGGCGGCAGATTGCGCGCGAGCTGCCCCTGGTAGATGGAGGCCGACGTCATCACGTAGACACCGAGAGCCCGCGCGGCCTCGAGCGCAGTCACCGGCTCGCTGCCGATCATCTGGGTCGGCTGGGTGAAGGCCTCAGTCATGGCGAGGTTGTACGGCAGCTGCACCACGCGAAAGTGATGATCAGGACCGCCCACCGACTCGGCGGCCGCCACCACCTCGGCGAGCGAGAGCGCGTCCGTCGCCCCGGCCGGCTGGCGATAGGCGGTCCACGTCGCCGTGCCGTAGACGCCGATCCGTCCCCCGCGCGCGACGTCCTCGAGGAACTCGAAGGCGGCGCGCAGCCGCTCGAGGACGGCCGCGCGCGGAAGCTCGGCGAGCTGCGTCTCCGGGTTGTGGATGTAGTAGATGTCGACACGCTCGAGCCCGAGGTTGGCGAGGCTCCGCGTCAACTGGTCCTCGAGGTACCGCGCGCTCATGCAGTGGCTGCCGGCGACGAGATCGCCCGGGCCCAGCAGTCCGGCCGGCGGCGGTCCGTCGAAGGGCAGGAAGCCACCCTTGGTCGCCACCACCACTGCCTCGCGCGCCACGCGGCCGGACTCCTCCAGCCGCTTGAGCGCGCGCCCGATGGCGCGCTCGCTCCGCTGGCGGCGGTAGTTGATGGCGGAGTCCACGACGTTGAGCCCTCCGCTGAGCGCGCGCTCGACGGCATCTTCATACGCTCGGTCGGTCGCGTCGTCGTCGCGTCCCAGGTAGCTGCCGATGCCGACGGAGGACACGGCGAGATCGCGCCACGAGCGGAAGTGGTCGGCGGCCACGGCCTTGCCGAAGGCCACGCGGTAGGTCTGCGTGCCGGATGGCGTCGCCTTGCCTCGCAGCATCATGGGTCCCTGTACGCAGGCGCGATGAAGCTCCCGGTGGACATTGTGGGCACATGCATGAGGAACACCGTCCCGCCTCCGGCCGGCAGCGTCACGGAGCTACTTCGCTTCCAGCACCGAGAAGCGGAGCGCGCCCTCCGTGATGTGCCCGTCGGATGCCAGGACCTTGTAGCGGACGACGTAGGCGCCGGAACGGAGGTGCCCGAGCGGGATCGCGATGCGGTCGGGGCCCTGGGAGCCGTCCACGGAGACCGGCAGCGGGACCGCGCGGCCGTCGGCGGCCGTGATGCTGACCTGGGTCAGCCGCTTCTCGATCTTGCTATTGAAGCGGAGGTAGAGACGGGCCGGAGGCTCCGCGAGCTTGGCGTCGCGGACGGGCTCGGACTCGAGGACGATGGCGTGCGCCCCGGCTGGCGGCGGACAGGTGGCCAGACAGGCGGTCGCGAGCAGCAGGACGCCGGCGGCGCGCCAGCGACGGGCGCGCATCGCCTCAGCGCCAGTCGTCGAGCACCAGGTCGTCCGGGCGCTCGTCGTCGTCCTGCTTGCCCCGCTTCATCCGAACCATGGTGAAGTCCATGTGGTAGCCACGCTCGAGCAGGATCTGGTAGGCGGCCCAGTAGTACGTGTACACCGGCGCGACAACGCGCTGGAGCTGCGCCGTGTGCGCCATGTCCTCGACCGCGGCCAGAAGCGCGTGGAGGTACTCGGGCTTGCGGTGGCGCGGATCGATCGCGAGGAACTTGATGTAGACGCTGCCGTGCGGCGCCTCGCTCACGCCCGGCATGTGCACGATGGCGAAGCCGATGACTTCCCGGCCCTTCTCGAGAAGGAGCGTGTCGCCGAGCGCGAGACCGTCCACGATCTCGACCTCTTTGCCCAGGTCCATCCCCCGCCAGAGACTGTTGGTGATGCGGCGCACGCGCTGCATCGCGGCCTTTTTCTTGGCCTCCTCCAGCGAGGAATAGCGCCGGATGCCGAGGCCCGGTTTCGCGGGGCGCGTCGCCTGCACGATCTCGCGGCGGTCCATGGGCTTGCCGCTCACCACCACGAGCCCCTTGGGCCGGTAGCCGAACTTCTGGTACATGCCGAGGTGCTTGGGGCTGTACGGATAGGTCGCGACTCCCTGCAGCGTCGCCTTGTTCTCGTCGAAGAATCCCTGGCAGGCGGTCAGCAGCTGCTGGCCGATGTCCTGGTTCTGGTAGTTCGTGAGCACCGCGACCGGGCCAATCAGCCCGAGCGTGCCCCACATGACCGCGAGCGCCGCGCCCACGATCTTGCCGTCGCCCTCCTCGGCGACGAAGCAGCCCCATGGCTCCATGAGCCAGCGGTGATGGACGTACTGCGCACCGCCGAAGACCTGCCGCGGCCGCGTGCCCATCTGGCGCTCGAAGAAGTCCCCGAAGGCCTGCTCGATGACGTCCCGGACCTTGGAGAGATCGCCCTTGCGCACCCGCCGGATCTTGATGAGTGGGGTACGTCCCTGGTTGTCGAGACCCGGCCGATCCACCGTGGCCCTCATGACGGGTTCGGCATTCCCGCCAGCTCCTCGAGAAGTGTGATCACGCCCGAGTGGTCGAGCCCGCCCTTGCCCTTAACCCGGAGCGCGTTGAAGAGCTCCTGGACGACGGCCGTGCAGGGCAGCGGCACGCCGAGGGCACGCGAGGACTCCATGATGAGGCCAAGGTCCTTGAAGTGGAGGTCGATCTTGAAGCCTGGATTGTAGGTGCCCGCGACGTAATTCGGCGTCTTCTGCTCGAGGCACTTGGAGCCCGCGAGCCCGCCGCCGAGCGCCTTGAGCGTGAGCGCGCGGTCGAGTCCGGCCTTGCGCGCCAGGGTCAGCGCCTCGCCGAGCGCGGTCAGATTGACGGCGACGATGACCTGATTGGCGAGCTTGGTGAAGCCGCCGGCGCCGAGCGGCCCCAGATGCGTGATGGTCTTCCCGAGCGCCTGGAAGACCGGCAGCGCCGCGTCGAAATCAGCCTTCTCGCCGCCCACCATGATGCTGAGCGCCGCGTCGATCGCGCCCTTCTCGCCCCCGGAGACCGGGGCGTCGAGCATCCGCACGCCCTTGGCGCCGAGCACCTGGCCCACCTTCTGCGAGACCAGCGGCGAGATCGTGGACATGTCGACGTAGAGGAGGCCCTGCTTCGCGCCCTCCGCGCGTCTGACACCCTCGATGATGCCGTCCTTCCCGAGCGCCACGAGCTCGACGTCGGGCGAGTTGGGCAGCATGGTGATGAGCATGTCGACTTGGCCCGCGACCTCTTTCGGCGAGGAAGCGCGCTTGGCACCCGCCCCGACCAGCTCATCGACGGGACCCTGGCTCCGGCTGTGGACCACCACCGGGTAGCCGGCCTTGAGCAGATTCTTGGCCATGGGACGACCCATGATCCCGAGTCCAATCATTCCGACGGTTTGCGCCATGGTGATCCTCGCGGGGGAGAAGAATTTGGGGGGACGACGTCGAGCCCGCAAGGCGTCAAGTAACACATGGCGCCGCGATGAGTCAAGCTAGAACTCGCAGAAACCCGCGAAAACGCGAACCTACGGGACGTTCATCCCCTCGGACGGGCCAGTCAGACGCTACCGCCCATGAACTGGCCGAGGAGCGTGATCCGATCACCCTCCTTGAGGGGCGAGTCGAGCTCGTGGGCGACGCCCAGCACAGCCTCGTTGACGATGACTTCGATGGGCTCGCCCAGCTCGGTGCGGTCCGGATTCCAGAGCGCCGCGTCGAGCTCGGGGAAGCGCCGCGAGAATCGCCGGAGCACCTGGCGGACCGTCTCGCCCGGCGCAAACGGCTCCGTGAAGATCTTGGTGCCGGAGCCGTCGCCTCCCACCTGTCTCGTCACCCAGCTGGTGACCTCGATCGTCGCGGTCAGCTCACCCCGCGCTACTTGCGCCATACATCTCGCGCCAGCCAGTCCAGCCCGAGCTTCTTGAGCGTCTCGCGCGTGGGCCTGCCGGTCTTCCGGTCATAGCCGACCGTCTCGTACCACACGTCCACCATGTGCTCCCACTGGTCCATGACGTTGTAGTCCTTGGCCGGGCCATCCACGGGCCGCGAGCCGTAGCGCGGCGAGGGATACTCGACCGCGGTCCCGATCCCGCAGCGGAGATTGAAGACGCGCAGGATGGCCGCGGTGCGACGGCCGAAGCGCACGGCGTCGGCCAGCGTGTAGGTCCAGCCGGTCGCCGCCGAGAGCGCGCGCGCGAGGTTCTCGATGCGGGTGCGGAAGGTGAAGCTGCAGCCGCCGAGCGAGTCCTCGAAGTGCCGCCGCCCGAGGATGCCGCCGGTCAGCCGGGCCACCTCCTCGCCGTTGAAGGGGCTGATGCGCCCCGGCAGGCCGATCTCGGTCTGGAAGGTCGGGTTGGCGCTCTCCATCGTGCCGTTGGACGAGGTGCAGGTGTCGAGCATCTCGTCCCACCGCCCCCGGTGGTCATGGCCCCTCGGCGAGGCGCCCTTGAGCGTGTAAATGGCGCACTTGGCGGCCTCGCCGCCGATCTTCTCCGAGGCGCGCTTGACGCCCTCGGCCAGCAGATCGCCGAAGCCCTGGCGCTGGCTGATCATCTGCAGCAGGCGATAGGCACCGTCCACGTCGCCCCAGGTGAGCTTGAAGCCCACCTGCTTCTCCGTCAGGTATCCCTTCTCCATGCACTCCATGACCCAGCCGCAGACCCAGCCGAACTCGTTGACATCCACGCAGGCGCGATCGATGCGGGTGTTGAGCCAGGTCACCGCGTCCTTGTCGGTCAGCCCGATCTGCCAGCCGGCGCCGGACCAGCCCTCGTACTCGGGCTCGTCGACGAGCTCGCCGGCCTTGGGCCCCTTGGCGATGACCTGGATATGGCAGTGATGCATGCCGCACGCGTTGCACTGATGCCCGCGGTGGTCGAAGCCCGCGCGGAGCTTGGCCGGCTCCCACGTCGTCATGTCCACCGTCGTGAGGTTCGTCGTGTAGTTCTTGATCGGCAGCACGCCCAGCTTGTAGAGGTTGGTGACCCCGGGCAGCGTCCCGAAGCGGTAGAGCGTCGAGGTCGCGGGGTCGGACTTGAGGTCGTGGGCGATGTCGTCGGCGGCCTGGACCAGCCCGTTCGGATCATGCGTCGTGAGTGCCTTGGTCCCGCGCACGATGCAGACCGCCTTGAGCCGCTTCGTGCCCATGACGGCGCCGCAGCCGTTCTTGCTGGCCACGTGGCCGTAGTCCCCCTCGATCGCCGCGAACCGCACCAGGTTCTCTCCGGCCGGGCCTATCGAGTACACGGAGAGCCGGTGGCCCGAGAGCCCGTGCTCGGTCTCGAGAGCCTGCTGGGTCTCCCAGGTGTCCTTGCCCTTGAGATGCGCGGCATCGCGGATCTCGACCGTGTCGTCATTGACGTAGAGATAGGAGAGCCGCTTGGCCTGGCCGTGGACGACGATGCCGTCGTAGCCGGAGTACTTGAGCGAGGCGCCGAAGAAGCCGTTGGCCTGGGTCGAGGTGGCGCCATTGGTCATGGCGCCCCGGGTGATGACGGTGAGCCCGCCCGTGCCCCAGACCGGCAGCCCGGCCAGCGGCCCCGTCGCCAGGACCAGGCGATTGTCGGGATGGTCCCAGTTGATCTTCGGGCCCACCTCTTCGTAGAGAATCTTGGCGCCGAGCCCAACGCCGCCGAGGTATTCGCGCATGTGCTCGGCCCAGGGCTCCGTCCAGATCTTGCCGGTGGAGAGGTTCACGCGCAGCAGCTTGCCCGCGTAGCCGGGAACGGACGGGGCAGCGGGCGCGACCTTCTTGGCGGGACGGGATGCCGTCGCAGTAGGGCTCATTGGACCATCACCGATTGGGGAAGCTGGGGTGATTGTGATGCCCGCCCGAGCACCGTCAGCGGCAGGACTTTGGACACCGTGTGGGTCGCCAGGAAGGCGGGCTTGATGTCAAAGGGGTTCTTCTTCAGGTGTGCCTTCCACGCCTGGAGGTCGGTGCCCGCGTAGACGAGGCCCTTGAGCATCCCGACGTCGTTCGTGGTCCAGATGTCCTCGGCCGGACCGCAGATCATGGCACCCGTGAGCCGGCTGCCGCGGAAGAGCAGCTTGCGGTACTGCGAGCGGTCCGCCCGGGTCGCGGTATAGACATCGGCCTTCGGATCGTCCCACTGGCCGAAGGAGGCGATGTCGAGATGGCAGACCTCGACGATGTTCATGAGGAGGCTGCCGCGGTAGGCCACGTCGCGGCCGGCCATGTTGGCGCCGACGACCCGCCCGTGCTCCTGCGCGGTGGGCTCGATGGCGTGGACCTCGAGCATGCCCGTGAGCAGGTTGGACCCGCGCGCCACGTCACCGGCCGCATAGACGTTCTTGACGCTCGAGCGCAGATGGTCGTCGACGAGGATGCCGCCGCCGGGTTCGGCGGAGACCTCGATGCCCGAGCCGTCGAGCCACTCGAGGTTGGTACGGATGCCGGTCGCCATGATCACGACGTCGGCGAAGATCGGCGCGCCGCTCTTGAACGAGAGCTTCCGCTTGCCCTTCAACTCCTCGATCTTCGTCATCGTCGCGCCGACCCGCAGCGTGACGCCGTGGCGCTCGAGCCAGCGCGCGACGATTCGAGCGCAGGCCTCGTCGACCATGCGCGGCAGGATGCGCGGGGCCACCTCGACGATGGTCAGCGAGGCGCCGCGCGCGAGGATCGCGTTCAAGATGGTGAAGGAGATGAAGCCCGCGCCTACCATGACGACCTGCGTGCCGGGCTGGACACCGGCGATGACGGCCCGCGCTTCCTCGAGCGTCCAGAAGGAGTGGACGCCGGGGCCGTCCGCGCCGGGGATGGGCGGACGGGCAGCGCGCGAGCCCGTGGCGATCAGGCAGTCGTCGTACTCGACCGTCGTGCCGTCGTCGAGGGTCAGGCGCCGCTCCGCCGGCTCGAGCCTGGCGGCGCGGCGGCCGAGCATGCTCTTGACGCCCCAGGCCGAGAGCGAGGCCGGCGTGGCCGTATAGACATGGGACTCGGCGATCGACGCGCCGAGGTAGTACGGCAGGACCATCCGCGAGTACGGTCGCTCGCGCGAGACCAGCGTGATCTCCGACGCCGCGCCCTCTTCCCTGATGGTGCGGATCGCGTTCAGCCCCGCCGTGCCGCCGCCGATGATGAGGTGCCGTGTCGCCATCACGCCACCTCCCGGGCCAGCACGCGGGCCGAGCGCGCCGCGGCGAAGTCGCCGATCCAGTCGGCCGGCAGGCCCTCGTCGAAGGTGATGGCCTGGGTGGGGCAGGCCTCCGTGCAGGCCGGGTGCCCCTCGCAGAGGTTGCACTTGTAGGCCTTGGTGGTGTCCGGGTCGTAGAAGATCGTCCCGTAGGGGCAGGCGATCGTGCAGAGCTTGCAGCCGACGCACTTGTCGTCCACGACGTCCTTGGCGCCGGCGGCGTTGATCCGGATCGCGCCCACCGGGCAGGCCGTCATGCACCACCCCTCCGCGCACTGCGTGCACGTGTAGGGGGCGTAGGACGTGTAGCCCTCGAAGGGCGAGACGCGGATGACGGACTTCGCCGGCTGGTACGTGCCCGTCTGCATGTAGGAGCAGGCCAGCTCGCACCGGAGGCAGCCGGTGCACCTGTCGGGGTGGAGCGCAAGGACTCTCATGGCGCCGAATTATAGCAGAGCGGCGGCGGTGCGGCCGGGCAGAGACTAGTCTCCCTCGTGCTCGCCGATGGCGAACTCGATGCGGCCCTCGCCGGCGTCAACTGTCTTGGCCTCCCCCGCAGGCAGGCGCTGCTCCTGGATGCCCTCGGTCTTGACGAGCCGCTCCTTCGTCGCGGCGACCCGCGCGGCCGCGAGCTCCTTGATCTTGTCCTCGGGAAGCGGCTCGCGATCGCGCAGGAGCTTGAGCTGCTCCTCGGGTGTCTTCGGAGGCTTCTCGCCGGGCAGCCGGACGGCGAAATAGCCGGCGATGGCCTTGACCTGTTCCTTGATGCGCCGCTCCGTGGCGAACTCCTGGACCTTGGCCGCCACGGCCGCGGCCTTGAGCGCGTCCGCGTCTGCCGCGACGACGACCGGAAGAAGCGTCAGCGCCACGTACGGGGTCTGGCGCATGAAATCAGCCACACGAAGGACGTGCTGCTCCATGCTCGGCGACAATACGCCGCTGCCCGGCGCGAAGATCACGGGGTCAACCTTCGGCTCCTCGAGCTTGTCTTCCTTCGAGAAGAGCCGCCCGATCATCCGGAAGGGCGCGGCCAGCACGTTGCTCAGGACGTTCTTGATCGAGGACCAGATGGTCTCGGACAGGTCGAACTTGGGATCCTTGAGCGACCCCGTGACGGGGACGTTCACGACGACGTTGCCGTTGCTGTCCTTGATGAGCGCGACGATGAGCCCGAGCGGCATCCCCAACCGCGACTTGACCTGGTCGTCGGGGCGGCTGGACTTGACGACCCGCAGCCTCTCCACGAGAACCTCGTTCATCGCGGTGACCTGATCGTTCTCGACCTTGAGGTTGAACTTGTACTTGAGGTTTCCCTGCCGGACCAGCCAGGCCGTCATCTTGTCGGCGTACGGGTTCACGGCCTGGAGCTTGAGGTCGAGGATCTCTCCGACCAGGTCCAGATAGAGCGGCGCGCCGACGGCGCCCACGTCGCCCCGGATGTCCAGCTTGCCGTCGGCGCCGATCAGGCTCGTGAACACGAGCTTCGCGCGCTGCTCGGGCTTGTTCCCCAGCCCCGTGACTTGAAGGTTCATCTTCGAGAGGTCCTCGGAGAACGCGGGCTCGGTCGTCCGGTCCAGGAAGCGCACGGAGCCCTCCTCGAGCCGGATCTCGATGATCTGGAGATCCATCGTGTCGAGTAGTCCCTTCGGCTTGCGAGCCGGCGCCGGCGCCGGGGCAGTCGCGGGCGGGGGCTGGGCGGGTGCGGCGCTCCCGGCCGGCTGGGCGGGGCCACCGAACAGCTTCACGATGTCGAGGCTGCCGTCCGTGCCGCGCTCGACTTCGGCGTTGAGCTGCCGGAAGCCCACCTTGCCGACCTTCGCGCGCCTGGGCCAGTCCAGGTCGATGCCGACGAGATCCATGCGCTCGATCGTGAGCGAGGGCCGCGGGGCGCCCGGCCAGCGCGCCTCGAACTTGTCCGCCCAGCTCGTGCCGGTCGAGGTGAGGATCACCTTCCCGTCCTTGAGCGCGAGACGGTTCTTGCTGTCGCCGTTGTAACGGCCCGAGAAGCGGGCCGGCACGGGCATGTAGGGCTGGTAGGGCTCGATCGGCGCGGCGCGCACGCTCATCGTCCAGGTCACGTCCAGCGGCTGCGGGATCAGCGAGCCCTTGATGTCCACGCGCCCGCCGCCGGGCAGTCCGGCCCCGCCCGTGAGTCGGGCGGGACCCACCACCGGCAGCGCCACGCTCTCGAGGGTGAGGCTGAGGTCGGAGAGCGCCAGGGTGGTGCGCGGCGATACCGCCTCGTCCACCACGGTGACCGTGGCCTTGCTGAGGGCGAAGCGCTCGAGGAGAAACTTGAACGGCGGTCCGGCCTGAGCCTCGGCGACCGGCGGCCGGGCCGCCGGCGCCAGCGCTGGCGGCGGGCCCGCGGCTGCCTGGAGGAGATCGATGGCGCCGTCCTTGTTGCGGAGGACCTGTGCCGTCATGCCTTCGATCTCCATGTTGGAGACCACGATGATGCGCGAGAGGAGATCGACTTCCTTGAGCCGTACTCCCAGGCGAGGCACTGTCATGAACGGCGCCTGACCGCCGCGGTGAATGAGCTGCAGGCCGTCGAGGCTGATGTCTCCTGTCACCACCGCCCGCGTGACGCCTTCCGCCCCCCGCTCGAAGGCGACCCGCACGTTGAAGCCAAGGCGACCGGCATACGGGCCGGACGGAGCCGTCGCGGGCACATAGGGCAGGACCTGGGTCAGATCGAAGTCCTTGATCGACAGCCCCAGCGAGACCGCGCCTGGCGCCAGGCGGATCTCGTTCGAGGTCAGCTCGAACGGCGACTCGCCAATCTTGGACTTGATCGCCAGGCGGCCGGCCCGCTGGCCCGCGCGCGTGGTGAGATCGCCCGCCTCGATGGTCAGTCCCTGGATGCGCAGCCGCGTGGGCGGCGATACCGCCTCGTCGCGGATGATGATGCTTCCGAGCACCAGGCCGAGCCGCTCCATGGTGAACGTCCATCGCGACGGCTTGGCCTTGGGATCCGCCGGGGGTATGAGGCCGAGCAGGTCGGAGAAGTTGAACTCCTGCGGTCCCGTGCGGGCGAGCTGCACCGTGGGCGCGACCAGCCTGACATCGGTCAGGCGGATGTGGGAGCCCAAGAGCGCCGGCCAGGACCAGCGGGCTTCGAGGCGCTCGAACTCCACGAAAGCCTGGCGCGGGTCCTTCTCGGCCAGCCGCACGTTCTTGACGACGAGCCGGCCGGTGAAAAGGTTGAGGTCTATGTCCCCGATGCTGGCGGCGCGCCCGGTGATCCTGGGGATCTGCGTCACTGCCTGGCGTCGAATCAGCTCGGGCAGCGCCCACAGGAACACGCCGCCCAGCACCAGCAGGACGACCGCGACGGCCAGCCAGATCGTGCGACGCCGGCTCACCCGCGGCTCCTACACCGGCGCCTGGTCGGACGACGGCTTCAGGAAGGTGAAAACGCTCGTGAAATCCTTGCGGCCGAGACCGTGAGACGAGGCGAGGCGATAGACCTGCTGGGCTGCGGGGGCGACGAAGAGCGGAATGCGGAGCGCGCGCGCCGCGTCCACGGCGAGGCCCACGTCCTTGCACATGAGGTCAGTCATGAAGCCGGGGGCATAGCCGTTGGTCGAGGCGGCACGCGCGACGAGCCCGGGCACCGGATGCATGTGCTCCATCAGCCAGGTATTCCCCGAGGACTTCGAGATGACCTCGGTGACGACTTTCAGATCCACGCCGAAGCCTTCGGCGATGCGGAAGGCCTCGCTGACGGCGACCGCGGCCACGCCGGCGATGAGGTTGTTGCAGAGCTTGGCGACCTCGCCGCTGCCGACGGGGCCGACATGGATGACGTTGGCGCCCATGGCCTGCAGCGCGGGCAGCGCCGCCTGGAAGTCCTCGACGGCTGCGCCGACCATGATGGCGAGCGTTCCGTCGGTAGCCCTGGGCGTCCCGCCCGAGACGGGCGCATCGATGAAGCGGATGCTGCGCTCCGCCGCCGCCGTTGCGATCCGACGCGAGACGGCGGGGTCGATGGTGGACATGTCCACGCAGAGCGTCCCCTTCCTCGCCGCCGCGAGGACGCCTCCGTCGCCGGTGTAGGCCGCGTCGACCTGAGGCGACGAGGGCAGCATGGTGACGACGAGGTCGGCGCCGGCCACGGCCTCGGCCGCCGACGCGGCCGCTGCCATGCCGGCGGCGGCCGCCGCGCGGACGGCCTCGGGGTTGAGATCGTAGGCGGTGACCGCGAAGCCCTTGCTGACGAGGTTCTTGGCCATGGGCAGCCCCATGGTGCCCACGCCGATGAAGCCGATGCGCGTCATGCGAGATCTCCCGCGTTGATCCTGAGTGCGATGCGCGCCCGCTCCTCGATGAGTCGCGCCACGGCCGTGTGGTCCATGGTCTCCACCTGTGGTCTCCTTCCGCTCCCGTATACTACCGGCGCAATGGCGCTGGGGCTCGTCTTCGTGTGCCTGGCCGCCGTGTCCTGGGGCACCACGGGCTCGGTGATGGCGCTCCTTGCGCGAGACGGGCACCCGAGCCCGCTCCTGGTCGGCTGGGCGCGCGTGGCGGGAGCGTCCCCCTGCCTTCTGCTGGCGGCCGCGCTCTTCCGCCCGGCGGGACCGGCCGCATGGGGTCCGCGAGATGCGGCGCTGACCGTCGCGCTCGGCGTCGCCATGGCGGCGTATCAAGTCTGCTATTTCTGGGCCGTGATCCGCGTCGGCGTGGCGCTCACCGCGCTTCTCGCCATCTGCTCGGCACCGCTCATGATCGCGATCGGTGCCGCGCTCGTCCTCCGCGAGCGCCTGACGGCGCGGGCACGGCTCGCGCTCGTTCTGGCCGTCGTCGGCACCGTCATGATTGTCGCCGGTCCGCGCGACCTCGGTCGCGCGCCGGACGGCTTCGCCCTGGGAGCGGCGGGTGCGCTCGGCGCCGGGTTATCTTACGCCGTCTACGCCGTGATCGCCAAGGGGCTTCTCGCCCGCGTCCCGCCGCTGCCGCTGGCCGCACTGACCTTCACGCTCGCCGCGGCGCTGCTGACACCCGTGCTCCTGGTCGAGCGGGACGCGGGAGCGCAGCTCGCGGCGGGCTGGACGCTGCTGCTCTACCTGGGCGTGGTGCCCACGGCTCTTGCTTACGCGCTCTTCAGCGCCGGGCTCCAGCGGGTGCCGGCCACCACGGCGGGGATCGCCACGCTGCTCGAGCCGCTCACGGCCTCGATCCTGGGCGTGCTCCTCTTCGGCGAGCGCCTGGGCGGGTGGGGCTGGGTCGGCGGCGCACTCTTGCTGGCCGCCCTCGTCCTCCTGGGGCGCGCCGAGCGCGAGTAACAGTCTGCTGAAAAACTGGCAGACGGCTCAAAAACCGAGATGCGCCGGCTGGCGCACCCTGCCGAATGAAAGTTGGCTATCATGGCGGTACGCCGCGCTCGGGAACGTCGAGGACCAGTGGTACTGCGTGTCCGATCAAAAACCGACGTGGGAGCGTCCGGGACCCCG
>WNGF01003918.1_pt1 | contig 19761 bp, 15 predicted proteins | sample 5400641 | NCBI WGS metagenome assembly WNGF01 (sample SAMN13153371, study PRJNA577476) | soil metagenome | isolation source: 80 cm soil or saprolite under grassland replicate 2 | place: USA:California | collected 2016-06-15
CCACCGGCGCCAGCTCGACCACTGGATCGTCCTGCGCGGCCGTGTCTTCGTGGCGCTCGTGGATATTCGGGCAGTCGTCGCGAGGCGAAGCACCGCGACCGTCGTGACGAGGGTGATGGAGCGTGACGACACGGTGACGATCCCGGTCGGCGTCGCGCACGGCTTTCTCGCGCTCGAGCCGGTCGAGCTCCTCTATCTCGTGACGAACGAATACGACCTCACCGATGAGCTCGCGTTCGCGTGGGATGATCCGGCGCTCGCGATCCCGTGGCCTGCCATGCCGGGCGGACCGGTGCTGTCGGAGCGGGATCGCGCGAATCCATCCTTGGCCGACCTGATCCGGGATCTCGGGATGGACGCGCTGCGGAGCTGAACGCCCGCCTCAGGGTGCACCCAGCACGCGATACCCGGGGCCGGCGCGACGCCGGTGCTCGGTGCCTGACGTGACCGCGTCCTTGCTCCCCCGGTCCACGCTGCGACAATTCGTGACCAGGTTGCCGACGTATGGGGATCGCCGAACGCGGAACGTAACGGCGCGGGCATGAGCCAGCCGCCGCAGGCGATCGCGGCCGGTCGCCCGCCGGCCGCACCCGTGTACGACTCCGCACGAACTCCGCCGCCCTTCGTCGACGAGCTGCTGGCTCTCTGGCGCTACCGGGACCTTCTCACCCAGCTCATCACTCGCGACCTCACGACCCGATACAAGCGATCGATCCTCGGAGTCGCCTGGACGCTGCTCAATCCCCTGATGATGATGGTGGTCCTCACGCTCGTCTTCTCGCAGCTGTTCCGCTTCCAGATCAGGAACTTCCCCGTGTATCTCCTGTCGGCGCTCATCCTCTGGAGCTTCGTCTCGCAGACGACGACGAACGCGATGAGCAATCTGATCTGGGGCGGCACACTGCTCGCGAAGATCTACGTTCCCCGGACCATCTTCGCGGTGACCTCGGTCGGGACCGGGCTCGTGAACCTCGCGATCTCGCTCGTGCCGTTGCTGATCATCGCGGCGTTGACCGGGCTTCCACCCACCTGGTCCCTGCTCACCCTGCCTGCGGCCATCGCGTTCAGCGCGCTCTTCGCGCTTGGGCTTGGCCTGCTCCTGTCATCGCTCGCGCTGTCGTTCCGCGACGTCATCGACATGTACCAGATCGTCCTCACCGCCTGGTATTTCCTCACCCCGATCATCTATCCGCGTTCGATCCTCCCGGAGCAGGCGCAGTGGCTCTTGAACTTCAATCCGATGTTCCATCTCGTTGAGGCGTTCCGCGCGCCGGTGTACTCGCTGACCCCGGCGGGGCCACATACGTTCGTGGCCGCAGCCGGTGTGGGACTCGGGACATTCGTGATCGGCTGGCTCGTGTTCACGGCGAGGGCACGGACCATCCCTTATCAGATATGACGTTCGTACCGACGGCGACCGTCCCGAGCCGCCGTCCGCCCGACGAGGACCGCGTCGCCGTCGACCTCACCGATGTCGCGGTGCGCTACCGCGTTCCACATGAAGAGATCAACACGTTCAAGGAGTTCGCGATCCGTGTGGTGCAGCGCCGAATGGAATATCGCGACTTCTGGGCGCTCGCCGGGGTGAGCCTCGCCATCGGCCGTGGCGAGGCGCACGCGATCGTCGGCCGCAACGGCGCCGGAAAGAGCACGCTGCTTCGCCTGGTCGCCCGGGTCCTGCACCCGACGCGTGGCCGCGTCCGCGTCATCGGGCGGGTGGCGCCGCTGCTCGAGATCGGCGCTGGGTTCCATCCCGAGCTGACCGGTCGGGAGAATGTCGTGCTCAACGCCACGCTGCTCGGTCGCTCGAAGCGCGAGGCGCTCGCGCGCTTCGACGAGATCATCTCGTTCGCGGAGATCGAGGACTTCGTGGACGCTCCGCTCCGGACGTATTCCTCCGGCATGGCCGCACGCCTCGGCTTCGCCGTCGCCACGGCGTGGCCCGCGGACGTGCTGATCGTTGACGAGCTGCTCTCCGTTGGCGACGAGTCGTTCAGCGCCAAGTCGGCCGCACGGATCGACGAATTCCGGCAGGCGGGCGCGAGCATCCTCTTCGTTTCGCACAACCTCCCGCTCGTGGAAGCGACCTGCGATCGCGCGTCCTGGCTGGAGCACGGTCGGTTGCAGGCCTCCGGGCAGACCGCCGAGGTCCTCGCCGCGTACCGGTCCGCCTTCGCCTAGACCGACGACGGCGTCACCGCTCCCGGCGGATCACGATCGTGTGCTGGAGCGCGAGGATCGGGTCGAGCGGCGCGAGCGCGCGCTCGAGGCGGCGGATCCCACGCCCGGCGCTCGTCGGGACGAGCTGCCGGAAATTCACGCCGCCGCTCACGAGGTATGAGAGGTGTGTGTGGGGCGTATCGGCGAGCAGCCGCAGCCCGGGGAACCGTTCCTGCCAGCGGGCCCCGTCGCGCCGTAGCACGACGTACGAGAGCGCCTGGTTCGCGTCGGACGCCGGACGGTCGCGGTCGTGGCGCTGCCAGCTCGGCGCATGAACGTCGTAGTCCTCGCTCGTGAACAGGTGGCGGAACAGGAGGCGGGCCGCAGGGCCGTAGTGCGGCTCGATCAGCACGCACCCGCCGCCCGGAGCGACGGCCCGCGTCAGCTCATGGAAGAACGCCTCCGTGTCCGCGAGATGGTGGAAGACGTTGATCCCGTACACCGCGCGCAACGATCCGTCGCGGAACGGCAGCTCCTCACCGCGCGCGAGGACATCGACGAATGGCAGAGGCTTGACGTCGCTCGTGATCACCTCGGGATACAGCTGCCTCATGAGCCCCGCGCCGCTTCCGAGCTCGATCCGCGCCCGCGCGGCGCAGTCCGCGAACAGCCGCTCGTCCGCTTCGCGGCAACGGCGGCAGAAATCCGCGAAGACGAGCCGCACGAGCTCCTTGCGCTCGACGATCGCGCGATGCGCCGCGGTGAATTCGGGACCATCCGGATCGAGCCCCGCGAGGGACGGCTCAGCGAGCAGGTCGCGGAGCGCCGAGAGCACGCCCAACCGTTACAGCGCTCCGTCGACCGGATCGAGACCGGGGAACGCGCGCCCCCACTCGCGCTCGAACGCCGCGCGGGCCGCCGTCCAGACCCCGGCGTTCGTGAGCCCGCTCACCAGGACGCTGTCCGCCCCGGGGAGCCACGGGGCGGGGTCGGTCGCGACCTTGCGGTGCAGGCCGACCGGCGCCGGCCCCACCTCGGCCGTGAGATGGATGCCGGCGAGCCGCGGCTCGCGCGCGAGCCACGACCGGATCTCGGGTAGCGCCGTCTTGTTCGGCGAGACGAGCACGGAGAGCAGCTCGGGCGCCGGATCGAGGAGGGCGAGCGCGTTCGCGGTCTCGCGGGCGAGGTTCGAGTGGAGGCCGACGCGATGCCGGCGCGCGACCGCGCGGATGAGCGGCTCGAGCCGGTCGAGCCGGTCGAGCGCGACGGCCAGGTCGACGAGATACGGGTGCAGCAGCACGATGCCGGTGAACGCCCGCGGGATCCGCCCGAGCTCGCCCGCGACGAGCGCCGACGCGGCGGTCCAGAAGCCGACGCCGCGCTCCCCGGCCGCGCCGCGGAGCGCCGCGAGGGCGGCCGCCGGCGCGCCGCCGATGCCGATCTCGCGCAGCACTTCGGCGTAGCGGCGTTCGCCGATGCGCCGGACGTGCCGCAGAAAGTCGGGGATCATCACCCGGACGTTCGCCGCATCGACCCCGGACGGCAGCAGCCCGAGATCCCGCGCGTCGAGCTCCACCGGGCCGGCCGATGGCGACGGATCGGCCAGCGCCGCGCGTATGGCGTCGGCCGGACGGCCGCGCAGGTCGAGCACGAGCCGACCCGTACGCGGTGGCCCCTCTGACGCCGGCAACGCCGCACCCGGAAGATCGGCGGGTGAGCCGGCGCGCGCGATCCCGCGCTGGGCCGAGACAACACCCTCCTGGGCGCGTTCGAAGCGGTCGACCGGACGCGCTGTCTCATAGAGCGCGTGGAGCCGCCGTTCGATCCTGAGCGCTCCCTCGAGCGTCACAGCGGGCCCGTCGACCGACGGCGCGACCAGCTCGCGCAGCTCGGTCGAGATGCCGCCTCCGGCGTAGTCCGGGGCCAGATTGAAGCCGGTGTCGTGATCGAGCTGATGGCCGGCCTCGACCACCGCGCCGCCCTCTTCGAACTGCCAGACGTTCGTGGTGATCGTGAGCTCGCCCCGATCGGTGACGACGATGAGCCGGTTCTCCTGACGCTCGAACCCGGAGAACGACCAGCACGCGAAGAGCCGTCCGTGGACGCCGGCGTCCTCGAAGTCGACGACGGCGGCGTCCTCGACCTGGCGCGAGACGAAGCTGCGCGTCTGCGCGGACGAACGCAGCGCGTCGCCGAAGACCGCGTCGACGAGCGACAGCACGTGCGTCGCGGAGTTCGCGAGGACACCACCGCCGGCCACCTCGGGCTTCGTCTCCCAGCGCTCCGGTCCGCCGGCGCGGATCAGGTCCAGCAGCGTGAAGGCGCGGAAGCCGATCACCCGCCCGAACACACCGGCGCGCAGGAGGCCGATCGCCGCGCGGATGTGGGGCGAGGCTGGCAGCAGGTATCCGACGAGGACCTCGGCTCCGGCGAGCCCGCTGTACGCGGCGGCATCGTCGCGGCCGACGCTCGCCGGCTTCTCCACCAACACGCGAAGACCGCGCTCCGCGCACCGGCGCACCAGGGCGAGATGCGTCGCGGGCGGGGTCGCGATGACCGCGGCGTCCGGTGAGTCCTCGAGCGCCCGTTCGAGCGACGTGTGGCCGGGCGCCCCCACGCCGACGCTGCGGAGCAATCGCAATGAGGGCGTCGACCGATCGACGACACCGCCGAGCACCGCGCCGGACAGCCGGGTGAGGCTGATCGCGTGCACGAGACCGATCCGCCCGGCACCGACCAGCATGACCCGGCGGGCGCGTGCACCGTCGCGCGCCGGCTCGGTGCCGCGCGGCGCCATCGCGAGGCCGACGATCTCCGCGAGTGGCCGCTCCGGAACGGTAAGCCGAGCCATGTCGGCGCGCGTGTCCATCTCCCGCGCGGCACGCATCCCCTTGAGGTTCGTGCTGCTCAGCGCGGGGCGCAGCCCCACCGCCTCGGCGATCGCGACCGCCGCGGCGACGGGACGGTACGGCACGGCCGCGACGCGTGGTCGCTTCGGGGACCGTGCCGCGATCTCTCGCACGAGCTCGCCGAGCGCCGCGCCCTTGGGAGCACCGAGCGACAGCGTCGCGCCCGCGAACGTGGCATGGTCGCGGGCGCAGCGCAGGACGGCGCGGGCGAGGTCGTCGACCCAGATCGGCTGCACGATCGCGTCGGCCGCGAAGACGGGCACGATCGGCAGGCGCTCCGCGAGCGCGGTGACCCGGCCGAAGAGACCGCCGCGCCCGCAGACGAGGCCGGGCCGCACGATGATCACGTCGATCCCGCTGAGACCGAGCAGCGCGCGCTCGGCTTGGTGCTTCGTCCAGCCGTACGCCGACGGCGCGTCCGGCCGCGCGGACTGCGAGGAGAAGAACAGGAACGCACTGGCGCCGGACCGTCGGGCGCGATCGGCGACCTCGAGCGTCCCGGTCACGTTCACCGCCCTGCTCCGCGCCAGGTCCGCATCGGCCGTCGCGGCGCAATGGATGACGACGTCGACACCCTCGAACGCGCGGTCGGGCAGGTCGTAGGGGAGGCGCCCGAACGACCGATCCGTGAGCGGTACGTACGGCGCGCCGTCCCACTCGCGGCGCGTGAGGGTCCGCACCCCGTCCCCCGCCTCCAGCGCGAGCGCGGCCAGCCGGGCGCCGATGAATCCGCCGGCGCCGGTGATCAGCAGGCGCACTGGAGACGATCGGTCACGGATGTCGGAAGCGCGGCGTCGAGATGGGCGACCGCGGCGTGTTCTGCACGTCGATGACGATGGCCTGCAGGAGCAGCTGCGCGCCGAGCATGAGCGGCAGCACCGCGATCATGACGGTCCCCGTGGAGGCCTCCGTTCCGATCGATGCCGAGCGGTACCACTGGTAGAGGCCCCAGGCGATCCCGAACGCGAGGAGCGGGATGGCGACGAGGAGGAAGAGCGACAGCGCCGAGAAATCGGTGACGAAGTACCTGAACCAGATCCGGCGGATCGTGGCGGCGAGGAGCCGGGACGGAAAGCCGACGAGGGCCCGGCGCGCCGACAGCGTGCTCAACTCCTCCGCGTAGCGCGCCGGTAGGTACACGTCCTTGACCACCGCTCGGGCACGTCCGAGCTCGATGAGCATCGAGGTCTCGAAGAACCAGCGTCGATCGATGCGCTCCCACTCGATGACCCGCAGCGCGTTGGCGTGGATGGCGGTGTACCCGTTCGTCGGATCGAACACGTCCCAGTACCCGGAGGCCACCTTCGTCAGGAACGAAAGGCCGAGGTTCCCGGCGCGTCTGGTACCCGGCATCTGGCGCAGCTCGGCGGTGTGCAGAAAGCGATTTCCCTTCGTGTAGTCTGCTTCGCCGTGCAGGATGGGCTCGACGAGGAGCGGAATGTGTTCGGGATCCATCTGGCCGTCGCCATCCATCTTCACGACGACATCCGCGCCGAGCTCGAGCGCTCGCAGGTAGCCCGTGGACATCGCGCCCCCGACCCCGCGGTTCTCCTGGTGTCGGACGACCACGAGCCTGCGCTCGTCGAGCTCCTCGAGGACGCGGACGGTGCCGTCGGTGCTCGCGTCGTCCACCACGACCACGTCGCTGACGGCGCCGGGGATGCTCGTGACGACAGCCCCGATATAGCGCTCGACGTTGAACGCCGGGATCACCACGGCGATCCGCTCCGCGTGCGTGCCCTCGATGGAGTAGCTCTCGTGACGCGGCTCGTTCGGCACCCGTCCGCAGGATAGCGAAGCGCGTGCCGGGGGAGCTCGCGCGACTGGCCACGGCCGTGCGTATGGCGCTCGCCACGACGTCGGCCGAGCCGGTCGCGATCGTTTACGTGCTCGTCGCGGTCGTCACGACGCTCGCCGGGATCCTCATCGCGACGCGGGGACGGACCGCGCGACGCATCGCGCTCGGCGGCATGCTCGTCGCGGTGCCGCCGCTCGCGCTGTCGATCACCAGCGGGATGTTCGGCGCTCTGCTCGCGGTCGCGGTCACGATGACGGCGTCGCTCCTCGCGGGCCTCGCGGTGCTGTCGCTGCTGCGGCTCGCCAGCCGGTCGCTGGCGTCCTGGGTGCTCGCCTTCGGCGCCGGATCGGGCCTGAACGCGTACGCGCTCTTCGCGCTCGGCATCATGGGCGAGCTGTCGGCGCCGGCGATCGCCGCGACCGAGGGGGGACTCGCGCTCCTGTCGATCCTGGCCCTCGCTCGGTCGCCCAGGCCCGCGGACGCGGATGGCGAGCGGGCACCGCCCGCGTGGCGGCCCGGCGCCGGGGTGCTCATCGTCGGCGCGCTGATGCTGCAGGCGCTCGTGCCGTACGTGCTGGCGCCCGAGGTCATGTACGACGCCACCTACTACCACCTCACGCTGGTGCGCCGATTCACCGAGACCGCGAGCCTGCCCTACGTGCCGGAGCTCTTCGCGAGCGCGTTCCCGCAGCTCCCCCACGTCCTCTACGCGGCCGCGACGGCGCTCTCCGGTGTTCTCGACGCGGGCAAGCTGGTCCATTTCGCGACCGCCATCGCCTGCCTCGCTGCGATCGCGTCGCTCGGCCACCGCCTGGCCGGCCCGGCCTCGGCGGGCGTCGCGGCCATCGCGTGGCTTTCCGCCCCGCTCGTCCTCTGGGAATCGGCGACCGCCTACGCGGACCTCTTCGCCGTGTTCTTCGTCGTGAGCGCGGTCCTCGCGACCGATCTCTGGGCCGAGACCCGACGGCCCGCCTTCGCTCTGCTGGCGGCGTGTCTCGTGGCGTTCGGCTTCGGCGTCCGGATCACCGTCGCCGTCGCGGCGCTGCCGCTCACGATCGTGATCCTGCTGTTCCACGTTCGAAGCCGCCGCGACCTCCTCGCCTGGCTCGGCGCCGGCGCGGCGGGTCTGGCCGTCGCGCTGCCGTGGTACGTGCGGGCGTACGTCCTCACCGGCAATCCGGTCTTCCCGTTCTTGAACGCGGTGTTCGGGAGCCCGCTGTGGGAGCGGCGGAACGACGATTTCAACTTCGACATCTTCGGCATGGGCCACGGCATCGCGGATCTGCTCCTCGTGCCATGGCGCCTGACGGTCGACACGAGCCGGTTCGTGGAGGCGCCGGACGGCGCGCTCGGGCCGCTCACGATGTTCGGCTGTCTCGGGGCGGCGCTCGCGCTCCTCTCACGGAGCCGCCGCGCCGCGGCGATCGGCGCGTTCTATGGCTTCGGCCTGGCGACGTGGTTCATCTCGGCGCAGTACGCCCGCTACCTCCTGCCGACGCTCGGGGTGGGAGCGGCGCTCAGCGGCTGCGCGGTGGCTTACGCCCGCGTGCGCCTGCCGGCCGCGACGGGGCCGCTCCTGGCGGTATGCGTCGGCGCCGCGAGCGTGGCCGGGTTCATCGGCATGGTCGGGAACGTACCGGGCCGCGTGCCCTGGGCGGTCGACCTCGGATCGCGGACCCGCGAGCAGTACCTCGACACGGCACTGCGCCACCACCCGGCGTATCGCTGGATGGACGAGCATCTCGACCCGAGGACCGACCGGGTGCTGGGGATCGGCCTCGCCGAGTGGCCGATCGCCTACAGCGAGGTCCCCGTCTACATCGGGCACATGACCCAGGCCGGCCGGCAGGTGCTCGCGCTCAGCGACGTGAGCGAGGTCGCGCAGTCGCTCGCGGCCGGCCACTTCACGCACGTGCTGGTCGACTACTTCCCGCGTCCTACCCGGTTCGCCGGCTCGTACGGGATCCTCGATGACGAGTTCATGAAACGCTCGCTGACCCTCGTCTATGCGAACAACTACGTCTACCTGTATCGCGTGGCCGCGCCGCCGCCTTCCGTCGACGTGGAGCAGCTCGCCGACCCGCGGCTGCCACCCGCGGCCGGGTCGGCCTGGGCCGCGTTCGGCGCGCCTCCGCCGAGCTCAAGTGCCGCGTGCGCGGGCGTCCTCGTGACCGGCGGCGGTGGCTACCTGCAAGAGTTCGTGGCGCGACCGGACAGCCTCTACACGTTCCAGTACACGATGGCGGCAACCACCGCGGCACCGACATACGGCAAGCTCCAGGTCAACTGGCTGACGCGGACCGGGGACACCGCTGTGGCGATCGAGATCAACACGCTTTCGGGGACACCGCTGATCTACGAAATGAGCTCGACATCCCCGCCAAGCGCAACGAGCGGCATCGTCTACGTGTCGGGATACGGGCCCGAAGCTCCCTGCGTCAGTTCCGTCTCCGTCACCGTTCGGGATCTTCGGTAGGACCTTCCTACGATCGCCCGCAACGTGGACGCGCCGGAGCCACTCCGCCGTGGATCGCCCGAGCATGCGGCCCAGGTATGCGAGGAGGTCGAGCACCACGTCGTCCGTACGGAAACGAAGAGGCCAGACGCCGCCTGATGCAGCGCGTGCGCCATCCGAGCAGGACGTCGCCAGGGAATGCGATCGCGCGACCAGCAGCTCCGGCCGAAGACGCGGAAGCAACGCGCAGGATCACGTGGGTCCACATCGGAGCCATCTACGGCAGAACGTCAGGCGCGTCGTTGTGCCGTTCCGCAGCGGCGCTCGAACGGCGGCGAAACGGCGCCGCTTCACCGGTCAGGCGCGCCGATGAGGCTCGGCCGACTCACCCACAGAACGCCATTCGCGGAGAGTCGAAACTCGACGAACGCACTGCGCGTGCCGGTGGGCGCCGTGAAGCGCAGCATCCGGACGCTCCAGGCCTCCGTGGCGGGCCAGCCCCAGTTGACGAACGTTCCGGCGACCTGGGCCCTGTCGTTCAGGCAATAGACGACCGCGCCCACGAGGCGAGAAGGATCGGGAGCCGATTCGAGTCTGAACATGTACTCGACCGTAACCTCGTAATCAGCGAGCGCATCCAACTGAGGAACATGTTGCCGAAGCGCGGCGAACTCGTAGATCGGGTCAGCCGAGCCACGGACCTCGAGTCGCTGGGCGGCGCGCTGGTCGACCCCGATAGCTTCGATCCGGTAGCTGGCGCACGGTCGTTCTTGCGTGGTCCAACCTGAGGCTGCGCCGAGAGCCGTCGCTCCTTCCCGAAACAGGAAGTTCGCGAGACGATTCGGCCCTGCGGCCGCGCCGGCGTGAGGCCTCGTGGTCGCTGCCGTCGGATCCGAGCTCGAAGGGGGCTCTGCGAGCGGAGACGATTTCAGTACGAGGGCAAGTCCGCTCTCGAGGTGGATCGACTTGATGGGTAAGGATCCGTCGCGATGGTGCCCGACGAGCTCTTTGATCAGCTCATCGAGAGGGCGATCTGCCCAACCAAAGTCCGGCCGGCCGCCCGCGGACCAGTCCTCGATGAAGTAGGCGCCTCCAGGACGTAGCAGCTCGAACAGGACCGCGAAGCTGTCCTTCGTCGGCTGGTACAGGTGACTCGCATCGTCGATGACCGCATCGAGGACTCCACCAAGATCCTCTGCCACCACCCGGCGCAACGCGGAATCATTGGACTGCCCGGTCCGGAAATGCAGGAACACCTGGCGGTTCGCGCCGGCTTCATCGAGATATCGCTCGAGAAGAGGAAGAGAGTCGGGCGGCAGATCGATGTCAAGTGCCGAGACTCGCGCATGGAAAGCCTCATGCCAGAGGATCACGGACCCACCTCGATAGATGCCGAGCTCCAACAGATGGGTGATCGAGCCGCAAAGACGGAGCAGCCTTCCATACTCCTCATACTGGAACTCGTTCTTCATCGGAGCCGCAGCAGCGAGGTATGGGTACCGCTCGACGATCGTTTCCCAAACGGCGGACAGATCGACCTCGAGGCCCGATGTCGACGGCTCCCCCAGCTCGGTCATGCGGGAGTGCGAGTGCCGACGCGACCGCCAGCGGTCGTGTTCCCGCGATCCATGCCGGTGGATGCCCGCGCAGCGATCATGCTCGGGGCGCGCGGGGAGCGCCCTCCGTTGGCACGTGTGAGGCCATCCCCGTCACCGTTCGGGATCGTCGCCAGGACCCTCCTGCGATGGACCGCAGCGGGTGGGGGCCGGGACAACAGCATGTCGCCACGTGCAAAGTCCGCTTCTACCCTAGCGACGGGCGCGCACCGCGAGGACAACGTATACCGAGCAACCGGCGGCGTTGATCATTGGAAGTCCTTCCACCAGTGGCTCGAGACGCTTCATGATCCTGGCCAGCCAGTCGGGTGCGAACATCGGAACGAACCCCGCGAATTGGAGCGCCACCACGCGACCACCGGCTTGTTCGACCCAGCCCTTCAGTCGCCTCGGCGTGTAGGAGCGTTCGTGATGTCGTCTGTGATACGGCGAAACTCTCTCGATGATCTTCAGCCCCAGGTTGTTCCCGTTCGGTTCGTGGATCACGACCTCAGGCGCTACTCGGAAGGCTTCGCGGAGGGTGGCGAGCGGATCGTCGTCGTGGTGCAAGATGCTCTGGACAAGTACGAGATCGAAGCTGTTGTTCGGGAAGGGCATGACATGTGAGTCGCCCACCGCGAATTGGATCGGCCGCTCGCCCCGATTCGACGTGGCCACATCGATCGCGCGAGCGGCCGCATCGATGCCGATCAAGCTTCGGGGCTTGGTCAGGTCCCAGAGCTGCAAGGTGTAGAAGCCGTCGCCGCAGCCGACGTCGAGAACGGAACGCCGGGCGAACCGCGCGGCGGAGAGCAACAGCTGCCGCGACCTGCTGGTCGCCATAGTGCTGCTCAAACGTGTGGTGGCGGTGTACAGGTACCCCGAATGCGCTTGAGCGTCCCGGTCGAACACCTCCCAAGCCGGCTCAGGCATGGTCTTCAGTGTCCGTAGAAAGAAGTATCGCCGGACGAGACGCTCGCGGCCGATTGGACAGCCCGATCCGCACAGCCGGGCCGCGGCGAGACGTTATCGACGAGCGTCGAGCGTAATAGTCCGTGAGATGGTCTCGGGATCGTGATGCGATCATCTGGCTCCTCGGCACGGTCGGGATCATCATGCTGGCGGTGGCGCTGGAGACGGTGCGTCCACCCGCGACGCCGAGCTCCGTCGGCGCCTCTTCGACGCCTGTCGGCGGTCGCGGGAGGACACCCACGCCTTTCCGGGACGATGCCCCCAATCTCCTCGTGGATGGGTCGTTCGAAGCCGATTCCGACGGCGACGGGGTCGCCGACGAGTGGGTCAGGACCCCAGGGGGCGGAAGCTTCGGGCTCGAGGGGAACGGAGCCTACGGAACCGCGGCGCAGCGGATCTCGGTCACCGGCGTATCGGATCCGGAACGCATCTTCTCGGCCGTCCAACAGCGCGTCAGGGTCACGGCTGGGGCGACCTACGAACTCTCGGTCGACTATCGCTACTCGAACGCGGCTCCGCACGATTCCGCTCGAACCGTCGGCGTTGTGATCTACGCACTCGATAGCGCGGGGGCATTCATCGACAGCGGCACTTCCATCGACTGGGGGTGGGAGCCGCGAGCGGTCTGGACCCGCAAGGCCGTGACCTTCGTCATTCCGCCATCCGCCGAGACCGTGATCGTCGAGTTCCGGATCTCCGTGAATGGATCCTTCTGGATCGACGGGGCACTCTTGCGGGAGCAACGGTAATGACCCCGCGCGACGCGAGGCAGGAGCTCCGCTCAGCATGTCCCGGGCTCTCGGTCAGGGGTGGTCGGGAGAGCCCTTACCGGCGGCTCGATAGCGGTCCAACAGGTCCGGATGGTCCATGAGCCAACCGACAAACGCCCGGAAGCCGTCCTCGAAGGTATGACGCGGCGACCATCCGAGCTCATCGCGGATCCGACCAGGATCAGCCACCCAGACGTTGGTGTCCCAGGACCGGTTCGGCATCGAGCCCCACTCCGGAGCGGCGTCGATCTCCATGACGCGCCGTACGACATCGACCACCTCCCGCAGCCGCGTCTGCACCCCCGTACCGACGTTGTAGACCGCACCGGGAGGATGCGCTCGGCTTGCCGCGAGGAGGAAAGCCTCAACGACGTCATCGATGTAGACGAAATCACGGGCGACTTCCGGATCGGCCAACGGCGGCAGCTCGCGACCCAGTCCTGCGACGGCCAGGGCAGGGATCAGCCTCGTCGGATCCTCGTAGGGTCCATAGACGGAGTAGAGGCGCAGCGTCGTCACCGACAGCCCACGGGCCTGTCCGGTGTATCGGCAATAGAGGGCCGCGGCCGCCTTCGTCACCGCATAGTGACTGTTCGGCTCGGGCGGCTCGTCCTCCGATGGAGCATGGTCCTTCAGCCCGTACTCGGACGACGACCCAGCACTGACGAACGCCTCGAACCCGTCGGGGAGGCAGGCCTCCAGCAGATTGACCGTCCCAACGACGTTGGTCATGACCATTCGTTTGAGGTCGGTTTGCGATGGGTATGCGCCATGCACCGCCAGATGGAAGATCCAGTCCGGGCGCGCCGACGAGACGGCAGCACCGACGGCGGCTTCATCCGCGAGCTCACCGCTGTGGACACGCAGGTCACGCTCCAGGTCAGCGACCCGCCATGCGACGCGCTCCTTCCGCAGCAAGGCATGCACCTCATGGCCCTCGGCGAGCAGGCGTCGAGCGATATTGCTCCCAACGAATCCAGAAGCGCCTGTGATCAGGACCCGCTTCAAGACGTCGGTGCGATGGGGCGGCGGGCGATCACGTAGAGGTTGCCGAGGGGAATTCGGCAGCTGAGAGCGCCGAGGTGAGCGAAAGAGAGCGCGGCGAGCATCAGATCCCGCGCTCGGTGAGGCACCGGCAGAAGCCGTACGAGGTAACGCAGCGAGTAGAGGTTGACCGCAGGGGCGACCCGAAGAACGTCGTATCCGGCCGCCGCGAAGGTGCGCCTGATCGACTTCCGATCGAAGAGATAGGTGTGCTCGATGTCGATGATCGGACTTCGCCTCCCCAGTAGCCGCGCGCTCAGTGCGCCGACATCGTGGTTGAGGCAGAGCACAAGACCCCCTGGACGGAGGACGGACCGACATTCCCTCAATACCCCTGCTGGGTCAGGTAGGTGGTCGAGGACTTGGAAGAGACAGACCGCATCGAACGACGACTCAGCGAAGAGGCTCGGGCGCATGACATCGCAGACGATCTCGACGTCGTCTTCGGCCTTCGCCACGGCCTCCCTACTCGGCTCGACGCCGACGGCCCGTCGATAACCCTGCCGCGCGGCCTCGCGCAAGAAGAAGCCGTTCCCGCACCCGATCTCAAGAAGGGCGTCCTTCTTCACGCCGAAGTCCTCGAGCTCCGACAGGTATCTGCCGTACGTGGCGGTGAGGCTGTGCACCTCCGGCTCGTAGTCGAACGTGGACTCCGAGTACAGCCGCTCCATGACGGTCGTGGATACCACGGGGTCCGAACGCACCAGACCGCAGGACTCGCAGCGAACGATCCGATAGTGGAGTCCGTCCGGGATCCGTCTCGCGGAGAATATCCGCGCGCTCAGCGCCTCCGGCGTCAAGGACGCGGGGTAGATCTCGGTCGCGTTGTCGGAGGTTTCGCAGATCGCACACCGCGTCGGGCGGAACTGGGCGATCATGCGTGTTCGGCGCTGTCGCCTACCTCCTCTCTCTGGGGCGGGTTGATCATGCTCTCGACGATGAACGACGGCCGTTGCTTCACCTCGTCGTAGATGTGGGCAAGGTACGAGCCGATGATGCTCAAGCAGAGCAGCTGGATCCCACCGATGAAGAGGATGAGGACGATCACGGTCGTGAAGCCGCTCGGCACGAGCTGCGGATCGAGAATGCGGATGGCGATCTGCACCGCCGCGGCAACGAGCGCGACGACCACCGTCACGAACGCGAGCACGGTGATCAGCTCGAGAGGCGCGTATGAGTACGAGAAGATCGCCTTGCGCGCCCATCCGAGATTCCTGAGCACCGAATTGGTCGTTCGGCCGAACATTCGCTCGGGCCGAACATAGGCGACTCCGGTCTGCGAGAAGCCCACCCATGCGCGGAGACCGCGCATGAATCGATTCGTTTCGGGTAGACCATTCAGCGCGTCGACCACGGTCCTGTCCAGGAGAGAGAAATCCCCGGCGTCCAGAGGGATCGGGATGTACGACGCCGCCCGGAAGAGACGGTAGAACGCCTTATAGGCGACCCTCAGGAAAACAGGCGCCACGCGAGCGGTCCGCACGCCGTACGCGACATCGTAACCATCACGCCACTTTGCGTAGAACTCTTCGATGAGCTCGGGGGGATCCTGCAGATCCCCGTCGAGCAAGGCGACGGCATCGCCGGTCGCAACGCGCATGCCGCTCGTGAAAGCACTCTGCGATCCAAAGTTGCGGCTATGGTTTATTACGGTGACGTGGCGGTCGGCCTCGGCGAGTGCGGCGAGGACGGAACGCGCATCGTCCGGACTCGCATCGTTCACGAAGATGATCTCGTACTCGACGCCGAGCTTCGTGAAGACAGCGGTCAGCCGCTCGTGCATGTGCGGCACGGCAGGTGCATCGAGGTAGCAGGCGACCACCGCGCTGAGCCGAGGGCTCCGCGCTAACGCCCGGGGTTGAACGGCTCCTGTTGACTGGCCCATGACGTCAGACCCTTGAACGGAGCGCCGCCTCCGCGTTCGCGGCAAGCTCGTCTGCCGACAGCCCGTGCGCCCGCTCGAGATAGCTCTGGCTCCCGATCACCTCGCGCGGTTCGCCTCGAACGCCGCAGCGGATGATGCGGCACCTGAGTCCCAGCTCTGCGACCAACTCGGACGCGACCGACCCGAGGCCGCCAGTGACGTAATGCGCCTCGACGGTGAGAGCAGCGGGGAATCGCGAGAGCAGCCGAACGAGGTCCTCGGTGGGCACCGGGGACACCGTCGAAACGACTCCTACCGTGGCCGCGATGGCCCGTGCGGCAAGGAGGCGCGAGGCCTCCACCGCGTTAGCCGCCACGCTCCCCATCGCCAGGATGAGCACGTCTCTTCCATCTCCGATCGACTCGACCCGGCCGAGCCGAAATCGCCCATCGAGGCCTGGGACAACGGCCTTGTCGTCCTTCCCGATCCGGTAGTACACGGGGCCTGGCTGGTTCCAGGTCGCCGCGAGACACGACGCGGCCTGGTGCGGATCGGCCGGCGTGAGGACGGTCAGGCCCGGCTGAACGCGCATCAGCGCGACGTCCTCGAGGTTGTGATGGGTCATTCCGGCGTGACCGTACTCGAACCCAGCCCCGATACCGACGAGGCGGACCGGCAAACCGTGCAGAACAGGACCGTTCCGCAGGAACTCGTAGGCGCGCATCGACGCGAATGTCGCGATCGAGTAAACGAACGGCAAGAAGCCGGCTTCGCTCAGACCCGTGGCGAGGCCGACCATGTTCTGCTCGGCGACGCCGACGTTGAGGAAGCGCCTGGGGAACCTCTCCGCGAACGGCTCGATGACCGTGTACCCGAGGTCGCCGGTGAGAAGTATGATCCGTGCGTCGCGCTCGGCGAGCTCGGTCAGGGTGCGGACGAATGCCAGGCGCACTTGAGCGCACCCACCTCATCCAAGGCTTGCTGGTACTCGTCGTTCGACATCGGCCAGTAATGCCATTTGAGTTGTCCCTCCATGTACGAGACACCCTTCCCGAAAACGGTGCTTGCGATGACGGCCACGGGCACGCCGCGGTCGCCGGGTACGAGAGCGCCGGCGAGAGCATCGAGGTCGTGCCCATCGACGGACCGGGTTTCCCAACCGAATGCTTCCCATCGGCGATCGAGCGGGTCGAGATCCAAGATCTCGCGAGTACGCCCGAGCGCTTGTTGACCGTTCATGTCGACGATGGCGATCAGGTTATCGAGGCGATGATGGGCGGCGAACATCACCGACTCCCATAAGGATCCCTCGTCGCACTCCGCATCGCTGACCACGACGAAGACGCGGCGGTCGGATCCTTGGAGCCGGGCGGCGAGGGCACATCCCGCGCCGATGGGCAGACCGTGACCCAGCGATCCGGTGGAGAACTCAACTCCGCTCAGACCGTGTTCCGGGTGGACGCCAAGCAGAGTGCCGTCGGTGCAGAAGCTGTTCAGCTGCCGCTCACTGATCCAGCCTCTGAGGAAGAGCGCGGCGTAGAGAGCGAGCGAAGCGTGCCCCTTCGATAACACGAACCGATCCCGGCCTGGATCGTCAGGGGCGTCGATCCTGAGCACGCCTCCATACAGCGCGGCCACGATATCCGCGATCGAAAGCGCCGAGCCGATGTGTCCGACGTTCGCTCGCTTCGACTGTCTGATCACGATCTCGCGGATCCGACACGGACATAGCCGATCGATACGTGCCGCCGCAAAGGGCGTCGCGGGCGAGCTCTTCATTCTTTTTCCACGAGGTCGCTAATCCTAGCCCGGCCGACCTCGCCGGAGCGATGAGCTGCCGCATACTACGCGGGCCATTTCAGGGAACCGCGACGAGAGCTCGTTCCGCGCAGATCCATCGCGCGCGCGACCAGAAGGTTCGCCGTCGGCGGATCCGCGTCGCGTGCCGCGCATCCGGATCACGTGGGCCGGCGTCGCTTTGACCGCGATCGTCGCGATCTACGTGCTCGCCTTCTCGGCGGTCACGATCCGGCGGTACCAGACGTACGGAGCGTTCGGAGACCTCGCCACCTTCGAGCAGATCCTCTGGAACTCTGTCCACCGCAACTGGTTCGGATCGACATACGGATCATCGATCTACCCGTACTGGAGCATGGTCCTGGATCACATCGCCGTGCCGGTATCTCCGGCCAGCTCCTATCTCGAAGCGCATCTGGAGCCCGACCTCCTCCTGCTCGCGCCGATCTACGCTGTTTGGCCGCACGCCGAGACCTTGCTGGTCCTCCAGTCGGTCGCGCTCGGCCTCGCGGCCCTTCCGGTGTACCTCCTCGCCCGACGTCTGGTCCCATGGCCACCGTTCGCGCTGACGGCGGCTGCCGCGTTCCTCCTCAGTCCCGCGATCGCCGGCATCAATGTCGTCGACTTCCACGGTCAGGCGTTCGCGGTGCTGTGGATCGGCGCGGCGTTCTATGCCCTCTACGTCCACCGGATGGCGCTCTACTTCGTCTTCTTCGCCCTGGCTCTGATGACGAATGAGGTGGCGTCGGTCACGCTTGCGCTCGTCGGTGTCTACGCGCTCGTCTTCAGGCGGAGACCCGTGCTCGGTCTCGCGTCGACGATCATCGCGGTGGCGTACTTCTTTCTCGCCGTCACGATCATTGTCCCGTGGTTCTCCCCCACGAGCGCTTACCCGTTCACCGGCTACTTCAGTCGCTGGGGCGGATCGCCGCTCGAGCTCCTTCGCACGCTGGTCGCCACCCCGGGGGATGTGCTCGCGTTCCTTGCGGGCAAAGAGCAGCGCGAGTACGTGGTGGCGCTGTTCGCGCCGGTGGTGTTCCTCTCGTTCCTTGCCCCCGAGGTCCTCGCGATCGCCGGCCCGGTCGCGCTCGCCAACCTGCTCGCGGACAGCGCGATACAACGCCTCATGTACGGTCAGTACAGCGCGTCGATCCTGCCGGTGATCTACATGGCCGCGGTCATCGGTTTCGCGAGGCTCCTCGGTTTCGTCGCCCGCAGCTCGCATCTCAACGCCACACGGTGGTTGTTGCCGTTGGCTTGGGCAGGCACGTTCGGATACACCGCATTCGTCATCTCCATGAACTCGCAGTTCAGTCTCTGGCCGGCGGTCGACCGTCTGAGGTGGGAGACCTACGTCCCCCCTCCGAATTCCGAGGCGATGGACCGCGCCCTCGCGATCGTCCCGGGCGATGCGTCGGTTTCGACCACGGACGTGCTCGCCACGCATCTCGCAGGGCGACGATCCCTCTATCTCTTCCCCGTGCATGCGGATGACGCCGATTACGTCGTCCTCCCGACGGATGACACCACGAGCCGCATCTGGCCTCTCACCCTCGAGCAGCTCGACTTCTATACGCGCGCCCTGCGCTCCAGCAAAGCGTTTGCGGTAGCGTTCGACGAAGCGGGTTTTCTCGTCCTTCACCGACTGACCGCAGCGGACCAGCATCTCGAGTCTGCGGTGCTTCAAGATGACGATCCGGCGGTACGGTACGAGGGATCGTGGCATGCGCTCGGTGACAGCCAGAGCTCGGGGGGATCCGTACACACGAGCGAGGCGGTCGGTGCTCGAGCCACGGCCGATCTCGACGGCGCTCGGGTCGTCGTCGTGTATCGGCGCTGCCTCGCCTGCGGTGTGGCGGACGTCTCGGTCGATGGCGTATCCGTAGAGTCCATTGACACGTACGGCCCCGCCTCGGCTCAGCGATATCACCTCTACAAGCTCGCGCCGGGTCATCACACCATCACGGTCTCGGTTTCGGGACGCAAGAACGCCTTCTCCTCAGGACAGCAGCTTTACCTTGATGCGTTCCTGGAGGATGCGCGGTGAACGGCACCCGCTGTGGCCCTGACGCCGCTGCGGCCTGCCGGAGCTCCGGTCCGAATACCCTCGGGCGATGCAGCGCGCCGCCGGCACGGTGGGCCGTCTTGGCCGTATCGGCGCACGTCCCGGAGACGAAGACGAGCTCAGGCTGCGCAAGCGGTTCCTCGTGCTGTGCTCGGTGTTCGTGCTCCCACCGGCGGTCGCGTGGGGCCTCATCTACCTCGCGTTCGGCGAACCGCTCGCCGCCGCGATCCCGATCGGCTACACCGTCGCCTCGGCGCTCGGGATCGTCAGCTTCGGCCTGACCGGTCGGTTCCAGGCCTTCCGCGCGGTCGAGCTGCTGCTCATCCTGCTCC
>WNGF01012124.1_pt1 | contig 19759 bp, 16 predicted proteins | sample 5400641 | NCBI WGS metagenome assembly WNGF01 (sample SAMN13153371, study PRJNA577476) | soil metagenome | isolation source: 80 cm soil or saprolite under grassland replicate 2 | place: USA:California | collected 2016-06-15
GAACTGGACCGAGCGCTGACCCGCAGCTTCGCGACTACACGACAGGCACGCGATTTCCACGAACGCTACGTGACAGCCGCGCGTCGGAGGCCAAGCCTGTCCGCATCCGCCGCCTCCCCGTCGTCATCATGACCTGGATGCCATGACCACCAGCGTGGAAGAACTCCCCAGCCCGGCTGAAGCCGAGCGGATCGCTGCCTACCTGGACGTTCACGCCCCGCCAGCAGGGCCCGCGGCGCACATCATCTTTGGGACCAGATTGCCGACGCCGGCCGAGCTGGTCGCGCAGCGCTATCACGAAGGGCTAGCGCCGCTCGTCATCCTCACTGGCGGCACTAACCGACACACTGGCGTGGTCGAGGCACACCTGCACCGTCACATCCTCTTGGAGCGGGGCGTGCCCGAGGGGGCCATCCGCTATGAGGACAGCTCCACCACGACCGGAGAAAACGTCCAGCGAGCGCTACCGTTTCTGCATGAGGCCCTGCGAGCGGGTCTGGGCCTGACGGCGGTCTGCAAGTGGTATCACCGTCGCGCGCTCCAACGCCTGCGGCTCCTGCTGCCAGAGGCTCCAGCGTTCCACGCCGTCACCTGGGAGCCCGCCACCGTTGATGGAGTCAAAATCACCAGGTCGGAGTGGTTCACGTCGCCTGCCACTGCACAGCCAGTGCTTAAGGAGTGGCGGGTAATTCCTATGCGCCTTGCCGATGGGACGCTCAGGGAGGTTGAACTCATCGACGGGGCATGGCGATAGAGCCGCCGACGATCGCGCTGGCGTGGTGGCGTCCAGGTAGCGGTGGAAAAGTAGGACGGGCGTAGGCTCCCAGCAGAGCCATCAACTCAAGCTGAGGAGGTCCACGCCCGTGCCCGCAAGACTATCCCCCATCGAGCGCATCCGCGCCCAGATCGACGAGCTGTTCGCCTCCGAGCAGGAGCTCGGCCACGTGCTCGAGGAGGTCGCCCGGCTGAGCGTGCGCCTGGTGATGCAGGCCGCGCTGGAGGCCGAGGTCACCGAGTTCTTCGGCCGGGAGCGCTACGCCCGCGGCGACCGCGAGCGCCAAGGCTACCGCAACGGCCACGCCGAGCTTGCGGTCAAGACCACCGCCGGGCCGGTGGTGCTGGCGCGGCCCAAGCTGCGCGGCACCGACCAGCCGTTTGCGTCGCGGCTGCTGGGCAAGGGCGTGTCGCGCACCAATGCGTTGGAAGCGCTGGTCATCTCCGGGTTCGTCCGCGGCCTGAGTGTCCGCGACGTGGAGGCGGCCCTGGGCGAGGCGCTGGGGCCGGAGGCGGCGCTGTCGAAGTCGACCGTCAGCCGGGTCTGCCAGGCGATCAAGGACGAGTTCGACGCCTGGACCGACCGTGACCTTGCAGGGATCGAGCTGGAGTACCTGTTCTTGGACGGCTCCCACTTCCGGATGCACCCGGGCGCTCGGGCCGAGCCGGTGCTTGCCGCCTGGGGGATCACCACCCAGGGCACGCCGGTGCTGGTCGGCCTAGCACCCGGCGCCAGCGAGGGCCACGACCCCTGGGCCAGCTTCCTGGGCGAGCTGGTCGAGCGGGGCCTCAGGTCGCCGCTGCTGGTGATCACCGACGGAGCGCCCGGGCTGATCGGCGCGGTCGAGGTGGTCTTCGCCACCAGCTTGCGGCAGCGGTGTCTGATCCACCGCGCTCGGAACTTGCTCGCCAAGGTCCCAAAGCACGCCCAGGACGAGGTCAAGCAGGCGTTCTGGCAGATCTTCGACGACATCGCCGCCGACCCCGGCCAGGCGGCGGTCACCGAGGCCCGCCAGCGGGCGACCGCGTTCGCCAAGCGGTACCGGGATCGCTACCCGGCGGCGGTGGCCTGCCTGACCGACAGCCTGCCCGAGCTGACCACGTTCCTGCGCTTCCCCAGGGAGCACTGGGCAAGGATCCGCCACACCAACCTGATTGAGCGGACGTTTGGGGAGACCCGCCGGCGCGTCAAGGTGATCGGCCGGCTGCCCGGCGAGCGAAGCTGCCTGTCGCTGGTGTGGGCGGTGCTGGACCGGGCCTCGCGCGGCTGGCGCGGGGTGGTCATGACCCCGGCCGGGGTGCGGCTGCTGCAGGAGCTGCGCCGCCAGCTCCACTCCCCGTCACGACTCGAGGAGGTGGTCGACCAGGCTGTCACCCCTGCCGCGTAAGATCCGTGATCGGGAGCCCGCGTCCGCCCGCTTTTCCACCAGAAGCGGGACGCCACCGCTGGCGTCAGGTCACCTGAGCTGCAAGCTCAACATTCAAACGTTCATTGGTCCGAGCCGTTCACTACTCGCTCTCCTCGCCGATGAGAACGACTCGCACGCGCTCGCTCGGGGGGACCTGGCGGCGCTTGCCGGGGCCGATGATGACCTTGTCGACTGCGACCTTGAGGATCTCGCGGCGACGCTCCGTGGACATGGCCTTCCACGCTTCCTCGGTCAGACAGCCGTCCAGCAAGAACGCAAGGTCGAACTCCGGCGCTGGCCCGAGCTGCTCCAGGGCCTCCAGCAGCGCATCGCGTTGGGCCGTCAGGCGGGCCATCATGTGATCCCACCTCGCGGTGTCCTCGGCGGAGGTGTACTGGCCCCGAATGAAGCGGGCTTCCTCGAGGTCAAGGATGCGGCCTCGAACAGCTTCCAGGCGGGATTGGAGGACGGCTCGTTCGCCTTGGCTTTCGGGCATTGTCAGCTCACGCCAGCGTTCGGCGATGGCATCCAGGATCGGATCGCCCGGCTCCATGGCCGACAGCTTGGTGACGAGCTGGTGTCGGACCTCTGCCTCAGCCTCGGGACCGTTGATGTAGGCGCGTGCTTCGCAACGCCTTCCTTCGGCTGGACTGACGCAGCGGTAGGCTCTGTAGCTCGGTCTTACGGGATCGGTGACCCCCACCATCCCAAGCGTGCAGGATTCGCATCGGGCAAACCCACTAAGCTCGTACTTGCCTGGACGGCCGCCGCCGGTCCTGTTCCCGATCCGACGCGAATCCGAGCTGTGGCGAACTATGGTCGTCCGCTCAACCATTCGGGCGAGGATCTTCGCGCGTTCGGCGGGTGTGATGATGTTCTCACCGAAGCTGACCGGTTCTCCGTCAGGACCGAGGACCAACCGGCCCTTGTGCGACCGCCACCCACAGAGCGCCGGGTTAATCAGGACCATGCGTACCGTCTCTTTGCCCCAGCTCACGCGGAGACGAGTCTTGGGTGTGCGTCCCCGGGCAAGCATGTCGGCAGCCTTGGAGGCGCCGGACGAGGGAATGCCAGCATCGTTGAGGATCTTGGTGATCGCCTTGAGGGAGGCGCCGTTGAGGAAGCTGTCGACGATCCGGCGGGCCACGGGGGCTTCCTCGGGATGCTTGACGAGTCTGCCGTCAACGACGTTGAAGCCGTAGGGGCGCTTGCCGGTCCACTTGCCCTTCAGGCGGCAGGTCTCTTGCCACTGCTCGATCCGCCACCCGAGCGCTTGGGACTCGTCGCGAGCCCGCTCGGCCAGGAATGCGATAATGGCGCGGCTGCCCGGGTTGCCGCTGTCGAGGTTCTCCTTGCCGAAGATGATGCGGCCTCCAGCATGCTCGACGGCATCGAGCATCTCGCCGACGTGCCGCATGCCTCGCCGGGACAGCCGGGAGAGTTCCGGGACGACCAGCGCCTCGACCTCACGGTTGACCACCACCCTGATTGCCCTCTCCAGATCCGGGAGCCGGATGTCTTCCTTACTGCCGGAGCGATCGCGATCGTAGAACGCATAGCCTGGCTTGATCTTCAAGCCGTACTTGGCGGCCGTCTCGTGGTTGACGCGAGTGTGGATCTCCTCGCTGTCCTGGTTGCCGGCCAGAGACACCATCGAGTAGCGCCCGAAGCTTGCCGCCCATCCCTTCGCCGGATGGTCGTCCCGTCGCGTCATGACGTCCCCTCTGGACTGTCCACTACCTCTTAAGTCCGGGCATCATGATACGTATAAACGTCAGCTTCCGCTAGCGCAGGTGGCTGTCGAGCCCGCGGAGGCGGCCCTCCTCGAGGCGCTGCGACGCCAGTAGGAGATGGATCCCGAGGCTGCGGCCCGTGCGCCCGATCGCAGTGAACAGGTCGAGGAATTCCGGGTGGGCGGCCAGCAGCTCGCCGAATTCGTCCACCACCACCAGGAGGCGGGGCAACGGCTCCAGGCGCTCGTCGTCGGCGCGCAGCCGCTGGTACCGGGTGAGGCTGTCGAGGTCGCCGGCGTCGCGGAGCAGCCGTTGCCGGCGCACCTGCTCGCCGAGGAGCGCGGTCCGCGCGCGGTCGACCATGGTCGGCTCGGACTGGAGGTTGGTGATCAGCCCGGCCGTGTGCGGCAGCCCGGCCACGCCGGCGAACGCCGCGCCGCCCTTGAAATCGACCAGGACGAAGGAGAGCAGCTCAGGCGGATGGGTCAGGGCCAGCGCGGTCACGACCGTGCGCAGCAGCTCGCTCTTGCCGGACCCGGTCGCGCCAATCAACAGCCCGTGCGGGCCCATGCCACCGTCGGCGGCCTCCTTGAGGTCGAGCATCACCGGCAGACTCGAGGAAGGGATCACCGGCGCGCCGGACGAAGTCTCACCCGGGCTGCTGGCGGGGTGGCCGATGGGAACCCGGAGGAGGTCGGATGCAGGCCGCGGGCGCCAGCCTTCGGTGTGGTCGATCGCTCGGGGGTCGCGGATGCCGAGCACGTCGAGCAGGCGAGAGGTCCGCGTCGCGAGACCCTCGGCGGGCCGGTCGATCGGATCGTCCAGCCAGAGCGGCGCGAGGCGCCGGGCCACCGCCCCGGACACCGCCAGGCTGGCTCGATCCGCATGGATACCCCCGATCCCCGGCCCGCCCACGGTGACGTCGGTCATGACGGCGCCGCCGTGGTCGTCCAGCTCGATCCTGAGCCGGGTCGCGGATGGCTCGTGCGCGGCTCGGTCGACCATGCAGATCACGGTGGCGTCGAGCGACGGCGCGGACCGCAGGAGCGCATCGAGCACCGGCAGGCGGCCGACGGGACCGTGCGGGGCGTACCCGTCGACGACGACCAGCAGGTGCGCCGCGCCGGCTGGTGGTGGACCCATCCCGTCACCCGGCCGAGCGGCCGTGGCGGCACGAGGCCGGGTGCGGCGAGGGGCGACCTCCCGTTCCAACAGTTCCGCCGCTCGCCCGCAGGTGGCTGCGAGGCGGCACCGCGGGAGGTCCACGAGCGGTCCCGCGGCCAGGTCCTCGCGGACATGGGGAAGCCATTTGAGCCAGTCCCACGCCGGGGCGGCGTCCGGCGGGAACACCGCCAGGATCCGCAGGTCGCGTGGCGCGTGGAAGGTTGCCGAGCGCAGCAGGATGGAGCGGACCAGGGATCGGGCCGCCTCCGGATGCCCGCGGACGGCCAGGACCCCGAGGCGGCGCAGGGACACGGCCACGGGTAGGTCGTCCAGCCGCGCGCACCGGACCGCCAGGTCCCGCGCCGTGGCGAGCAGCTTGGGATCGTGGTCCGCCAAGGGATCGCGGCCCAGGTCGAGGCGCACGGGCGCGGCCAGCCCGACCGTGCCGCGGCCGAGCCGGGTCTCCAGGAAGTCCTCGTCCGGGGGCGATCGCTCCCAGACCCGGTCGGCGGCGTCGACCAGCGGCGCCAGCGCCGCCACATCGGGATAGAGGTGCTCGGCGGCGGCGCGCTGGAGCGCGGCGACCCGCTCGGCCGCTCGGGCGACGTCCTGGAGATGGTCGAGGTACCGCGCTCGCTCCCGGTTCCTGGCGCGTTCGGCCGCCCGCCGCGCCAGCAGGCGCAGGCCCAGCCCCGCACCGGTGGAGAGCAGCAGCGAGGCGACCGTGCCGAGCAGGATCCAGCGACGGCCGGAGCTCGGCGACCCCAGCAGCAACGGCAGCGAGCCGGCGCCGCTCAGCAGCGGCAGCAGCAGCGGCCAGCCCTGCGTCCCCACGGGTCCGCTCCGGGGCGGTGACGCGATGGTGAGCTCGCCAGCCGGCACCGGCGCCGGCCGCCGGCGCGGCCGGCGGTGCACAGGAAGCAGCGAGGCGTTCGGGATCATGCGGCGGAGCCGAGCGGGTCGGGGGACTATTGCGTCTCGGCAGGTTCGAAGCTACCGCCGCGCAGGGGCGCGAAGGAGCCCGCGCAAGAAATTGTGGATAACCGCCGGGCCGGGGCCGGGCCAGGGCCAGACCGGGCCCGCTCTCCGGCCCGATAAGGAGCGCTACGGAAGGATGACGGTCTGGAAGTCGTAGGGCTCGCGCTGGAACCCGAGGCGCTCGTACAGCGCGACCGCCGGGGCGTTGAAGTCGTTCACGTACAGCGAGAGCGAGGGATGCCGCTCGAAGGCCAGCGTGCAGCAGGCGGCCATGGCGGCGGTCCCCATGCCCCGGCCGCGCGCCTCCGGCGGGACGTAGACCCCCTGGATCTGCGCACCGCGGTTGCTGGCACAGCCGATGTCCATCTTGAACAGCAGCTCGCCGCCGACCTCGTAGACGTAGGTCCAGCCGCGCGCGGTGAGGATCTGGACCCGCCGGCGGTACCCCGAAGGGTCGCGGGCCAGCGGGTTCTCCCCCATCTCCTCGGTGTACATGGCGGCGGACAGGTACAGCACCCGCTCCTCGTCGGCTGGGGTCGCCAGCCGCGCCAAGCCGCGCCGCGCCGCCGGTGCCTCCAGGGTCTCGGGATCGATCGAGTAGACGAACTGGCGGTCGCGGATCTCCCTGGCGGCGCCGTAGGTCGGGCCGATCAGCTCCCAGAGCCGCACGACCGCCAGACGCTCGCCGACCAGCATCCGGGTCGCCGCCGAGCCCGCCGCGGTGGGCGCCAGCGCCTCGCAGGTGGCGATGTCGTCGACCGCCGGCACCACGTTGGGGCCGACGTGCAGCACGCCGAGCAGCTCGCCGGAGCCGGAGAAGGCCCCCCACAGCGGGCTCCAGCCGGGCGCCCTGAGCACGCCGTCGTTCAGCACCCGGCTGGCGATGAAGACGTCCCTGGCCGGCTGCCGGTCCAGGAAGGCCAGGGCCGCCTGCTCGTCGGCGCGACCGAGCAGGCGGATCTCCAGGCCGGACGACCCGCGTGTCCCGCCCCCCGGTCGCGCCAGACGCATCCTCAGCGTCGGGTCACCTCCGGCTTGCCGCTGGCCGCACCCGAGGCCTTGTACTCCTCGGCCAGTAGCTTGGCCTCGTGCATCAGCGAATCGACGATCTCCGACTCCGGCACGGTGCGGATCACCTGGCCGCCGCGGAAGATCTGGCCCTTGCCCTTGCCCGAGGCCACGCCGATGTCGGCCTCCCGGGCCTCCCCGGGGCCGTTGACGATGCAGCCCATCACCGCGACGCGCAGCGGCGCGTCGATCTCACCCATCCGCTCCTCGACCGCGTTGGCCAGGCTGAACACGTCGACCTCCGCGCGGCCGCAGGACGGGCAGGCGACCAGGTCGAGCTTCTTGGGCCGCAGGCCGAGGGCGCCGAGGATCGCGTTGCCGACCTTGACCTCCTCGACCGGGTGGGCGGTCAGCGACACGCGGATGGTGTCGCCGATGCCCTCGGCGAGCAGCGCGCCGATGCCGACCGTGGACTTGATGATGCCGTCCTTGGGCGTGCCGGCCTCGGTGACGCCGAGGTGGAGCGGGTAGTCGCAGCGCTCGGCCAGCAGCCGGTAGGCCTGGATCATCATCACCGGGTTCTGGTGCTTGACCGAGATCTTGACGTCGCCGAAGCCCACGGACTCGAGGATCCCGACCTCGAACAGGGCGGACTCGACCAGCGCCTCGGGGGTGGGGCCCCCGTGCTTGGCGAGGATCTCCTTCTGGAGGGACCCGGCGTTGACGCCGACGCGGATGGGAATGCCGCGGGCGGCCGCCTCCTTGGCGATCAGCTTCACCTTGTCATGCTTCTTGATGTTCCCGGGGTTGATGCGCACCCCGGCGCAGCCTGCCTCGATCGCGGCCATCGCGTATTTCCATTGGAAATGGATGTCCGCGACGACCGGGATCGTGGACTTGGTGGCGATCGCCTCCAGGGCGGCCGCATCGTCGGTGTCCGGTACCGCGACCCGCACGATGTCGCAACCCGATGCGGCCAGCTCGGCAATCTGCTGGAGGGTGGCGTTGATGTCGGCAGTCTTGGTGATGCACATCGACTGCACGCTCACCGGCGCGCCACCCCCGACCGGCACCTTGCCAACGTTGAGTCGGCGCGATCGCCGGCGGCCCTTGCCAGCCGCGAGGTCGGTCATCTCGAGGGGGAAGGCCACGGTCCATTGCTCCTTTCAGAGACGGGCCTCCGCCGCCGGGGGAGCTGTGACGGAGACCATCGGGCTGGTTTCATCTGAACGGGTTGGCGATCGGGTTGGTGATGTCCAGCCACACCACCACCAGGACGAACACGAACAGCAGGCTGACCGCCACCGCGGCGATCGGCGCGACCTTGCGGAGGTCCACCTCGCGCCTGGTGATCGACTGCCAGCCGATCAGCGCGAGGTAGCCGCCGTCCAGGATGGGTATCGGCAGCAGGTTGAAGATCCCAACGAAGACGTTGAACTCGATCAGCAGCGCGATGAACATGCTCCACTGCCCGGCGGACGCCGCCTGGCCGGCAAGCCGCCCGATGCCGATCAGGCCGACCGGGGCGGACTCGCCACCGCCTCCCCCACCGCCGTCGGAGGTCTGCGCGGGCGCCTGTAGCCGGTCCGCCAGCCCGGGGATGAGGCCTCCGAGCCCCTTGAACGAGCCGACGACCAGGTCGCCGAACATCGAGCCGGTCGAGGCGATGCCCGCGATCGGTCCTCTGCGCACCAGCTCACCGGTCGGGCTGATGCCGAGGAACCCGCGCGGCTGGCCGTTGGCGTCCTTCTCCAGCGCCGGCACCAGGCTGGTGGTCAGGGTCCTGCCGTCCCGCTGGTAGGTGATGGTGACCCGCCGTCCGGCCTTGTCGGTCAGGACCGAGCGGAGCTGGTCGAAGGTGGAGATGCTCTGCCCGTCGATCGCCACGATCTTGTCGCCCGAGCGGAGCCCGGCCGCCGCGGCGGGCGCGGCCTTGCCGTCGCTGGTGGTCGCCACCGTGGTCTGGATGGTGGTGGTCGGTAGGCCGATCTGGAGCCCGATCAGCACGACCAGCGCGTAGATCAGCACCAGCGCCATGATGAAGTGCGTGATCGAGCCGGCGGCCAGGACGATCGCGCGCTGCCAGGCCGGCTTGTTGCGGAACTGGCGCTCCGGAGCGACCGGCTCGGCCTTGCGGCCGCGCTCCTCCTCGAGGAAATTCCCGTCGAACTCGTGCGGGCTCATGCCGGCGATCTTGCAGAAGCCGCCGAGCGGCAGGACCTTGATGCCGTACTCGGTCTCGCCTCGCCGGAAGGACCACAAGGTTTTCCCGAACCCGAGGAAGAAGCGCTCGACCTTCATGCCGAACAGCTTCGCGGTCAGGAAGTGGCCCCCCTCGTGCAGGAAGATGGCCAGCATGAGGGCGATGAGGAAGAGCAGAATGCCGATCAGGCTCATGCGGTCTCGGAACGCCGCCACCGCCTCCTCGTTGGCGGCGTTCAGCACCGCGGGCGCGGTGCCGCCCCGCCGGCCAGCGCCGATGGCCACGTCGAGCAGCGGGAAGACCTCCCGCTCCACCGGCAGGAACTCCAGCGTGGACACCTCGCTCCAGTCGAGCCGGCCGACCGGCCGCCGCGGACGCTCCGGCCAGCCGAGCGCGAGGCCGATCGGCAGCCGCATGTCGGGCAGCGAGAGCTGGGCGATGGTCGCGCCGTCGCGGAACTCGACCATGGAGTGCACGATGCTCTGCGGGTGGACGACCACCTCGATCCGGTCGAATGGGATGTCGAACAGCAGATGGGCCTCGATCACCTCGAGGCCCTTGTTCATCAGGGTCGCCGAGTTGGTGGTGACCACCGGGCCCATCCGCCAGGTCGGGTGGGCGAGCGCCTCCTCGGGCGAGACGTCGGCCAGCTCCTCGGCGGAGCGGCCGCGGAAGGGACCGCCAGAGGCGGTGATCACCAGCCTGGCGACCTCGTCGGGCGCTCCGGCGCGTAGGCACTGCGCCAGGGCGGAGTGCTCGGAGTCGACCGGGACGATCTGCCCTGGCCGCGCGCGCGAGGCGACCAGCGGCCCGCCGACTATCAGGCTCTCCTTGTTCGCGAGCGCCAGCCGCCGGCCGGCCTCCAGCGCCCGAAGCGTCGGCAGCAGGCCGACCGACCCGGTGACGCCGTTGAGCACGACCTCGGCGCCGTCCAGGGCCGCGAGCTCGCCCACCGCCTCGGCGCCGACCTCGAGGCGGCAGCCGGCCGGCAGGTCGCGGGCGAGCTGCGCCGCCTCGGCGTCGTCGACCAGCGCGACCACCTCGGGACGCAGGTCGCGGGCCTGGGCGGCGAGCCTGGCAGCCGAGCGCCGCGCCGCCAGCGCCACCACCCTGAAGCGCCCGTCCGCCTCGCGGATGACGTCGATCGCCTGCTCGCCGATGGAGCCGGTCGAGCCGAGCAGCGCCACGCCGGTCGGGCTCATCCGGCCGCCTCCGTGGTCGAGCCCATCTGGCCTCCGGCGGGCGCCACCAGCGGCAGCTCCACGGTGCGCCCCGGCCGTCCGGCCGAGGTGCGGAGCTGGCCACAGGCCGCGTCGATGCCGACGCCACGGTTGGCGCGCACGCTCACCGCCAGGCCATGGGCGGCCACGAGGTCCCGGAAGCGGTGGATCGTCCCGCGCGAGGGCGTGTCGAGCCCAAGGCTCGGCGTGGGGTTGTAGGGGATCAGGTTGACGTGGGCCGCGTGGCCGCCCGAGCCCGGCACGCGCAGCGGCGCCAGCAGCTTCCCGAGCGCGTCCGCCTGGTCGGCGCCGTCGTTCACCCCGCGGATCAGGGCGTACTCGAAGGACACCCGCCGGCGGGTCGCGGCCACGTAGCGCCGCACCGAGCCCAGCAGCTCGGCGATCGGCCAGGTGCGGTTGAGCGGCACCAGCCGATCGCGCAGCTCGTCGGTGGCGGCGTGGATCGACACCGCCAGGTTGACCGGGAGCCCCTCCCGCGCGGCCCGGTCGATGCCGGGGACCAGGCCGACGGTGGAGATGGTGATCGCCCTTGCCGAGAGCCCGAAGCCCCGGTGCAGGCGCCAGGCCGCGGGCCAGGTCCCGCTGGGGTTGGCGAACGGCTCCCCCATGCCCATGAACACCACGTTGGTCAGGTGGTCGGGTGCGGCCGGCGATGGCCGCAGCTGCTCCAGCAGGGCCCAGACGCGGGCGACCTGCTCCACCACCTCGCCGGCTGACAGGTTGCGGGTGAAGCCGAACTGCCCGGTCGCGCAGAAGGTGCAGCCCATGGCGCAGCCGGCCTGGGTCGAGATGCAGAGGGTCGCGCGGCCCTGACGGCCGCCCTCCCAATCATCGGATGGGGCGATCCACCGGGGCACCCCCTCGGGGTTCCCCGGACCCCTCCCGATCCACCGGGGCACCCCCTCGGGGTTCCCCGGACCCCTCCGCGGCGGATAGAACATCAGCACCGATTCGACGCTGTCGCCGCCGGGCAGCGCGAAGAGGAACTTGTGGGTCCAGCCGTCGTCGCCGACCTGGTGGCGCTGGAGCTCCAGGCCGGCGCCGGTGAACCGCTCGGCCAGGAAGCCGCGGAAGCCAGCTGGCAGGTCGGTCATCGCCCCAGGGTCGGCGACCTTGCGCCGGTCGAGCTGGCGTGCGAGCTGGCGGGCGCGGTAGGCGGGCTCGCCCGCCTCGCTGACCAGGCGCGCCAGGTCCGCCGGCTCCAGGTCGTACAACGACCGCGGATCGCCGGCTGTCGGGGCCGCGTGGCGGGCACGCGTCATGGAGTGCGGAGCAGGTTGAACCATGCCATCACGTAGTACAGCGCTGGGGCCATGAACAGGAGCGCGTCGACCCGGTCGAGCATGCCACCATGACCCGGAAGGAGCGAGCCCATGTCCTTGACCGCCAGGTCACGCTTTAGCATCGACTCCGAGAGGTCGCCCAGCGGGGCGACCACGCAGGTGACCGCCGCCAGCGTCAACCCGGAGGCGAACGTCCACGGCTCCCAGCGGGGCAGCAGGAACGCGCCGGCGAGCAGGCAGGCCGCCGTGGCGCCGGCCGCGCCCTCCCAGGACTTGTGGGGCGAGACCGCCGGTGCCAGCGGGTGGCGGCCGATCAGCACGCCGGTGGCGTAGGCGAAGGTGTCGTAGATCACGGTGAGCACCGCGTAGGCGATGATCGCCCCCACGTAGTGCTCGGCCTGGCGGAGCACCAATGCCAGGTGCGCGGCCATGAACGGCACGTACACCGTGGCCAGGACGGTGGCGGCCACGTTGCGCGTCACCTCGGTGCGCTGACGATCGATCAGGTACCAGGCGAAGGCCGCCAGGATGGTCAGCAGCAGCCCGAAGGAGAGCGCCGAAGGTCCCTCCAGATAGGCGCCGAGCACCAGCACCGCCGCCATCACCAGGACCACCGGCCCGGCCGGCCGGGTGGCGCGCGCGCGCAGCACCGCCAACAGCTCCAGCAGCGCCAGGACGACGATCACCAGCAGGAACCCGACGAACGCCGGCCGCGAGAGCACCAGCGTCGTCAGCAGCGCGCCGCCGAGCAGGACCCCGGTGCCGATCGCCAAGGGCAGGTTGCGGCCGGCCTCGCGCTTTCGCCGCGGTTCCGGCGAGGGCGCCGGCTCGACCGGTGCCGGGGGGTCAGTCATGACGTCCCCGGGGCCTGCCCTCGATCACGGGCCTCCTATACCTCGAGCAGCTCCTGCTCCTTGTGCTGGAGCAGGGAGTCCACCTCGCCGACGAACCTGTCGGTGAGCTGCTGCACGCGCTGCTCGGCGCGCCGCTGCTCGTCCTGGGAGATCTCGCCGTCCTTCTCGAGCAGGGCGAGCTGCTCCTTGGCGTGGCGGCGCACGTTGCGGACGCTGGTCCTGGCCTCCTCGGCGCGGTGCTTGGCCAGCTTCACGTACTCCTTGCGCCGCTCCTCGGTCAGAGGCGGGAACGCCAGCCGGATCACCTGGCCGTCGTTGGCCGGGTTGATGCCGAGGTCGGAGTTGCGGATGGCCTTCTCGATCGAGGCGGTGGCGTTGCGGTCATAGGGCGAGACCACCAGCAGGCGTGCCTCCGGCGCGGCGATCCCCGCCAACTGCTGCAGCGGTGTGGGCGCGCCGTAGTAGTCCACCGTCAGGCGGTTGACCAGCGCGGGGTTCGCGCGGCCGGTGCGGATGCCGCTGAATTCCTCCTTGGCCACCTCGATGGCCCGGCTCATCTTCGCCTCGGCCTCTCGCAGTGTGTCCTCGATCATGTGCGCTCCCCTCGTCCCTGGGTGTCGCTGGTGTCGCCGCCGTCGAGCTCCTCCGGGAAGCCGGCATAGGCGCCGACCACGGTCCCGATTGGCTCGCCGCATACCGCACGGCGGATGTTTCCCTCGGTAAGCAGGTCGAACACAATGATGGGGAGGTCGTTGTCCTTGCACAACGACAACGCCGTGGTGTCCATCACCTTCAGCTCACGGCGGATCGCATCGAGGTAGTCGAGGTGCAGGAACTTTCGGGCCTCCGGGTGCTTCTTGGGATCGGCCTCGTAGACCCCGTCGACGCCGTTCTTGGCCATCAGGATCACCTCGGCGCCGATCTCCAGCGCCCGCTGGGCGGCGGTGGTGTCGGTGGAGAAATACGGCACCCCCAGGCCGGCGCCGAAGATCACGATGCGGCCCTTCTCGAGGTGACGGATCGCGCGGCGCGGGATGTAGGGCTCGCCGACCTGGATCATCTGGATCGCCGTCTGCAGCCGGGTGTTCACCCCGCGGCGCTCGAGCATGTCCAGCAGGGCCAGCGAGTTGATCACCGTGCCGAGGATGCCCATGTAGTCGCCGCGGTTGCGGTCGATCCCCACGGCGGCGGCCGCCTCGCCGCGGACGATGTTGCCGCCCCCGACCACGACCGAGACCTGGACGCCGAGCTTGACGACCTCGGCGAGCTGCATCGCGATGCCGTCGATCTTGTCGAAGTCCAGGCCCCAGCCGGCGTCGTCGCCCGCGAATGCCTCTCCGGACAGCTTGACCAGGACCCGGGTATAGCGAGGTTTCTCGCAGGGTTCGGGCGCCCGCTGATCACCCGCGATCACAAAGGCCACCCGCTCTCCCTTCCGGCATCGACTCGCTGGGGGGTTCCCGTCGCGCGCTGCTCGCGCTTCCACCGTTTGGGCTGCTCGCTACGCGTCCTCCCCAACCCTGTACCGGGCGAACCGGCGCAGCACGAGCCTCTCACGGACCCTGTCCGAGTACGCGTCGAGCAACTCCTGGATGGTCTTGTCCTGGTCCCGGATGAAGGGCTGGTCCAGCAGGACGACCTGCTTGTAGAAGTCCTTGAGCTTGCCGTCGACGATGCGCTCGACGATGTGGTCCGGCTTGCCCTCCGCCTGCGCTGCGTAGATCTTGCGCTCGCGCTCGACGATCTCACCCGGGATGTCCTCGCGGCTCACGTAGGTGGGGTCGGCGGCGGCGACGTGAACCGCGACGTCGTGGGCCAGCTTGCGGAACTCATCGGTCTTGGCGACGAAGTCGGTCTCGCAGTCCAGCTCGACCAGGACACCGAGCTTAGGCGGCAGGTTCGGGTCGGGGGTGTGCAGGTAGGCCTCGATGACGCCCTCAGTTGCCGAGCGCCCCGCGCGCTTGGTGATCCCGGCCTTGCCGGCCTCGCGCAGGATCTGCTTGGCCCTCTCGAAGTCGCCATCCGCCTCCTGCAGTGCCCTCTTGGAGTCCATCATGCCCGCGCCTGTCGCGTCGCGCAGGGCCTTGACCTGGGCGGACGTTATCTCCATCTGGAACGGTGCTCCTTGTCATCAGGTCGCCAACTCACCGCCGCCGCCTCGTCGTGCGCGGCGGCCGGAGGGCGACGCATGGTCATGCTCGTGGACGCCGGCGTCAGAACTGGCCCGCCTCGTCCTCAGTGGTCTCTGGCTCGGCGGTGGTCTCAGGCGCGGTGGCGGCCTCCGGCGCGGTGGCGGCCTCCGGCCCGGGGGTGGCCTCCGGCTCGGTCCCGGCCTCGGCGGCTTCGGCCTCGGCGGCGGCAGGCTCGGCGGTCCCTGCCGGGGAGGCCTCGCTGGAGGTCGGCCCTGTGGCGGTGTCAGCGTCGGCGTCTGTCTCCACCGCCGCTGCCGCGGCCCTGGCGCCCGCCGGTGCGCGGCTCCTTCTGGCCGAGGGCGCCGCCGGCGCGGCGTCGGCGGCCGCCGGCTCGGGGGCCGCGGTGGTGGTGGCGCCGCCGTTACCGGACTCGAGCAGCTCGCGCTCCCACTCCGCCAGTGGCTCCTCGTCGGCGGGGCTGGCCGCCACCGGCGCGGTCCCCTCCTTGGCGGCGGTCTCGGCGCCGTAGACCGCGCGGAGCCGCAGTCCCTCGGCGACGGCATCGGCGACGATGCGGGTGAGCAGGCTGCCGGCCCGGATCGCGTCGTCGTTGCCGGGGATCGGGTAGTCGACCTCGTCGGGGTCGCAGTTGGTGTCGAGGATGGCCACCACGGGGATGCCGAGCTTGCGCGCCTCGGTCACCGCGATGTGCTCCTTGCGGGTGTCCACCACCCAGACCGCCGCGGGCGGCCGGGTCATGTCCCGGATGCCGCCGAGGTTGCGCTCGAGCTTCTCGCGCTCGTGGCGCAGCCGCAGGACCTCCTTCTTGGGAAGCACGTCCATGCCCCCCGTGGTCTCCATCGCCTCGAGCTCCTTCAGGCGCTGGAGCCGCCGGTAGATGGTGGTGAAGTTGGTGAGCATGCCACCCAGCCAGCGGTAGTTCACGAACGGCATGGTGACCCGCTCGGCCTGGCTCTTGATGGCTTCCTGGGCCTGCTTCTTGGTGCCGACGAACAGCACCGTGCCGCCCTTGGCGACCGTGTCCCGCAGGAACGAGAACGTGGACTCGATCGACTCCATGGTCTTCTGGAGGTCGATGATGTAGATGCCGTTGCGCTCGCCGTAGATGTAGCGCTTCATCTTCGGGTTCCAGCGCCGCGTCTGGTGCCCGAAGTGGACGCCAGCTTCCAAGAGCTGCCGCATGGTGACGACTGCCAAGGTAATCCTCCCTGGTCGATCCGGTTTGGCCTCTGCCTGCCCTGCGTCCCACGGGCGTCGCGTTCGCGGGGTTGCCGGGTGTCCCGACCCACTCCACATTCGGGAGCGAGCACCGTTCGAGTCCCGTAGACAGGCGTGCGTTGTAGCCCGGGAAAACCCAGGCCCGGGCGGACGATAGCACAGCACGTACGGCTCCCGCCGCGACCGAGATGCGAGCATCGCCGAGGTTCACGGCCGCCCGGCCGCGGCGGTGACGGCGACCCGTCAGCGCGGCGGGCGCCCGGGGCGATGGGTCAGGGACGGGTGATCAATGCGGGCCACCCGGTTCGGACAGCGGCGCCAGGCGCGGTCGCGCGAGTCCGGCGAGCCAGGGCAACGGGTCGACGTAGACCCCGTCCACGCGCAAGCCCAGGTGCAGCGCTGCCACGCTCGGGTCCGGGCTGGCGTGCCCGCTCGCCAGCGTGCCGAGACGGTCGCCGGTGGCGACCACCTGGCCGACGGACCACTCCAGGGTCCGCAGCGGTCCCAGCGTCACCAGCACGGCCGGCGCGACCTCGAGAGTCACCCAGGTCGTCCCGGCCACCTGTCCGGCGAAGGTCACCCTGCCGCGCGCGGGCGCGTGAACCGGCGCCCCGGGGGCCGCGCCGAAGTCGACCCCGCGGTGACCCGGGCCGAACGGGCCGGCGGGCTCCTCGAAACCCCGCACCAGCGACCCGTCCACCGGCGGCCGCAGCTCCGGCACCCTCGACCCGCCCAACGCGAGAGACTGCCCGACGCCGGCCGCCAGCGCGGGAGTGAGCCCGACGCCGCCGGCCAGCGCTCACGGCGACGATCCACGGCAGCATCGCCAGCGGGCTGGATCGGGGTGGGCGGACGGGAGCGGCGTGCACGAGAGTCCCCTTGGTAGGCGGCGGCGAGGTCTCCGTGACGCTACGGCTCGGCGGACCTGTTGTGGGACGGCGGACCGAAATTGTGGACAACTCTCGGCGGCAGGGCGTCGCCCCGCCAGCGTGGCGGTCAGGCGCCTCCGGCGCGCCACGCCGCGCCGGCGGGAGCCGGTCACGTCGCCGCGCCGTTGCGGCGACGCACGACCGGGTCCCTAGCGGACGTCCTGGAGCTTCCCTCTGAGCTGGAGGACCGCCTTGGTGTGCATCTGGCAGACCCTCGACTCGGTGACCCCGAGCACCTGGCCGATCTCGGCCAGGGTCAGCCCCTCGTAGTAGTAGAGCGTGATGACGATCTTCTCGCGCTCGGCGAGCCGGTTGATGGCGGTCGCGAGGATGGTCTTCATCTCCTCGGACTCGAACGCCGCTACCGGGTCCTCGGCACCCTTGTCCTCGAGCGTGTCGACCAGGCTGAGCCGATCACCACGCTCCGAGCCCACCGACAGCAGCTCGTCGAGGGCGACCACCGAGACGAACGAGATCTGGCTGAAGATGTGGTGTAGCTCGGCTGTGGTGATGCCGAGCTCCTGCGCGACCTCAGCGTCGCTGGGGCTGCGATGCAGGCGGTTCTCCAGCTCCGCGTAGGCCTTCTCGACTTCGCGCGCCTTGAACCGCACCGAGCGTGGGATCCAGTCGATCGCCCGGAGCTCGTCGATGATCGCGCCCTTGATGCGTGAGATCGCGTAGGTCTCGAACTTGATGCCCCGCTCGAGGTCGTACTTCTCGATCGCGTCGATCAATCCGAAGATCCCATAGGAAACGAGATCCGCCTGTTCGATGTTGGGCGGCAGACCGACGGAGACGCGACCGGCGACGTACTTGACCAGCGGCGCGTAGTGGAGGATCAGGCGCTCACGCGCATCGATCGATGCCTTGAGCTTGAACTCCTCCCACAGCCGACTCACGGACGACGGCTCGTCCAAAGAAGCCCCCCCTTTGGCCGTCCGGCGCTCGCTGAGCCCGTCTGGCGTTTGTTCCCCCCCAGCGGCCGCCCGGACCCCCACGCCTGGCGTCCGGCGACCAGGGCGGGCGGCTCAAGCACGCGGGTGAGCTTGCTCGTAGACCCGCCGTAGCCGCTCGTTCGATACGTGAGTGTAGGTCTGGGTGGTTGTCAGGGCAACGTGCCCGAGGAGTTCTTGGACCGATCGCAGGTCGGCGCCACCCTCCAGCAGGTGGGTCGCGAAGCTGTGTCGCAGCGTGTGTGGACTGGTCTCCGCGGGCACTCCGAGGCCCGCTCGGTAGCGCTGGATCATCCCACGTACGTCTCTTGGCGTCATTGGCCGATGCCGCCGATTGAAGAACAGCGCCCGCTCCCCCAGCGCCGACGACCGGTCCCGCGCGTTCCGAAGCATCGCGGCGCGACCGTCGGCCAGATAGTCGCGAAGCGCTTGGCGAGCCGGCTCGCCGAATGGCACCAAGCGCTCCTTGCCGCCCTTTCCGTGCACGCGCGCAACGTCGGCGTGCAGATCGACGTCACCGAGCGCGAGCCCGCACAGTTCGCCGACCCGCATCCCGGTGGCATACAGCAACTCGAGGATGGCGCGGTCGCGCAGACCCACCGGGTCCCGGGGCTCTGGCCTCTGAAGCAGCGCCTCGACCTGGCGCTGCTTCAGCACCACCGGGAGGCGCCGCGGCCCGCGTGGAGCACCCAGGTCCGCCGCCGGGTTGCTGGGGACCAGCCCGCGGCGGACCAGCAGACGGAAGCAGGCACGCAACGCCGCGGCCTTGCGGGCGATCGACGAGTCGGCGAGCCCTCGGGTCTTGAGCTGGGCCAGGAAGCGCCGCAGCAGCAGCGCGTCGACCGCGGCGGGGTCGACCACCCTGGCTCGCCCCGCGAAGCGGAAGAACTGCACCACGTCGCATTCGTAGGCGGCCACCGTGTTGGCGGACAGGCCGCGTTCGTCCCGGAGATGGGCCAGGAACACCTCGACCGCATGCCGCGCGAGCGGCGCCAGCGCCGCATCCTCAGCCGGTGCCGCGGACGCCGGAGGGTCGGTCGCTCCGGCGCGGCGTCCCGCCGCCTGCCGCCGAGGACCCGAAGTCTTGGTCACAGTGGCATGATCGCGGCTCCGCCGGGCGGCCTCAAGCCTGTCCGGGAAACGCGGCAGGCCGAGCAGGTCGAGGAGCGGCCGGCGGGCCTCGGGTCGTCGTCGGGTGCAACGGCAGGGCGATGGCCTCCGCACCGGCGGCCGATCGGCGGGCGAAGCCGGCGAGCTCCAACTCCAGGAGCGCCGCCTCGACCCCGGGGGGAGCCAGGCCGGTTACCGCGGCAAGCCGGGCCACCCCCACCGCCCGCCCGTCACCCAACGCCTCCAGCACCTGCCCGGCGGCCCTGCTCGCTCCCCGCGGCCACGGCCTCCACGGCAACGAAAGGCGGCCGCCGGGCCCACCGCCACCGCCGCCGGCTCCGCCGCCACCACCACCGCCGCCGCCACCACCACCACCACCACCACCACCAGCGGCACCAGCGGCACCAGCGCCACCGCCAGCGCCATCAGCGCCACCGCCGCTCTTGCTGCCGCCACCGCGGGCGGCGCCGGTGGCGCCACCATCGCCGTCGGGCAGACGAGGGGCAGCGAGGTGGCGGGTGGTGGTGCTCGGGGTGATGGCGAGGGCTTCGAGGACGTCGTCGAGGCCGCGGACGAGGGTGGCGCCGTCGCGGATGAGGTCGTTACAGCCGGCGGCTCCGCGATCCCAGGGGGCACCGGGGACGGCCAGCACCTGACCGGCACCCCTGGAGCCGGCCGCTCTGGCGGTGGAGAGGCTGCCGGAACCCAGGCCGGCCTCGACCACCACCACAGCGCCGGACAGCGCGGCG
>WNGF01005058.1_pt1 | contig 19751 bp, 14 predicted proteins | sample 5400641 | NCBI WGS metagenome assembly WNGF01 (sample SAMN13153371, study PRJNA577476) | soil metagenome | isolation source: 80 cm soil or saprolite under grassland replicate 2 | place: USA:California | collected 2016-06-15
AGAGTCTCGACGAACGTCTCCCCCTCGCGCAGAAGCTCAAAGGCCCGCTGGATCCGGGGATCGGTCTCCCGCGGGAACGGCGCGCGAAAGGAGAAGCGCCCTCCGGCGCGGACAAACGAGTAGAGCGCCTCGTCATCGACTCCGAAGAGGGGTCCCCGAAGCGTCGCGACGAGGGGCACGGGGTTGTCCGGATCGGCCATGGTCTCCAGGGCCGGCATCAAGGCCTCGAGCTCTTCGGAGGCCCCGAACGCCGCACCGCCGCCGATCTCCGGGACGACGCCTCGCTCTTCCAGGGCGCGCGCGTAATCCGCCATGAATTTCCGCCGCCGGAAGAGAAGGAGAAAGTCCTCCGGCCTTCTCTCGCCCTCCGCGATCGCCGTCGCGATGAAGTCCGCGATCCGCGAGGCGTCCATATACGCGACGGGCTGCTCGGCGTTTCCCGCCGACCGCGTCTCGATTCGAAAAACGGCGCGTTGCGGGGCCGGGTCCGCCTCCTCGGGGAAGAGCGGGACATAGCCCGCCTGCCGCGCGGTGCCCACCTTCGGGAAAAACTCGGGACGCGAAAAGACTCGGTTGACCCAGTCGCACAAGGCGGCCGTCGAGCGGAAGTTCGTCGAGAGCTCGAGAAGGCGCCCGCAGGCCTGGATGCGCGACCTCACAATGTCGTAGGTCTCGATGTCCGCGCGGCGGAAGCGATAGATGGATTGTTTGGGATCTCCCACGACAAAGAGCGAGCCGGGGAGAGGCACGAGCTTCTTCCAGTCAGCCTCTTCCGCGTCCGACCCTGTCAGGTAGAAGAGGATCTCCGCCTGAATGGGATCGGTGTCCTGGAACTCGTCCACCAGGACGGGCGTGAATCGCCCGCGAAGAGACGTCCGCACGCCCGCGTGATCGCGCAGCAGGTTACGGGCGTAGATCAGCAGATCCTGGAAGTTCATGCGTCCTTCGCGCCGCCGCCATTCCGCGTACCGGTCTCGCGCGTCCACGAGGAGAGCCATGACGTCGGGAGAAACGTACTCCCCCCACTCTGCCAGCGCCGGCTTGACGACCTCCTCGCGAAGGCGCTCTAAGGCTTTGCGCATCGCGCCCGTCGCCCCCTTTTCCGCAGAGCTGGGTCTCAAGACCTTCAGGATCCGTACGAAGTCCGCTCCACGTTCCGAGCCATGGAGCTCGGCAAGGCGACGCGCGCGGCGAATGGCTTCCTGGAAACCGGTCCAGCCGCCCGTCGGCGCCTCCGGCGGAACGACTGCTGCGGCCCTGTCGAGAAAAGTCGAGACCTGGCCCCGCGCCGTGGAGAAGTCCGGCTCGGACCGGCGGACGCCGGGCGCCACGTCCACGTCGGAGTTCTCGCAGACAGTCTGGAATCCTTGCCTGAGGTCCTCCAGCGAGATCCCGAGCTCGATCAGCCGCGCCAGCCGCGGGTCGGAAGACAGGAAGAGACTCTCGGTGAAGCGGTCCCACGCCTCGCGTCGCGCCGCGCCGTCCTCCGGGTCGTCCATCTCCACAAAGCCGGGGTCCACGCCCGCCTCGACGGGACGCTCGCGAAGCAGGCGCGCGCCGAAGGCATGGATCGTGCCGATGAAACAGGAGTCGAGGTGCGCGAGTCCTCTCGCCAGGCGCTCCCGTCGCGCGCCGTCCTTTTCCCCGCGAAGCGCACTCTCCAGGGAGTTCTGAAAACGCTGGCGCAGCTGCGCGGCGGCCCGGATCGTGAAGGTCACGGCGGACAAGTGATCCACTTTCGCCGCGCCGGTCGCGATGAGCCCGACCATCCTGTCCACGAGGCTCCGGGTCTTGCCCGTGCCGGCAGACGCCTCGACGAGGATCGTCGTGTCCAGGTCCTCGCGGATCGCGGCGCGGGCCCCCTCGTCGGGGAGGACCGCCGGCGGCGGCGGATTAGTCCGCTTCTTCGGCATGGAGCTTTCGAAATTCCGTGAGGACAGCATGTTCGTTTCCGGCGAGCTTCTCACTCGCCCGGGCGCTCGCCGCCTTCGCGCCGCCGCAGATCGCCTCGAAGACGCAGAACTTGCAGTCCTCGGGCGAGAGGGCATGCGGGAACATTCCCGCCGCGAGGAGGTCGAAGAGGCGGCGGAGGACCTCGCGCGTCTCCGCGCGGTCGAGCGGCGCGAGCATGCGCTGTCCCTCCCCCTTCCGGCCGGGGAAGAAATAGCCGGACTTCGATACCGATCCGGGCCGCCCCGCCCGATCGAGCAGGGTCTCGAAGGCCATCGCATAGAGCGCCGGCTGGATCTGGCGACCGCCCCGCAGGCCCGTCCCCTCCCGGATGCTCAACGCGGAGCCCGTCTTGTAGTCCCAGACGTGGAACGTGCCGTCGGCGGCCTCGTCCACGCGGTCGATCGAGCCGCGCAGGAGGAAGCTCCCACGGGTCCCGACCTCGATCGCGACGGGATCGCGGCTGGCGACGAGCGCGCGCGTCCGGGCCGCCTGGCGGGGAAGGCCGAACGGCACTTCGAAGTAGCGCGGAGTGACGTCGCGGCAATGTTCCTCCTCGCGCGCGAGAAGTGTGCGGCAGGCGAAGCGGATGTTCTCGCATTGCAGCGCGAAGGCGAGCTCGCTCTTCGGAGGGACCCGGTCCTTCCATGCCGAGACTCGTTCTTCCGCCAGTTTCAGGATCAGTCCGAGGTGCCGCTCCGTACCCGGTTTCTCGCCGGCTTCGGTGATTCTCTGGAAGAAGTCCCGAAACACCTCGTGGAGGAGGCTTCCCTCCGACATGGGGTCGAGCCAGCGCGTGGGATCGCGCTCGAGGTCCTTGGGCGCTTCGACGTGAAGCACGTGACGCACGAAGTAGGCGAAGGGGCATTTGGCCAGATCCTGGAGGCGGGAAGGCGAGAAAGGCTCACCGCCCCGGCGGGGATCCAGCTCCGGCGTGCCGCCCCGGATCCAGCCGTCCCAGACGGTGAATTCGCCGCTCGACCGGGCCTCGTCCGCGCGGTGACCGTCTTCGAGCCACGGATAGGCGGCGCGAACGGCCGGCGCGAGGCGGGCGTCCCTTCCCGTCGCGTCGGCGTCCCGGAGGCGGGAGAACCACCACTCCGTGTCGTCCAGCGCGGCTTCCTCGCTCGGGGCAAAGCCCGCGGCCCGAGGGAGTGCCCTGGCCAGATCGGCGTAGTCCGCCTCGGTATGGCTCGAACGCTCGCGGTACAGATCGAGGAAGGCGGGGGAGGCGGAGGGCTCACCCGCCTGCGAAAGGTTGCGCAGGTTGAAGCTCGGATAGCTCGCCGTCAGTTTGCCGCGCAATCTCCCGAGGCAGGCCCAGAGCGCCGCCGCGGCTTCGCTCGGCCGATCGCGCCCGAGGGCGAGGAGTGTGCGGGCCGATTCCTCGTTGATGCGCCGGCGTTCTTCGTCCAGGAGGACGGGATCTTCGAGATCGGGTCCCGGCACGTGAGCCTCGTCCAGCCCGACGAGGAACGTGTGCCGGCGCCCCGAGAATCCGCCTGCACGGTAGTGGGCAACGTGAGCCCGTCCGGGGCGCGGACGGTCGGCGGCGATCGAGAGACGGACGACGGCATCCCGGAGACGCTCGACGGCCGCGGAGACAGGCAGACGCACGGGCAGTAGCTCCGTGAATTCCCGCAAGAGCTCGTCGAGCGCCTTGCCGGCCGTGCCGTCGAGCTCGTCGCCCACGTGCCCGAACTCGGCGACGAATGTTCGCGCACCCGCCGCGAGCGAGCGCAGGTCATACCAACCGCCGTCGGAGGCAGGCGCGAGCGCCACCGCGCGCCGCACGAAGTCGCGTGCCCGGCGGGCCGCGAGCAGATGACGCGCCCGTCTCTCTTCCCGGCGCGCCTGCTGATCGTTCGTCAGATCTGCATCGGCGTGCCACCGTTCTTCCGGCTTCTCCAGCTCTCCGATCAGACGGTCGAGGCACGACAGGTGGCGCTCCCGCCCCCAGCCGATGCCCGCGTCCCGCAGCGCTCTGGCCGCTGTGCGCGTGCCCGGCGATTCCGGGTCGGAGCCGTCGAGACGCGAAAACGTCAACGCGCCCGAGGCCAGCGCGCGGCGCAGCGCGTCGGCGGCAAAGCCCTCCGCGATCCAGTCGAGGAAGGCCAGAGCCGCCTGGCCCGGACGGGTGTAGGAGACCGCGATGCCGGAGGCGAAGGTGCACGGGACGTCATGCTCGCGGGAAAGTTCCCAGAAGAGAGACGGGTAAACAGAGCGATCGCTGTAGAGAATCTCGACGTCGTCGAAGGGGATCCCATCGCGAAGAATCGACCGGAAGAGCTCTCGGATCTCGTTCTCCTCGCCGATCGCGCGAAAGAGGCGAGCCTCCCGCGCGATCGACTTCCAGGCGTCGAGCGGATCCGCCGGGAGCGTGACGAGCCTTCCGGCCGCGAGCTTCTCGAGAAACGCGCGTTCCTGAGAGGACAGCTCGGTGGCGCCGGCCAGGAGATAGGAGATCTGGGTTGCCGCCGGAAGGGGGGGGGGCCCCGACTCGACGGCTTTGAGCGCCCGGCGAAGCACCTCCAGACCGTCCACGAATCGTCCGCTCTCGAGAGCTCTCGCATAACTCCCGAGCACGTCCCGCAGCTCCCGGTGCTTGCGCCGGTCGGCGAAGGCGATCTCCGGCAGAGTGTCGGATGTCAATCCCGCCGCGCGCAGCTCGTCAAAGGCGTTCTGAAGGGAGCGATGAAGTCCGGGGCGGTCCAGGAGCCGCCCGAAGTAGGAGTTCTCGGTGAGGACCTCGGCGCAGGCCTGCTCGATGAGCGCCAGAGACTGTGCGCGGGAGAGCAACCTCCACCCGTCCCGCGCGAGGGAAGGGCCGACCAGAGCATGGGCGAGGTGGCGTGCCGTTTCGACGCGCAGATTGACCCAGGGCTGTCCCGAGCGGGCCAGCGCCTCGACGATCTGATACCCGATCAGGAGCGAGGGCGCGACCAGGATCTTCTCCTCGAGCGGGCGCTCGCGACAGACCCTGGCCAGCTCTTCCATGAGACGAGGCGATGTCGCCTCCTTCTCGTCGAACGGGAGCAATTGCTGGACTGCCATGGAGAAATCGATTCTAGATGCTCGCTCCGACAAACGAAGTCCGGGCGTTCTACTTCACGGCCTCCGGGAAGGGGATCTGCGGGTCGATGTCCACGGGGACGTCGGTTAAGGCCTTGAGGGCCGCGGCGAGGTTGGGGGGCATGGAGTCGTACTTGCGAAACCAGGCTTCGGCACGCGCGCGGTCGCCGGAGGCCTCGATCTGGAGGAGCTCCCGGGAGAGGCGGGCGAGGGCTCCGGGCATCTTTCCGGCATTGATGGCGTGCTTGCCGGAGGGTTCGCGAGTGATCGCTCCCTGTTCGAAGAGGAAGTTGAATTCCATCATCTCGGCGCGGCTGTGCGCCTCGGCGGTGCCGAAGCGGACCGTGCGGAAGAGGTCGGCGACGTAGGAGGCGTAGCACTCGGGAAGCTTTTCCTTCGCGAGCCCGCGGTGATCGACGAGCCACGAAAGCGCGAACATCCCCGTCGCGTCGGCTTTAGCTTCCTCCAGCGCGGAGAACGCGGGACCGATCGCCTCGCGGATGCTCAGGCGCTTGCCGCCCGTCCGCGCGTAGGCGGGCCCGAGGCCGTGAGCGATCTCGTGCATCAGCGTCCCGATCAAATAGCCGTCGGGCGAGGCCTTCACCGCGTCCTCTTCGCGCAGGAGGCGTTTCGCAAGCGGCACAACGATCTCGCGCACTCGCGCGTCCATGTAGTTCTTGAAGAAGATCCGCTTGCTTCCCTTCTCCTCGTGGATGCGCGGGTCGTTGGGGAGGTTGTCGGCGACGGCCTGGTAGCCGTGGCGCAGGTCCCCCGCCCGGAAGGGAGCGTCCATGACTTCCATCGGAGCGGACTTGCCGCGCAGGGAGGGGCGGTCCTCCGTCGCCAGAGGGAGTGAGTCCTGGATGTCGGGCACGTATTTCTGGAAGACCGCGAGCTTCCCGCTCTCCTCCTCGTTGCGGACGAGGACCGCGGCGCCGTAAGAGCCTTTGACGCCGAGCAGCTCGTCCAGGTAGGTCTCGTAGGGAGCCAGGATCAAGTCGAACTTCGGATTCTCCAGCTCGACCCAGGCCACGTCGCTCGCGTAGTAGTCGTCGGACAGGAGGGCCTCGGCGCGCAGCTTGAGAAATCGGGCGAAGGCCGGGTCGTCGGACAGCTCCGCGGCTTCCCTCAGGGCACTCGCCGCGGGATCCAGGAACTCCTTGTAGGCGACGTGGTAGGGGATCGTCGAGAGTTTCTCTCCGTCGGCAACGACGATCGTGCGCTCGTCGAAGATCGCCTTCCTTTCCCCGGGGTGGGCCTTGACGTAGGTCTCGATCGCGTCGCGCGTGAGTCCCTTCGGGTAGAACCCGACTCCGGGCGGCATCGGCTCGGTCCCGACGAAGGGTTTGTTGGAATCCAGCAGGTCGTAGTGGCTCCCATTGATCCACAGCAAGCGGCGCAATTGCTTATCGCGCGGGTCCGGCGAACCTGCGAGAGCGTTGTAGAGCGCCATCGCCTCCGGGTCGCTCTGGCGCCAGAAGATGTTTTCGATCTGCCGGCAGGCCTCGATCAAGTTCTCGATGAGCCCCCGCTCGCGCGCTGTCAGTTTCTCAGCCGCGAAAGGCATCGGGACCGGCTTCCATCGCGCCAGCCGCGCGGGGAGGTCCGGCGCGACATCCTTAAGCATTGATCCGGTCTTGCGTGGTGCCGCGGCTTTCTCGGGGCTTCGTGCACAGCCGACCACCGTAAGAAGGACCGCCGGGAAAATCAGGGAGAGTCTCACGGCAAGAATCCTACCGTCGCGTACGGATCCTGGTGCGCCGGCTATGGGAATCCTCGCCCCATCCCTCTTCCGGCGGGAAAGGGAGAAGCCTACGTTTGGCAGCGGCGTTCGATGGCGTCGATGAGGATGCGGAGGTGAAAAGGCTTTCGGATGCAGTCGTCCGGAGGAAGCGCGAGGACCACCTGCTCGGCTTCATCCACGAACGCGGAAATGACGAGCTGGGGAATCCGCGCCAGCGCCGGATCTTGCCGCAAGGCGTCGAGCTGCCAGCCGCTCAAGACCGGCATCATCAGGTCGAGCAGGATCACCCCGGGCCGGATGCCCGAATGCAGGAGATCCAGGGCCTGCTGGCCGTTGCCGGCCTGGGTTACGGTGAAGCCATGATCCCGCAGGGCCTGGCTCAGGCTCTCCCTCAGATCGGTGTCGTCTTCGACCACGAGGACCTCTCTGCTCGCCATGGTTGCGCCGCTATTATGCAGGAGACCTGCCCGAAAACCCACGCTCCTGGGAGCCCGTCCAGGAAATCTCCTGCTGCGCGCGGCGATGCTCTCGCTGCGAGCGGAATGCTCGAAAAAAGGCTTGTGCGGCGTAGCTATTGCTACGCCTCCGCGCCTTTTTCCTGTGCTCCCGCTCTCGCGTCGGCCTCCCCGCGCTCGCGACGGACATTACCCGGACGGCCTCCTGCTGGCGCGGCACGCTGTCCCTATAATGCGCCGCGATGATCCTGCGGCGAAAGTCTCCGGGACGCGGATGAGAGCTTCCGCACGGCCCCGCTGGCTCTCTTCGACGGCGCTCATCTTCTACGGGCTCGGCCTGGGTGTCCTGTGTGGATACGTCTTTCCGGCGGAGCACCATCCGGCCGCGTACGAGACGTTCCGTTTCCTCTCCCGCGCCTTCATCAGCCTGATCAAGATGCTCATCGTTCCGCTCATCTTCTCGACGATCGTCGTCGGGATCGGCAAGACGGGCGACGTCAAAGCAGTCGGGCGGATGGGGGTGAAGGCCCTCATCTATTTCGAGATCGCGACGACCGCGGCGCTCGTTCTGGGTCTCTCGATTGCTCACGCCGTCCGTCCCGGGCAGGGCCTTTCGCTGCCGCCGTCGGGCGAGACGCTCGCCAAACCCAAGACGCTGGTCGAGACACTCCTCCACCTCTTTCCCTCCAACATCGTGGACGCGATGGCGAAGCAGGACATCCTGCAGGTGGTCATCTTCGCCACGCTCGTGGGAATCGCGGCGGCGCACGTGAAAGGGAAGTCGGAGCCGTTCCTGAAGGTCATGGACTCGGTCGTGGCCGTCATGTTCCAGTTGACCGACTACGTCATGGCGCTGACGCCGCTCGGCGTCTTCGGTGCGATGGCGGGCTCGGTCTCCCACCACGGCCTGAAGGTCCTGGGCTCCTATGCCAAGCTCGTCGCCTCTCTCTACGGCGCGCTCATCCTCTTCACGCTCCTCGTTCTCATCCCGGCGCTGGTCATCGTGCGCGCGAACCTGCGCCTCTTCTTCCGGAAGATCCGAGAGCCCTTCCTGCTCGCGTTCTCGACGGCGTCGTCGGAGGCCGCGCTGCCGCGGGCGCTGGAGAAGATGGTGGAGTTCGGAGTGCCGGAGTCGGTCGCCGGGTTCGTCATCCCCGCGGGCTACTCCTTCAACCTGGACGGCTCGACGCTCTATATCTCTCTCGCCACCCTGACGATCGCGCAGGCCGCGGGAGTCCAGCTTCCCCTCCCGACCGAGCTCCTGATGATGCTGACCTTCATGATGACGTCCAAAGGGGTCGCCGGCGTGCCGCGCGCAGCGCTCGTCGTAATCGCGGCAGGCTGCGCGGCCTTCAACCTCCCCGGCGAGGCCGGCGTGGCCATGATCCTCGCCGTGGACGAGCTGATGGACATGGCCCGCACCTCGATCAACGTCATGGGCAACTGCGTCGCTTCGGTCGTCGTGGCTCGCTGGGAAGGTGTCCTCGGCAAACCCATCGCCGTCACCAACGAAGACTCTCCCGGAGCCCAGCTCGCCCGCGAAGCCGTCCCCTGAGGCGGACTGGCGAGCGAGTCTGGCTTGTCATCCCTTCGCTTTCTCCCTGTCATCCTGAGCGCAGCGAAGGATCTGCTCATCCAACCAGGGTAGATCCTTCGTCGCTTCGCTCGCGCCGTCGCCATAGCGGCTCTGGCGCGTCGGCGACCACAGGATGACAGCGGGTAGAGATTACTCGGACACACTTCTAGGCCTTCAGTTGCGCCAACGCCGCGTTGATCCTCTTCTTCTGGGCCTCCGGCGCCATCGAGAGCGCCTTGCTGTAGTTCTCGGTTGCGAGTTTCTTGTCGCCCTTGGTGGCGTAGGCCTCGGCGAGGCTGTCATAGACGTTCCAGGACGTCGGATGGTCCTTGACGTTCTTCTTGAAGATCTGGATCGCCTCGTCAGTCTTCTTCTGACCGAGAAGCTGATAGCCGTACGCGTTCATCTCCGTCTCGGTCGCGAGCTGGAGGGATCTCGTTCGGAGCGCGTCGGCCGTCTTCGCATCCCCTTTCTTCTCCAGAAGCCCCGCCTTCGTGCGCAGGTTCGTGAAAGTCTCCGCGGTCGCGACAGACTGGTTGGACCACTCCAGGGCCTCGTCCAGGTTGACGTTGTTGCGCAGGCAGTAGGCAGCGGCCTGGTTCCATCCCTGCCAGAAGAAGCGAGGCAGGCCGCGCAGCTCGCGGCGCAGGCTGGCCACGACGACCTGCGGCGTGTCCACCTCGATCGGGAAGGCGACCCGGACCTTCTCCCAGCGCATCACGGCCTGGACCGTCCTCTCGGTCGGCTCTTCCAGGGCGTAGCTCAAGCGCTCCTGGAAATCGGCCGGCTGTGGCGTCACGGTGATGCGCGCGGCGTCCTCCTTCGGGTCGTAACTGAAACTTCCCCAGGCGGCGGACTGGTTGCTGAAGATGACCGTCCAGTCCTTCTCGGTCGGGAGCATGTGCAGCCCGTAGGTCCCCGCGACGAGCTTGTGCCCTCCGACTGTCACGTCGGAGGACAACGCGATCGTCGTGTTCTGGTTCGCTCCGGCCCGCCAGACTTCGTTGTAGGGAACGAGCCCGCCCCAGATCTTGCGCTTGTTGACGGCGGGCCGGTGGTAACCGATCTTGATCTCGGTCACGCCGACGCTCTGGCCAACCGAAGCCTCGGGGCTTGCCTCCGGCAGCTTCAACGGCGCAAAAGACTGACCCGAGGCGAACCGGCACGTGACGAGTAGGGCCACCGCAAGGACGAAACGGCGAAAATTCCGGACGAGCATCACGACACACCTCCATTCGAAAAAGAGCTTCCTTCTTCCCAGCTCTTACGGAGGAGTTGGCCGTGAGTTTTGGGTCCTCTCTTCCCTCTCCCGGCGGGAGAGGGAAGTTACCGGCGCTCGCTTCCGGAACCCCTAGCCATTCTTCTGCGCGAAGTCTTTCAGGAAGGAGACGAGGGCCTCGACGCCGGCCTTCGGGAAGGCATTGTAGAGGGAGGCGCGGATGCCGCCGACGGAGCGATGGCCTTTCAGGCCGTCCAGCTTCGCGGCTTTGGCTTCCGAGACGAACTTCTTCTCAAGATCTTCCGAGGGGAGGCGGAAGGTCACGTTCATGTTCGAGCGGCTGTCGGGCTTCGCATGCGGGCGGTAGTAGCCGTCGGAGGAGTCGAGGGCGTCGTAAAGGAGACGGGCCTTCTCGGAATTCGCGCGACCCACGGCTTCGAGACCGCCCTGGTCGAGCAGCCAGGTCATGACCAGACGCATGATGTAGACACCGAAGACGGGAGGGGTGTTGTACAGGGACTTGTTTTCGGCCTGGACCTTGTAGTCGAGCATTGCCGGGAGGTTCTTCGGCACGCGCTCGAGCAAGTCATTCCTGAGGATGACGAGCGTAACGCCGGAGGGGCCGAGGTTCTTCTGTGCCCCGGCGTAGATCAGCGCGTACTTGCCGACCTCGATCGGGTGGCTGAAGATGTCGGAGGAGGCGTCACAGACGAGCGGTACGGAGCCTGTCTCCGGTTCGCGCTTCCACTCGACGCCGTGGATCGTCTCATTCGACGTGAAGTGGACGTAGGCCGCCGCCGGGTCGAGCTTCAACTCCGTTTGCGCGGGGGTCCGGTTGAAGTTGTCCGTCTCGGTGGTGCAGGCGATCTGCGCGGTCCCCGCCTTCTGCGCCTCCTTGACCGCCTTCTTCGACCAGGAGCCCGTCACGATGTAGTCGGCCTTTCCGCCGGAGGGCATGAGGTTCATCGGGACCATCGAAAACTGCAGTGACGCGCCGCCCTGGAGAAACAGAACCTGGTAGTCGGGGGAGATGTTCGCGAGCCGGCGGATGTCCGCCTCGCATCCCTGGATGATCTCGTCGAAGGCCTTCGAGCGGTGGCTGATCTCCAGCACCGACATGCCCACACCGGGCAGGGCCATCAAGTCTTTCTGCGCCTCTTCCAGGACGGGCTCGGGCAGCACGGCCGGTCCCGCGCCGAAGTTGAAAATGCGTTCAGTCATGACAAGACCTCAGTTCGCAGTTGAGAGTTGAGGCTCCCGAGTCCCGGGTCCCGAGTATAGGTCTGATCACAGGGCGAGCAGAGAAAGCTCGATGATGTCCGGGCTGGACTTTCGGATCGTATCGAGGACGGCTGACGACGGCGCCTCGCTCAGATAAATGCGGGCAACGGCGGCCTTGGCTCCGTCGAAGACGATGTTCTCGGTTTCCTGAACGTTGATGCCGGCCACCTTGATCTCGTCGAAGACGGCCGCGAGGACGCCGACGCGGTCGAAGTGGCGGACGACGAGAAGACAACAGGCCGGAGACTTCTTGGCGAGGTTGACGACGTTGGGGGCGCGCCCGGTCTCCTGGTACTCGCGGATGATGCGCACAGTTTCCGCGGCGATCGCTTCCTGGGCCTGCTCGGTGGAGGCGCCGATGTGATGCGTGCCGATGATCCCGGGGTGCTCGAAGACAGGGGCCTTCACGTCTCCGGCGCCTCCGGAAGGTTCCTCCCTGAAGACGTCGAGCGCGGCGCGCAGGGCCTTCTCCTTCACGGCCCGCTCGAGCGCGGCCTGATCCACGACTTCGGCACGCGAGGTGTTGACGAAGAACGCGCCGGGCTTCATGGCGGCGAAGAACTTCTCGTCGATGAGATCTTTCGTCTCCGGCTTCAAGGCGACGTGGACGCTCACAACATCGGCCACCGCGGCGACCTCCGTGGGCGAAGTCTTGCGTTCGACACCGAGCGCCTGCGCGCGCTCGGGCGTCAGGCTCCGGCTCCACGCGGCCACGGGCATGCCGAAGGCGCGGGCGCGAGGGATCATCTCCTTGCCGATGCCTCCGACGCCGATGAGTCCCAGCGTGCGCCCGTGAAGACCACGGGCCTTGCTGTAATCCTTCTTGTTCCAGACGCCGCGCTTCAAATCCGCGGCGTTGTCCACGATGCGCCGGTCGAGCGCGAGGATGAGGCCGAAGGCCAGCTCGGCCACCGCGACCGAGTTCTTGCCGGGGCAGTTGGCAACGGCGATGCCGCGCTCGGAGGCCGCCTCGACGTCGATGGTGTTGTAGCCCGCGCCCGCGCGGACCACGAGGGAGAGGCTGCCCGCTTCCAGCATGGGTCTCGTGACCTTCGTCGAGCGCACGATCAGGACCTCGGCACCCGAGGAGCCGATGGCCTCCATCAAAGCGTCGTCCTTCAAGTCGGGCTGGTAGACCACCTGGCACCCGAAGTCCTTCAAGCCGTCGAGGCCGGATTTTTCGAACTTGTCTGCGACGAGAACTTTCATAGCGCACGCAATTCTATTGTGTCCAATACGCCAGGTACGACGGGAGGCGGACGGCCCAACGGCCGCCCCTCCGGCACGCGGTCACGACGAGAGCTCTGAGAATCGGTCGTAATCTTCAGATCTCATGGATCAGCAAACCGTCGCGCAACTTCGGTTCGAACCACGTGCTCTTCGGAGGCATGATTTCGTTGGCGTCGGAGACGGCCATGAGGTCGTCGAGGGAGACCGGAAAAAGAGAGAAGGCCACCGCGAACTGGCCTGAGTCCACGAGGCGTTCGAGCTCCCGGGTTCCGCGGATTCCTCCGATGAAATCCACCCTCTTGTCGGTGCGGACGTCCTTGACGCCGAGCAGCGGCTCCAGGATCTTCTCCTGCAGGAGCGCCGCGTCGAGAGAGGAGATCGCGCCTCCCGTGGCGGCGTCTCCCGGAGGAAACTCGAGCCCGTACCATCGGCCCGCCAGGTAGACGCTGATTTCTCCCTTCCGCGCGGGAGAAGGGGATGCGTCCGGTCTGACCGAGAACTTCTCGCGCAACGCCCCGAGAAACGCCTCGGGAGTCCGACCCTGGAGGTCTCTGACGACCCGGTTGTAGGGGAGGATTCGGACCTGTCCGGCGGGAAACGCGACCGCGAGGAAGAAGTTGTACGCCTCTTCTCCCGTGTGCTTGGGGTTCTTACCGGCGAGCGCTCCTCGCGCGCGTGCGGCGCTCGCGGCGCGGTGGTGGCCGTCGGCGATGTAGAGGAGCGGCACGGGCCGGAACTGCTCGGCGAGCCGGCCGGCCGCTCGCCCGCCAATCCGCCAGAGCGCGTGGGCAACGCCGTCGGGAGCGGTGAAATTGAAGAGCGCTTCCGCTCTCTTTGCCTCTTCGATGATCGTGTCGATCTCCGCGCGTCCGCGATAGGTCAGGAAGACCGGACCGGTCTGCGCGTTCAACGCGAGCATGTGGCGCGTGCGGTCATCTTCTTTGTCCGGCCGCGTGCGCTCGTGCTTGCGGATGACGTCGCCGTCATATTCGTCCAAAGAGCAGCAACCGGCGATCCCCGTCTGCTCGTGGTCCCCCATGCGCAAGCGATAGACGTAAAGCGAAGGCTCGGACTCGAGCGTGAGCGGCGCCTTGCGCTTCAACTTCGCGAAGTTCTCCGCCGCCTTCGCGTACACGGCGTCCGAATAGGGATCGGTCCCGGGCGCCAGGTCGATCTCGGCCCGAGAGACATGCAGGAAGCTCGAAGGATTTCCCTCGGCAAGCTGCCGGGCTTCGGACGTCGAGACAACGTCGTAGGGGACCGCCGAGACCGCGGCCCCCTTCTCGGGGGACGGGCGCAGGGCGCGAAACGGCCGGACGGTCGCCATGGTCCGGCATTCTAACGGGGGCCACACGAATGAAGCCTTGCTTCGCGCCCCTCCCGTTTCTTAGACTCCGCGACCGGGAGGAAAAACGCGCATGGTCAAATCCAGCTCCGAAAAGGCCCTGGTCACACTCTCCGCTCTCGCTTTTCTGGCGATTCTGGCGCCCGCGGACTCGGGTCACGCGCAACTGAAGACTTCCGGACAGTCCGAGGTGGCCGCCAAGAGCATCGAGCGCGGGAAGTACCTCGTCACGATCATGGCGTGCAACGACTGCCATACCCCTTACAAGATGGGCCCCAAGGGGCCGGAGCCCGACATGTCTCGCATGCTCTCGGGACACCCGGAGGGCATGAAACTTCCGCCGCCTCCGAAACCGTCCGGGCCCTGGATCGTCGCTTTCACCGGAACCAACACGGCCTTTGCCGGCCCCTGGGGGATTTCATACACCGCCAACCTGACGCCGGACAAGAACACGGGCATGGGGATCTGGACCGAAGACATGTTCTTGAAAGCGATGAAAACGGGCAAGCACATGGGGACCTCCCGACTGATCCAGCCGCCGATGCCGTGGCCGTGGATCGCCCAGGCCACCGACGAGGACCTGAAGGCGATGTTCGCTTATCTGATGTCGGTCCCTCCGATCACGAACCACGTTCCCGACTACGAGCCGCCGGCCGCGCCGGGGCAGCCTGCGGCGCCGCCGAAGAAGAGCGCCCCGAAGAAGTAACCCGGACGCGGCACGACGACGAGATCAAAAAGGAGACTGTCATGAGAAGGACCCTGGTTCCCCTTGCCGTGTGCTTCGCTCTCCTGCCGGGAGCGTCTTCGATCGCGTCCGCCCAGACACAGAAGAAGCCGGCCAAGAAGGCCGCGCCCGCGTCCGGAGGCCCGGGCATGTCCATGAAACCCGCGCCCGAGATGGACCGGGTCAAGTGGATGGTCGGGACCTGGCAGTGCGCGGGCAAGACGCTGGCGTCTTCGATGGGACCCGAGCACCCGACCGAAGCGGAGGTCAAGAGCGAAATGATCCTGGACGGAATGTGGCTTGCCCATCACTACCGCGAGAAGAAGACCGCCCAGAACTCCATGCCGATCTCCGCCGATGAGGTCTGGACCTATGACGCCGCCGAGAAGATCTGGGACCGTCTCGCCATCGATAACACCGGGGGCTGGGCGTCGGGCACGGCGAAGGGGTGGGAGAAGGGAAAGATCGTCTGGATGAGCGACGGGATGGCCGGCGGACAGAAGATGAAGTTCCGCGACACGTTTACCGAGAAGAACCCTCGCGAGATCACCTACATCGGAGAGATCGGAACGCCCGACGGCAAGTGGTCCACGCTCTGGGACACCAACTGCAAGAAATAGGGGGCTGCTAGCGTGGGGGTCGTCCGAAGCGCCCTCCTCGCGGCCTCGGAGAGCCGCTGGCTGCGGGAGCACGCGACGCGATGGCGCTTCGTTCGGGGTGCGGTGTCCCGCTTCATGCCCGGGGAGACGGTCGAGGAGGCGCTCGAGGCCACTCGCGCTCTCGGCATCGGCACGGTCCTGACGCGGCTCGGGGAAAATGTCCGCGACATCGGGCAGGCGCAGGAGGTGACGCGGCACTATCTCGATGTTCTCGACCGCGTCGCCAGAGACCGGCTCGACGTCGAGATCTCGGTCAAGCTCACGCAACTCGGCCTCGATCTTTCTCGCGAGGAGTCCGAGAAGAACCTGAACACCTTGATCGAGCGCGCCCGCGCACTCTCCAACTGGATCTGGATCGACATGGAGGGGACCGCCTACACCGACGTCACGCTCGACATCGCCCGGCGCGCGCGGGCGGCGAGCGCGAACGTCGGCGTCTGTGTGCAGGCGTATCTCTACCGCACGGCCGCAGACCTGAAGTCTTTGATCGCGCTGGGGTCAGGGATACGGCTGGTCAAGGGCGCCTACCGCGAGCCGCCGGACAAGGCGTTCCCGAAGAAGAGCGACGTGGACGAGAACTATTTCAAGCTGGCGGCGCTGCTTCTGTCGCCCGACGCCCGCGCGCAGGGAGTCCGCGCGATCTTCGGCACGCACGACCCCGTGCTCATACGCCGGATCGAAGACCTCGGCCGTTCCTCGAACCTGCCGCCCGAGGCTCTGGAGTTTCAGATGCTCTACGGAATCCGCCGCCAGGAGCAGGAGAGACTCGCCCGGGCCGGCTACAGGTTCCGGGTCCTGATCAGCTACGGCGAAGCCTGGTTCCCCTGGTACATGCGACGCCTGGCCGAGCGCCCCGCCAACGTCCTCTTCGTCGTCAAGAACCTCGTCGCCCGCTAGGAATCGGCGTGCCGCAGATTCCTGAGTTGGCCGCGCGGAACACGTTATGGCCCGGACCGCAAGTGGTCACTTGAAGTGACCAGTGCTATAATCCGTCCATGAAACAGATCCCGGCCGCGAAGTTCAAGGAGCAATGCCTTTCGATTCTTGACCGCGTCGGTGAGGAAGGCATCATCATCACCAAGCGAGGAAAACCGGTCGCGAAGCTGGTTCCCATCCGGACCGAGTCGGCGGAACTGATCGGGAAGTTGAAGGGACGCATCAAAGTGAAGGGAAACATCTTCTCGACGGGTGTGAAGTGGAATGCTCAATCTTGATACTCACATCCTGATCCACGCGATGGCGGGGAAAGTGACCCCCGGGGAAAGTCGGCTTCTTCGTGGCGCCCGTTGGGGCATTTCAGCGATCGTTCTCTGGGAGCTGGCCAAACTCGCCGAGCTTGGACGGATCGAGGTCAATCTCGACGACCCCGAGCTCGACCGGTTTCTCGCCAACGTGCATGTGTGGCCTCTGACGCTCGAAATCGTTCGGGCCCTCCGGCGCCTCGATTTTCGAAGCGACCCGGCCGACGAGATCATCGCCGCGACGAGCCTTGTCCACAGTGCTCCTCTGGTCACACGTGATCGAAAGCTCCTCAAGTCGAAGATCGTCCCGCTGGCAGCCTGATCAGACGATCACCGATCACAAATCACAAGTCCTCAGGCCGGCACGATCTTCTCGAGCAGGGCCGGGAACCGGGGGTGGGAGCGGAGAGGATCATAGAAGGGGCAGGATCTGGGCCACCACGCCAGGGCATTTCTGTCTGCGCAGGCTCTCTCGAGACAGGAGACGGCCTCGCGCGATGTACTCGCGGGAGGACCGCCCGTTCAGCTCCTCGAGCAGCCCGAGAGCCTCCGGGCGCCTCCCCGCGGCCGCGTACGCCCCCGCGAGGAGTCCCACATAGTGCGACTGCCGGTGCCTGGTGACTTCCAGAGCCTTCTCCAGAGGAGCGACGGCTTCCAGCGCCCGTCCCATGGTCAGATAGGCGAAGGCGATCGCCCAGAGCGGGTATGGCGCATTGGGATCGATATGGAGCGCCCTCCGAAACTCCTGCACCGCCTCTTCGAATCTTCTGCGCGCGTAGAAGGCCCAGCCGACGTTGGTCTGAGCGTTGGCCGAGAGCGGCTCCAACTCCGCGGCCCTGCGCGCCATCGGAAGCGCCTCCTCGTGCGACGGCCGGAAGGCGAGGCTCAGCCCCAGCCAGGAATAGGCCGCCGCCGTTCGCGGCGCGAGCCGGATCGCATGCCTCAACTCCGCCTCCTCGCGAGCCAGATCCCATCCGAAGTAGTGCTCGATGAGCGCGAGCGAGACGCGAACGTCGGCCAACTCCGGATCAAGCTCGTGCGCCTTCTCGGCCGCAGCGCGCGCCTTGGCGAAGGCGTCGAGCGTCGGGATCCCGCCGTAGAAGCCCCAGATGCAGTAGGAGTCGGCGAGTCCCGTGTAGGCACCGGTGTAGCGTGGATCGCGCGCGAGGGCCCGCTCGAACTCGGCGACCGCCTCCGGCGCCTCGCGCCGGTTGAAGTAGTAGCGTCCCTTCAGGTAATCGTTGTAGGCCTCGACATCGTCGGTCCCGCGCGAGGAGAGGCCGGCCTCCTCGGCCGGCAGCAGCCGCACCTTCAAGGCTCCGGCGATCGAGCGTGAGATCTCGTCCTGCACCTCGAAGACGTCTTCCATTTCCCGGTCGTACCTTTCCGACCAGAGGTGGTAACCGTCGGCCACATTGATGAGCTGGGCGCTGATCCGGATCCTCTTGCCTGCCTGGCGGATACTCCCTTCGAGCACGCTCTTGACGCCCAGCGCGGCGCCGATCCGCCGAACGTCCTCATCCTTCCCCTTGAAGGCGAAGGCGGAGGTGCGCGAAGCGACGCGCAAAGCCTCGATCTTCGTCAGCGCGTTGATGATCTCTTCCGTCACGCCATCGCTGAAGTACTCGTTCTCTTTCTCGGCGCTCAGGTTCCGGAAGGGAAGGACCGCGATCGAGGTTCCCGAGGCTTCGGGGGCAATGGCGGTGGCGCCGGAGCGCGCCCCGCTATCCGGACGGCCGGGGCTCGAGCCTCGTCCCTCCCGCTCGGCGACCCTGAGCGCAAAGGCGAGGTCGCGCGCCGACTGGAAGCGCTCTTCCGGAGACTTCTCGAGGCAGTGGCCGACGATCTCCTCGAGCTCGGGCGACAGGGCCTTCCCGGCGGCGGAAGCCTCCAGCGGGTCCTCGCGTAGGATCGCCATCATGGTCTCGACGTCGCTCTCTCTGCGGAAGGCGCGCTCACCGGTCAGCATCTCGTAGAGCAGGACTCCGAGCGAGAAGATGTCAGAGCGGTGATCGGCCACGGCGCCGCGGACCTGTTCGGGGGACATATAGCCGACGGTGCCGAGGATCACCCCGGTGCGAGTGCCCGGTGTCGTCGGCGCGTTGGACCGTCCTTCCGGCGCGCTGGGGCTCGCGACCCTTGCCAGGCCGAAGTCCAGAATCTTCACCAGGCCGTCGCGCGTGACAAAGACGTTCTGCGGCTTCAGGTCCCGGTGGATGATCCCTTTCTCGTGTGCCGCGGCGAGGCCCTGGGCGATCTGCAGCGCGTACTCGAGCGCCTTGCGTTGAGGGATCGCGCCCGCTTCCAGCCTCTCGCGCAGCGTCTCTCCCTCGAGCAGCTCCATGACGGCATAGGCGATCCCGCGTTCCCGCCCGAAGTCGTGGATCGCGAGAATATTCGGATGGGAGAGCGCGGCCACCGCCTTGGCCTCCCGCTCGAAGCGCGCCAGCGCCTCGCCGTCTGAGAGGAGGCTTTCCGGGAGGACTTTGATTGCCACGTCCCGGTCGAGCCGCGAATCCCGCGCCTTGTAGACCTCGCCCATTCCGCCCGCGCCGAGCGGCGACAGGATCTCGTACGGGCCGAGCCGTGTTCCGGCGACGAGGCTCACTTCGCGATCTCCGAATCCGAGATTCGAAATTCGAAATTCCAAATCATCCTGCGGGCTCTAGCCCGCATTATTCATGATCGACTCCGGCCGCCGCTCCGATCTTTTCCGTCGATACGGCGTCAGCGCTCCTCTGCGATGCGCCCCGGCATCGCCGTCGTCGCCCCTCCTTGTCTCGACGAAAAATCTCTGTCGCGTACAACCTGTTCCCGGCTGCGATTATCGGTTTTCTGTCAACGTTCATTGGCGCAGAGAGTTGCCCGTGTTTCGGCCGGGTGACCATGAATAATCCGGGCTGGAATTCGGGCCGGGCGCGCGCCGCGCGGATGGGACGGGAATGCCATCGAGGAAGCGAATCTTATCTTCGGAGTCTCGTCGATGGATCTGAAATCCCTTCAGAAGTCCCTGAAGGGGAAATACCGCGTACAGTAGAGCGCGGCGGCAGACTTGACGCCGCTTGCGTGATAAGAAAGGGGACGAGAAGAGGGAGGTCTGGATGCCGAAATTCGTAATCGAGCGGGAGATTCCCGGGCTCGGAAACTTGAACGACGCGGAGATCCGCGAGATCTCGGCGAAGTCGGTGAGCGTGCTGAGGGAGATGGGTCCGGAGATCCAGTGGCTGCAGAGCTACGTCACGGGCGACAAGCTCT
>WNGF01010148.1_pt1 | contig 19738 bp, 16 predicted proteins | sample 5400641 | NCBI WGS metagenome assembly WNGF01 (sample SAMN13153371, study PRJNA577476) | soil metagenome | isolation source: 80 cm soil or saprolite under grassland replicate 2 | place: USA:California | collected 2016-06-15
GTCCTGCTCCAGGACTTCGAGACGGTCGAGGTACTGATCCGCTTCGACGCTTACAAGGGCATCTACCTCCTGCATTGCCATAAGCTCGAGCACGAGGACATGCGGATGATGGCCAACTTCGAGGTCATCTGATCGGTCGACAGCACCCCGACGAGGACATTGTTAACCGCCAAATGGGCTGCTTTCCCCACCAAAGATTGAGGCGAATGGATCCAGGAACGCGGTCTGGCCGGTAAGCACAGCGGCGGTAAGCGCGAGCATCAGCGTCCCGACCACGACCCCGAACAGCGTGATCGGGTGGGTCCAACCGTGTATGTTGGGCGCACGTCCGACGCCACCCAGCGAACACATCGTCATGCCGAGGATGACCAGTGCGATGAACACGGCCCGGTCGGTTCCGAGGAGCGGCAGCGGAGTGTTGGTGAGCACCGCCAGAATGAGCGCGGCGATAGCAATGCCCAGAAGATTCGCGACAAGCGGACTGCCGGTGTACACGGCAGGGCTGCGCATCGTTGTCTGCATGGATCAGTTCTCCCAGGCGCAGCGAGGCTTACACCTGGGCTAGGGCCCGGCGACCTCGTGGCGGCGGCAACGAGCACGGGGCGATGCTAAACCCGGCGACGCTCGCCACCATGTTCGAGCCCCACTACCAGCCGGATCCGCGGCTGCCAGGGATGGGCCTCGGCTTCGTACGTTATGACGCCGGTGGGCACCTCGTCGTCGGACACGACGGGACCATGCCGGGCTTCAACGCGCAGCTTTTCGCGGCGCCTGAAGACGGTGTTGGTGTTATCGCCTTCACGAATGGGTCTGAGGGAGCCGTGTGGTGGCTTCCGACCGAGCTCAGCGGGTTGCTGCGCTACCTGCTCGATGTGCCAGACGGGGTCGTGCGCACCGATGTGCCACAACACCCCGAGATCTGGAAGGACCTCTGCGGGTCATACGAGCTTCGTGCGCGGTTGATTGAAGCACGCGTGCAAATGATGATGGGCGCCGGCGTCCAGGTCTTCGTGCGCGGCGGCCAGCTCATGCTTCGCATACTGACGCCGATACCCGCGCTGTACCGGGGTTTCGCCCTCCATCCTGATGACGCGGACGATCCGTACGTGTTCCGGATCGACCTCTCTCAATTCGGCATGCCGGCGGCGCGCGTCGCATTCAGCCATGAACCTGCAGTGGGTGCGACGTCAGTGCAAATGGATCTGGCGCCGATGACATTTCACAAGCGAGCCGCCAAGAGGACACGCCGCGTGTGGGTGCAAAGAGCGCTTCCGGCGCTGCTTGTGAGCGCCACCGCCATTGCGCTCAGTCGGCGCAGGAGGAATGGACATGACCACCGTTGTGATGACACCCGAACCTGACATCCGCGGCCAATCCCCAGGACTGGGATCCCAGGCCGAGCCGCTGCCGGTAGCGCGCAGGAGGTTCTCATGTCAACACTAATTGCTCCAGAACGCGCCCCAAGGACCGGTGGTCTCGAGTCGCCCCCTACTCGCGCACGCGAATCTTTCCTCGCCAGCAACGCGAGGACGCTGCTGGCGGCTTCCGGATTCGTGATGCTCGGCTTCGTGGTCGTGCACCTGGCGGGCAACCTGCTGACGTTTGCAGGCGCTGCCCCGTTCAACGCGTACGCGCGGTGGTTGCGCGAAGTTGGCTCGCCTCTCATGCCCGAAAGCGGATTGCTCTGGGTGGCGCGCGTGGTACTTGCCGGAGCGCTCGCGGCTCACCTGGCGTCCCACCTGTATCTCATGACCCACCCGGATGCTCTGTCTGGGCCCGCGCTTGGCCCATTCGATCCGATGCCACCGTGGTACGCGACCCTGCCGGTAGGGGTGTTCCAGGTGAGTGGCGCGCTGATCGCCGCGTTCGTGGCATTCCACCTGGCCCAGCTCACGATCGGGGCCATTCATCCCGCCTTTATCGCGGCTGGTCGGTACGACGAGACTCTCGTCGCGCTGCGGTTCTGGCCTGTATCGGTTGCATACATCGGCGCTGCCATGGCGGTGGGGATGCATGTTCTGCCTGGCACGTGGACAGGCTTACGCTCGCTCGGCCTGATTCGACCCCGCACCGCGGGCCTGGCGAGCATACTGTCGCCCGCCGTCGCACTGGTGCTGACGTTTGGGCTGTCGGCCGTGCCGCTCGCGGTCCTACTGGGCGTGCTCAGATGACGACAGACGCCTGTCCCCGCACGTGATCCGGTCTGGAGAGCGGCCGCGTGTCCGACGTCTCGGAGATCGAGTCCCATGGCTACAACCCTTAGCCGCTCGGCGCAGGGCCATGAGCATATCGTGTCACGCGCCCACAACCGCCGTCCGCCGCATCCTTCTTCGTCGCGGTACTGGCTGTCCGGTGCGCTCGCACTCCTGACGATAGTCGCCTCAGGAACAGGCGTTTTCCTCGGTGATTTTCTACCGCGACTCGCCGTACTGGGCTGCTGGCGCCACGGGCGTGGACCTGGTGACGCTTGTGGTCGCTGTTCCTACGCTCGCTGCTGCTCTGGTGTTCTCGCTGCGGGGCTCCGTGGGCGCGCGGATCGTCTGGCCACTTCCGAGATGAGGCGACGCAGCAGGTGCTTTATCTGCTGGACCTCGACTTTCAACACAGCGCGACCCACTCGACTAGCACTGCGACGCGCGGGAAACCCGACCCGCGCTGCGCTTGCTGAGGACGCGGCTCACAAACGCCGCTGAGCAGGTGGCGCCGAGTGCTTCCAGGGCGCGCACGGAATCGCGGAGCACATCTTCATCGCCAGGCAGGCTGGCCATGGCGGCTTCATACGGACACCCGTGCGCAAGCCATTCGGCGCGCGCCTCGGACCAGCGACCTTGTACCTCGAGCGCGAAAGGGCCCCGGGCTCGCTCGGGCAGCGCGTCGAGATCGCCGACCCGCCAGCGCCAGCAGGCGAGCTCCGCCAGCACCCACGGGTCCTTGCTTCGTTCCGCCAGTTCGAACCCCGCTCGCGCTTCCTGCCGCGCCGTTTCCATGTCGCCGTTCAGCCATGCCGCCTCGGCGCGCGCGGCATGGACTGGACCAAGGCGCTGCACCTCCGCCGTTGGCCGCGCCGTCTCGAGTGCATCGTCCAGGAAGCGCGACGCCTCGACATCGCCTCGTCGCGCGCGAATGACACCTGAGACCACGAGCGCATTGACGCGACTGACGGGAGACAGCGGCGTTCGACGAAGTATCCGGGCGGCCAGCTCGTCGGCGTCGCTCCACTCCCCGCGCAGCAGCAGCATCCGCGCCTGCGAGCCTTGCATGTAGACGAACCACGAGTCCAGATCGTGCTCCGCGCAGTAGGTCGTGCCAGCCTCGAGATACTTCTGGGCCGCGTCGATCTGGTACTGACGCCCGGCCGCCCACCCCAGATTGGTAAAGGCCCGCGCGGCATGTTCCTCCAGATCGGCCTCACGAGCGAACTCCAGGCTGCGTTCCAGGTGCACGAAGCCTTCGGCATCGCCAATGCACGCGCGAGCGGCCCCGATGTTGTTGAGCGCATGAACGAGCACCTCGCGCTCACCGAGCTGTTCGGCCAGTGCGATCGCGCGTTCGCCCCACGAGCATGCTCCGTCCGCGTCGTTGGCGAGCATGCACAGGAGAGCCAGGTTGCTGTACGCCCAGGCATGCTGCAGCCCGTCGGGCAGACCCTCGAGCACGTCGAGCGCCGAGTGGGCGGCCTCGCGTGCGTCGGCGTTGCGATTGGCGAACCACGACATGCGCGACAGCCAGCGCAGGTTCTCGCTCACCTTCAGCCGTTCGCCGGCCACCCTCCAGATTTCGAGGGCTGCGCGACGGGCTTCGAATGCGTCCGCGGATTGGTCGGTGAGGTAGCACTCGTACGCCAGCGCCTCGAGCAGGTGGGCCCGCTCTGTGGGATCGAGTCCATCCGCAAAGCGCAGCGCGCGTCTGTACTGGGCCGCGGCGTCGCGATGCGCTCGCACGCGCGCGTTCCGTTCAGCGGCGATCGGCGCAAACAGAAGCACACTCGCGCCATCGCCAGCGGCTTCCGCATGGTGGGCGAGGCGTGCCCAATCGTCGGGGCCAACCGGGCGTGAGCGCAGCGTCGCCAAGACGCGGCGGTGCAGCTCGACGCGGCGCGTCGACAGGATCGCATCGAGGATTGTCGTGCGACCCAGCTCGTGGCGGAACGCGAAGACATCTCCAGCCGCATGCAGGACCCCGGCCGTCAGGCACGCTTCGATACCGCTGGTGCCCGCATCCAATACACCATCGAGTAACCACGCTTCGCTCCGCCCGCCGATCACCGCGGCAGCCTCGAGCGCGGCGCGCCCGTGTGCAGGGAGCCGTGCCGCCCGGGCCAGGACAGCGTCCCGAACGCTCGGCGGGACCTCGCGCGTGCCCGCGGCTACCACCTCGGTCACGAAAAACGGATTGCCGCCAGTCTGGCGATACAGCTCCTCGGGATCGAGGTCCGTGTTCTGTGCAAGCTCGCGCACGGCAGCTCGAGAGAGTGGCGTGAGTTGGAGGCGTCGGACGGCGGGAAACGTCGCCAGATCACCGAACACGACGCGCAGCGCGTGAGCTGGACCGACTTCGTCGTCCCGGTACGTGGCCACCAGCAGCGCACGTACCGTGGCCACCCGCCGACCAAGGAAGCGCAGGAGATCGAGCGTCGCCTCGTCGGCCCAGTGCACATCCTCGAACACGAGCACGGTTGGCTGATCGCCCGCGTTCAGCGCAGCCAGCAGCGCATTAAAAACCTGCTTACCAGGCGCCGCGTTTGCCAGGAGTCCTGCCAGCGGATCGCCGATGGCCTGAGCGACGTCGAGCAGGGGGCCGAGCGCGGTCGGCGTGGACAGAGGATCGCACGCGCCAATCAGGACGCGAGCGCGGTCGCGAACCGACTCACCGAAGTGTTTGACAAGCACCGATTTGCCAACGCCGGCCTCCCCGCCGACCAGCAGCAATCGACCCTGCCCCGCCTCGACCTCACTGAGGAACCCATCGAGCCGATCGAGAATGTGCTGGCGCTCGAGCAGCGGCACCGGCTCGTATAGCGAGGCGGTCTGGCTGGCGGGCCTCGCAGGCGGTAGCTGCGCGACGACCACGTCGGGCACAGCCAAGCCGGCACCTCTCGCTGCCCACATAAGCGCCTCGCGCGCCGCGTCGTCGACGTCGAGCGCCTCGGCCAGGCGCGCCAGCGTGGCCGGATGGGGAGCGCGTCGCATGCCGCGCTCGAGATCCGAGATGCCTCGAACGCTCAGCCCCGCGCGCTCAGCCAGCGCCTCCTGCGACAGGCCCGCGAGTAATCGATGGCGCCGAAGCAGCGCCGCTAGTTCCTGAACCGGTTGCAAGACCACCTGCTGCTGCCGCGAAAGTGCCGCCGCAGCATACCACCGCAGACCGACGACACTGCAGGGCTCGCGCCCATAATGATTCGACCCCGGGCGGATGCCAGACGGCCCTCTCGAGCCTACACCGGCCGCGGGCTCGAGACAGGACGACCGGGTGCGCGCGGATCACACTGGCTGGTACCCGCCGTTGGAGCAACTGTGTTCGGCCTGTCGCATCTCGCCTGGGTCGACTTCTGCACCTGCTCGCCTGAGAGCTGCCAGGCGCGCGATGGCGGTGGTGCTTGTCGTCGTCATATATGGGGCCCCGAATTGGCCGGGTGCGCCGGCCGAAATAGCTGTTGTCAACGCTGGTGGTACGGCCTGTGGCCTGGTTGGTCTCGACACGTGAGGCGGCGGCCGCGCCGCTATTCGTGCTCCTGATCGTCGCCTGGACGACCTTCACTGGTCGGCGGGTCGAGGCCTTCGCCGCCGGCGCCCTGGCGCTGGCGACACTCGCACCCGCATGGCGCGAGCCGGAGCGCTGGCTGCCCTTGACCCTCGGCCTCGTGTTCGCCGGCCTGGGCACTCACGCACTGCGCGTACAGCATCGACTGCCGTATCCTCGCGACGCCTCTCGCCGAGTCGCCGTCGAGTAGGAAGCCACCGGAGGATGCCGTCGTCATCTAACCTCGAACTACGCGGAGCCACCCGGCGAATCGGTCGCGGACGCGACCCCCGACCAGCTCACACGAAGGCGTGCTGGGGCGAGCGATCGAAGTCCTCGGATCCGCGACAGCAGACGATAGATGAATTGGTTAGCGGGTTGACGTGATTCGCCGAGGCCGCGCCTCTTGGCGATTGCCGCCAGGCGCTCGCGGCTAGCTTCCTCGAGACGGTCACGAATCCGGTGATTGGCTTCGATTTCCAACATAGCGTACGGGTACACCAGCATCTTCCTTTCTGGCGTGTCACTCAGGTCACGCCAGGCGATAGACCAGGTGTCACTGCGTCGATAAACTCATAAGCGCGGGATGCCACCCAGCCATTTGCTGAGTCGCGTCGCGGTTGCGTCGGCGCCGCCGGCCGGCTGGGGATGGGCGGCTTGCGCTGACCCAGGCTCGAGCTTTTCGCACGGCTCGGGTGTCAACCTAGAGGCGAGCATACGAGAGGCGGCGATCCAGGACATGACGAGGACTACCTATTCGACTACCCATTTTCGGGCGTGAGCGAGCCTCGATTCAGGCGCCAGCCGATGAGAAGATCTTCAACTGGGCCGACATACGTGCTCGAGAGAGTTCGTCGCCACTCGCGGCCAGGTTGACCAACCCGACGCAGGTCGAACGCCCCAGGCCAACCAGGTCCTCCCGTTGGAGGTCGTCGTACTGAAACTGTCGGAAAGTGTCATGGGCCTGCCCCGAACTTTTGAGCTGCGCGAACTCATCCGGGTGGTCAACAGTACCAGAAGTATTACCTGGCAGTGGCGCTGCCCAGGCTGCGCCTAGCGCCGCGGCACTGACGTCGACGTTCGCGCCAAATACGCCCCGCTCTGCAGTCCGCGACCAGCGTCGCGTACTCAGCCTCGTCGTTCCCGGACAGCAGCATGATTAGCGGGACCGCGACGCTGGATATGGCCGAGTCCATGTCGACAGGAGCCGACCCATACGCACGGCGTCCACCAGCTGGCGAATCGCAGCGCTCGTTGTACTGGCATGGTCTGGATTGACCGCCAACCCGGTGTGGGTCGCGCCCTCGACCACGATCTGGCGACTGTCGGAGGAAATCGCTGCCATTTCGGCGTGCGTCTCGCGCTTGATCCGCGCCTCCTCCGGAGAACCTGACCCTTCGGTGGCCGACAACACAATCAGCGGCAGCGTCCCTAACCCACCAAGCTGACCTACCTGCGACATCGATTCGGGCAGCGCGTCCACCTCGTCCGCGTAAGCTTTCCAGTGACCAGGTACGGACTCGAGTGCCGCGATCTCGTCACGCGCGCCAGCGGGGAACCGGTCTAGCTCGCCGAGCGCGCTGCCAATGAGCAGCCGCACGATGCCAAACGACGCCAGCCTCTGGAATGTCCGCGCCCGCTGCCCAGCGTTCGTCAACGCGGCAGCCTGTTCGGGCAGTCGCTGAAGCAGGTCCACCGGCGTGGCGTCCGCAAGCAGCATCCCGACCTCGTCGGGATACAGGCCAGCGAACATGCGCGCGTACAGCCCGCCGGTCGAGTGGCCGACCAGGACATACGGACCAGGGATCCCCGCTTGCCAAGCAACTTATGCAGCTCTGTCGCGAGCTGACGAGCGTCGCGCGGCGATAGACCCGGGTCGCTCCAACCCAATCCAGCCCGATCGTAGCTACACACTCGGGTACCTTCGGCGACTATGGGTTGGATGAGCGCCCAGTGTGATGACCAGCTGCCCAGGCCCGTCTCGAGGATTACGGTCGGAATGCCCTGGCCGGTGCATTGCATATGCAACCTGTGACCGCTGACTACGGTCATCTGGCCAGGAGCTGGATGGCGCGCCGGTCGCGCTCGGTGGCGATCGTCTGGTACGTCCACCCGGTCGCAGCCAGCACGAGGGCCACCAGTGCGACCGTGCCAATGCCACGCCTGAGCCAGGTGCCCAGCCGACGCCGTCGATCTACTGCGGGAGTCGATCTCGGCGCTCCTGCCCTGGCGCTCGTAAGCATGAGCAAAGTGTTCGGCGAGTCGCTGCCAGGGCCATGCCACCGGCGTGTGAATCGTTGCCATCCCACTGCCACCAGTAGGCTGCGCACCGGTCCATCCGAGCGAGGTGTACACTGCGCCAACTCCGAACGGTTGAGGTTGCATGAGGGTTGGCCTGCTCGGCCCACTCGAGATTGGCGAGGATGATCGGCGCATCTCCATCGCCAGTGCCAAACAGCGCGGCCTGATCGCGCTGCTCGCGCTCAACGCCGGAAACGTCATATCCGCCGATCGGCTGATCGAAGGGTTGTGGGGCGAAGGAGCAGGTGGCGATGCACTGAACGCGTTGCGCCACCATGTGTCGCGACTGCGCAAGGCGATCGGCGCGGCACTGGTGACACGGGCGTCTGGCTATCTGCTCGATCTCGAACCAGACGATGTCGACGCGCTGCAATTCGCTCGCCGGGTGAGCGAAGGACGTAGCGGGTTCCAGCACCAGACAAATAATGAGGTTGCGGCGACGTTCCGACGGGCCCTGGCGCTGTGGCGCGGCGCTCCCTTGGTGGAGTTCCTCGATTACGATTGGGCACGCCAGGAGGCCGCGCGGTTCGAGGAGCTCTACCTCGCCGCCCTCGAGGATCGCATCCAGGCTGACCTGGCGATGGGTCTGCACGCCGATCTGGTGAATGAGCTGCAGGGCCTGGTGCGCGAGCATTCTTTTCGCGAGCGCCTGTGGGGCCAATTAATGCTGGCCCTGTACGGCTGCGGCAGGCAGACCGACGCGCTCGCGGCATTCCAGGAAGTCCGGCGCGTGCTGGCCGATGAGAACGGCCTGGACCCCGGCCCGGAGCTGGTGCGGCTCGAATTGGCCATCCTGGCGCATGACCCTGATCTTGCGGTCCCAACTCGTCCCGTGGCGCCCGCGGTAGCACATCAACCGCCCCGGAGTAATCTGCCAACGCCGCTTACGAGCTTTATCGGGCGGCACGATCAGGTGCTGGCTATCCGAGCGCTGCTCGAAGAATGTCGTCTGATCACGCTGACCGGGCCGCCCGGGGTTGGCAAGACCCGCCTGGCCATTGAAGTTGGACGCGCGGTCCAGCGCGATTTTCCCGACGGCGTGTGGCTCATCGAGCTGGCGCCGCTCTCGGGTGCGGAGGCCGTGCTCGATAGCCTGGCAACAAGCCTCAGCTTGCGCCGACCGACCCCAGGCGCGGCACCGGATGGCGCGGCGGAGGCCTCGCTGATCGCCGCGCTGCTGGCCTACCTGCGCAGTCGCCGCGGCTTCCTTATTTTCGATAACTGTGAACATCTCCTGGAAATCGTCAGCGGACTGGTCGAGACTTTGTTACGATGAGCCTGCCCGCACCGGGCGTGCGCGACCCGCGCGAGCTGCTCGGGTCTGAGGCGGTGCGGTTGTTCGAGGAACGTGCCATAAAGGTCCGGCCAGACTTTGCACTGACGTCGGAGACAGCGCCGGCGGTGGCCGAGATGTGCCGTGCCCTCGATGGGTTGCCGCTGGCAATTGAGCTGGCCGCGGCTCGGGTCAAAGTGCTGCCGGTCTCCCATATCGCCAGCGCACTCGGCGATCGCTTCCGTTTACTCGTCGCGGGCAGCCGTACGTCACCGCAGCGTCAGCAGACGCTCCGGGCGGCCGTTGACTGGAGTTACGAGCTGCTGGAGGATGACGAGCGGACAGTGTTCGAGCAGTTGTCGGTATTTGCGGGTGGCTGCTCGCTGACTGCTGCCGAGCGGGTTGGCGCACAGCTTGGACTGGGCTCGTTCGAGACGCTCGACATCCTCGGCAGGCTGGTCGATAAGTCTATGTTGGTCGCGACAGTCGGTATGGACGGCCACCCCCGCTACCAGCTGCTGGAAACACTGCGAGTGTATGGCACCGAGCGCCTGGTCGATGCTGGTCAGTATGAGCATGCGCGGCGGCTTCACGCCGAACTGTTCGCGACAATGGCCGAGAGTGCTGAGCGCGAGATGCGCGGCCCCGAGCGGCTCGCCTGGCTGCGCACGCTCCACGAGGAGCTCGGTAACTTGCGCGGAGTGCTGCACACCGCGCTGGCTGCCGGCGAGCACACGATGGCGGTGCGCGTCGCCGGTGCGCTTGGCTTCTTCTTTTCGAGCACGAATCGGGTCGCGGAAGGTCGAAACTGGCTGGAGAGCGCGCTCGCAATCTCGGATAGTTCAATTCCCGACATTTTCGTGGCGCGAGCGAAGAACTATCTCAGTGCGATTCTCGTGCAATACGCGGACTTCGACCGCGCCATTCAGATTGGCGAGCAGGCGCTCGCGCTGGCCATCGCGTCGGGCGACGCGTGGCAGACTGCGTTTTCAAAGGCCACGCTAGCGTTGACGCTCAATGCGTCAGGCCGTCCGGCGCGTACGTCGGCACTCCTGGCCGAAGCACGAGCAGCCTATGCGCTGATCCACGAGCCGCGTGGGGACTGGGGCGTCGCCCACTGCGAGTTCGTCACCGGCCTGGCAGCGGTACGGGCGGCCGACGTCGACGCAGCCGATCGCGCGTCCCAGGAGCTGCGCGTCCGTGCGCGGCGCATCCAGTACGACCTGTTCGAGGGCTGGTCCTACCTGATGGCCGGATGGGTAGCGGAACGCCGAGCGGAGCTCATGAGCGCCGACGCCGAATACGCAGGATGTCTGCGGCTGGTACGGCTGACGGGTCTGAACCCCCATATCGGTTTCATCGTCGCGCTGCTCGGTCGGCTGGCCATGCGCGCTGGTGAGCTCGGGCGCGCACGCGCACTGCACGCGGAGGCAACCGCGCTGCTGGACGACGGTGCTTCGCCCTGGTTCGCCGCCTTCGCTCACGTTGGACTCGCCGCAACCCTGTGGCGAGCCGGCGAGCTGGGTTCGGCCGAGGCGCTTTTCCGGCAAGCAATCGCCGAAAGCCCGGCGAGCGGCTCGAGGTCCTCTCAGGAGCGTTTCTTCCTCTTGTTCGGCGGAAGTCCCGCGGCGCGCGCGCAAATCGCGCTTGGCACTCTGGTCCGGTTGCGTGGCGAGGACGCCGCGGCAGAGCACTTGCAGCTTGTAGGGCTGGACGGCGCTGAACGCGACGGCGATGCGGAGGCGATCGCGCTCGCCTTTGAGGCCCTGGCGGCCGCGGCCGCGAGCCGTGCGGGAGAGGTTGAGCGAGCCGCCACGCTCTTGGCCGCGGCCATCACTCTCCGCAAGAAGGCGCGCGTTTTGTGCGACCTGTTCGAAGCTGAGCAGGTTGCCCAAACGAACGCGGCGGTCAGCGCGGCGTTGAACCGCGAGCCTCTTGAACGCGCGATCAGTACCGGGTCCGGTCTATCTCTTTCCGATGCGCTCGCGGTCGCGCGTCGGGTTTCCCCGCCGCTGCCCGTTTAGCTGCCACTCGCTGGCAGCGCCGTGGCAGCGATTCGCGCGGCCGTGGCATTTCGTTGGCAGCCCCTGGCTGAACACTGCGTCCGAAAGGAGCAGCATGACCACAACCAGGCGCGCGGCACAGCGGACGATCGATACGCGTCTCGGACAGGCCGGCGACAGGATCGACACGATCGTGGCCAGGGCCAGAGATGCGCGCGGCCATGTCAACGGCCGGACGTTCTGGCGCGTAGATGCTTTACGAGCGCATGAGGCGCGGGTGCGTGTCCGAGTGCGCGAGGTACGCGAAGCAGACGAATCCGCCTGGGACGATCATTCCGCTGAGCTGGGGCGCGATCTGGATGAGCTCGAGGCACAGATTGCAATTTCGAGCGCGCGGCTCGACGCCGATCTGGCGGTCGGTGACGCTGCTTTCGCTGGTGCGGTCGAGGCTGAGCTTGAGCACTGGACTGGTCGCATTCGCGCTGCGCCGCACGCCAAATTAGACGAGTACCTGGTGGTCGCCCGCTTCAAGCTCCAGGAGTTTCGAGACGCCGCACCGGCGGAGGAGCCAACCCTGCGAAATGCGGTGAGCCAGGCCGTCGAGGACCTCGATCGCGCCGCCGACGCGGCTGCGCCAATGTCCAAAGCAAACGCTCGTGATGAGCAACTGACTGAGAGGTAGGAATCATGTTGGAGAATCTGTCGCGCTACTGGTGGGTCGTCGCGCTGCGAGGCTTATTCGCAGTTGCTTTTGGCGCGATCGCGCTATTCAAGCCGGATGCCACTCTAAGCGTCCTGGTGCTGCTGTTCGGCGCTTACGCGCTGTTCGATGGCGTCTTTGCTCTGGTTGGGGCCTTTGCCGGCGGGAGCGCCGCCGCGGGTCGGCGAGGATGGTTGACGGTCGAAGGCATCGTTGGGATCGCCACTGGCGTGATCACCTTCATGTGGCCCAACATCACGACTTCGCTGCTGGTGTCCCTGATTGCCATCTGGGCAATCGTCACTGGCTTACTGGAGATCGGATCGGCGGCCAGGCTGCGTCGCGAGATTGCGAACGAATGGCTGCTCGGGCTGAGTGGGGTGATCTCCGTAGTCTTCGGCATCTACTTGATCGTGTCGCCGCAGCAGGGCGCGCTGGCGGTGGTCTCAGTCATCGGCTTCTACGCAATTGCCTTCGGCATCACGCTTTCCGGCCTCGCCCTGCGGCTGCGCCAGCACGGCCAGCGCCTCAGCACCGCGGCTGACCGCGGGACCGTGCCTGCCTGACAGCCCGATAGGAGGACCACAGTGAGCCACTCAATCTTTCCGATGCCGAAAAATCCAGCATTGCTCCAGTACCGGCACGAGCGAGCGCAAGCCGCCGAGAACCGCATCGCCGACGCGATCACGCGTTTCGCGGGTTCGATGCGCTTCGTCTATATCCACGTGATCTGGTTTGCGCTGTGGATCCTCCTGCAGGTCGAGCACTACCCATACGGCCTGCTGACGATGATCGTGTCGCTGGAGGCCATCTTCCTGTCCACCTTCCTGTTGATCAGCCAGAACCGGGCGGACGAAAAGCGCCAGGTTCTGGCGGACGAGAAATGGGCAACGGTGCAAGCAGCGGATCAGCAAAACAAGGAGATCCTGCGCGTATCGAAGCAGATCCTCGAACTGAGCATGGCTAACCATGCGAACGGTACGCGAGTATGAGGCTGGGCGTATTGCTCCTCTGCGGTGCGCTCGGGATCGCTGCCACCGGCTGCGGTCTAGAGCCAGTGATGCGTGGTGACGGCCATGTGGTATCCGAGTCGCACCCCCGTGGGTGCGTCGATCTCCGTGAGTGCCTCCGGCGGGGCAGTGGTGCACGCTGAGCGCACCCTTGATGCCCACGTCAGCGGTTCCGGGTCGGTGGAATACGTCGGCAATCCGTTGCTGACGAAGCAGCTCTCTGGGAGTGGAACGATCCGGCAGCGATAGCTGCATTTGGCAACCGACTGGCAGCGATTCCGCCTGCCGTGGCACGTCCATGGCAGCGCGCGAATGAATACTGCCGACAAATACGAACAACGAGGAGACCCTGATGCGTCGATTTCTTAGCCTCGTGGCAGTAACTGTGGCGCTTGTGCCGCTTTATGCGAATGCGGCTCCAGCGGCTTCCGATACGGATGTGGCCACCAGAGTCGATAATTACATGCGCGGCCGGATGCCCAACCTCCGCACACCCGGCGTATCGCTAGTGGTGGTCGAAGGCGACCAGGTCATTCTCAGCCGCGGCTATGGCTCAGCTAATCGGGAGACCGGCACGCCGATGACCGCGGACACCCTGGTTGGCATCGCCTCGAACACCAAGGGCATGACCGCCCTGGCCGTGATGCGGCTGGTCGAGCAAGGTCTGGTGGACCTCGATGCCCCGCTCCTCCGCTACCTGCCCGAGTTCAACATGGACGACGAGCGGGCGCGTGACATCACCGTCCGTCAGTTGCTGTCGCACACGGCGGGGATCCCGCAAAGTTTCGCCGCGGACGGTGCTCAGGACGAGCAGGCGCTCGAGCGGCAGGTCGCGTCGCTGGCGAGCGTCAAGCTCCACAGCGCGCCTGGCACCGCCTATGAATATGCGAACGACGGTTACAGCGTCGCCGGTCTCATCGTGCAGAAGGTCTCGGGCATGCCATACGAGGACTACCTCGGCGAGCATCTCTTGAGTCCGCTCGGCATGCAGAGGACGACATTTGATCCAACCATCGCCGCCGAGTGGGGGCTGGCAGAGGGCTACACAAAGCGCAGTGGCGTGGTGACGCCCGGACCACTCCCGTTCAGCCGCGGCTACGGCCCAGCGGGCATGCTGATCACTAACGCCAACGATGTCGGCCGCTACTTTCTGATGCTGCTGAACAGCGGCGTAGTCGACGGACTGCCGATTGTCTCGTCAGGGTCGCTCGACGAGATGTGGACAGCCCAACCCGCCACCGAAAAGTCCGAGTACGGGCTGGGTTGGGGTATCCACACAGAGAATGGAATGCGCTTCGTCTATCACGGTGGAGATCTGGCCGTACCCAGCCAGACCTCTGGCAGCTCTGGGGCTCAGTTTCTCCTGGCACCCACCCAGCGCGTGGCTGTAGGTGTCCTGGCGAACATGAGCAGCACAGAGAAATCCGAGATCGCGCACGACACGCTCAGCATCCTGCTTGGCGGCGAGCCGGCCCAACGCCCGACGCCGCCGGATTGGCGCCACACGACCTTCACAGCGGACCGCGGCGTGTGGTCACGCTACGTTGGTGAGTACTCGTCGGAGCAAGGTCAATTCCGAGTGTACCGCCAGAATGAAAAACTGCTTGGCTTTGCTGCTGGGACGGACGTGGAGTTCGTGCCAATGAGCGACACGCAGTTCGTCATGCTGTGCGACCAGGGATCGTGTGACGAAGCGCCGGTCGAGTTCCGATTGCAGCCGGACAACAGTGTCCTGTTCGTGTGGAACGACGCGCCCTACGGTCGCAAGAATCCGTGATCCCGACGTTCGAAGGTCACAACTGAAAGTAGGTATGTGCCATGTGCTGCCAGGCAACTGAAACGCTGGATCTGCCAGCCGACGTGATCGAGACGCTGGCCCGCTATCGCCGACTCCTGAAGGACCGCGGCTGGGATTGGGGTGACGAGCAGATCGACGTCGCGCGCTGGGCCCGCTTCTCGCAGTATGGACCGATCAACTACGCATTCATGGCCACCGGCGATTGGGCGAAGGCTATACGGTCGGTGATCGGTGTGGATGTCCCGGCGGGTATCGCGGTGGTGCACGTCGACGAGCATCGAAACCTGCACGCCGAGATCGGACCCGCCCGGCCGGCGATCGCTGGCCGCAGCATCAAGATCGACGTGGTCGTCGATTCCGCCGCGGATGCCGAGCTTGTGCTGACCGTAGCTGGCCGCGAGGTACACATCGCACCAAAGGGCGCCGCGGTCGAGACGATCGAGTTCGACGGAACTGATGGAGTATTCAGCATTACGCTCGACGGCCAGACGCTGGATGTCGAAGGTGCCATCCGGACAGCCTGCGCGACTGAGCTACGGCTGTCGTCTCCGCGTTGCGCGCGCTGGTCAGTCACTGATTCAACCGGCGGCGCCTGGTTCCCCGACGACGTTCTGGCGAAGTGGGATGTCATGCACCGGCCGTTTTTTCACGGAGACGACGTGACCCTCGTCGTGCCCGCCGAGTCGCTGCACGTCGTATGTGCTCGCGGGCTCGAGTTCGAGCGAATTGAAATCGACGTTACCCCGTCCGCGGGCGAAACACGAGTTGTGGAGTGCGATCCGCGACAACTGTTCGATCCGTCAGCGGAGGGCTGGTACGGCGGCGACCTGCACATCCACATGAACTACAGCGGCGACCTGGTGTGCACACCGCGCGATGTGGCGCGCATGCAGCTTGGCGAGGGCCTCCACCTGGCCAACGTGCTGGCCGCGAACGGCGCCACCTCGTTTGTCTATGACCGTGAGATGCTCGAGCAATTTGCTGACACGGACCTCCCTTGGTCGACCGACGAGGCGGTGGCGCGAATGGGAGTGGAGTACCGCAACGACCTGCTGGGTCACGTGCACGCGCTCGGTCCGAGCGCTCCGCCAACGCGCTACTACGCGGGCCAGGAGCGGTCCGATCATTCGGAGGACTGGCCACCCAACAAGGTCGCATGTGAGGACCTGCGTGGGCTTGGTGCTGCGGTCGGCTACGCCCACCCTGCGATGCAGCCATTCCCCGATGATGGGTCGACCGGCGGGTTCTTCCAAAACCCGCGCTCGGTCGAAGCTCGCGAACTGGTCGCCGATGCCGCGCTCGGTGTGGTGGATTCAGTTGAGCTCATCTCCCCATTCAGCCATGAGGGCGCGATCTTCCTTTACCACCGCCTGTTGTCCTGTGGCTTGCGACTCGCGGCGACCGCAGGTACCGACACCTTCCTGTCGTTCTCGCACTTCGGGGTGATCTCCAACCCGCCGGGGTGGGCGCGCGTGTATGCGCAGCTTGGCGAGCAGACGCTATCGGTCGCGGCGTTCAAAGACGCCATTCGCGCTGGGCGGACATTTGTCACCAACGGGCCTTGGCTCACGCTTGACGTGAATGAGTGCGAGCCCGGCGCCGTGCTCGACCTGGCTGTCGGCGATCGGCTCGACATCCGCGCGGGCGTGCGCGGGCCGGGCGCCGAGCGTCTCACGCTGGTCGGGCCCGACGGCGTTCTGGCCGAAGGCGACGCACCGGCCGAGCTCCACTTCGAAACAACGCTGCGCGACGGACCTATCTGGATCGCGGCGGTCGCGCGCGGCAGTGGCCATCCCAACACGCTCGATCGGTCTGTACTTGCCCACACGTCGCCGGTGTACGTCGATGTGGCCGGGCAGCGAGTTGCTCGTAAGGCTGCTGCGCAGTGGTGCCTGGAGTTTCTCGAAACGCTCGAGCAGTTCGTAGGCAAGAACGGCCACTTCAATGCCGCAACTCGCACCGCCCATTTCGGCGACTTCGTCTCGGTTCTCGAGGAGGCTCGCTGCTTCTATCGTCGAGTGGCCGAGTCCGCCCAGCAGTAACTCCTTCGATACAAACCTTATGCGAAGCATCTTGGGGGCGGTCTCGACCGCCGTTGCCTCGCTCGCCGCGGGCATGATCGGCGGACTGCTGGTCATGCCCGTCGGACTCATCTTGCACGATGTTCTCAGCTGGCTTCGCGTGCTTGCGATCGTTGGAGTATTCGCGGCGCTCGGTGCGACCTGGGCCGGCACGTTGGTCGATGTGGGCGGCGAGGGCGTGCCGTTGAAGCCTGTCCTCGTGGGCACCGAACTCGTGTCCATCGGGCTCTGCATCATTCGCCTGAGCTCAGTAGGTGCAGCGCTGGCGCGTGCGCTCGAGACGAATCTCGCCTATGCGAGTGATCGGCACCTTGCGCCGAGAATGTCTCGACCACATCATCGTCTTGGACGAGCAGAATCTGCGGTCAGTGCTGACCGAATTCGTGCGGTACTACAACCAAGAGCGTCCGCATCGGACGCTCAGACTGCAGACCCCTCAACTCAAGGAGCGTCCAACCACAGGCACTGTTCGATCGCAGCCCGTGTTGAACGGACTACACCACGTCTACGAGCGAACTGCCTGAACACATCTGAGGTTTTGCCGCCCCACAGTCCCTCCGAGCCGCGGTTGACGGTCAGCAAAAGTCTGCGCGACATGCCTGTGTGAGCGATGTGTCCCGCGGCCGGAGGCGAGCGCCACGGCTGTTGTCGCGCAGCCGTGGACCTGGCCACACGCTCGAGCAGGACGTACCAGCGGTTTCAAGGCGCCGGTGTCACTCACCTGCGGGAGCAAGTGTCATGGGTCGCGGCGTCCGTCGACGGGGTCCGATCGTTCGTCGAGGACGTCGTCCGCCGGCCGGAGCTGTCCGTCTTGGCTGGGAGGGTTAACCGCGGCGGGTGCCTGGGAAGTGCTGCATGCCCCAGTCGGCTAGCGCATCGACGGCGTGTCCCAGCGCCCGGCCTTGGTCGGTCAGGTGGTACTCGACGCGCAGTGGGTGCTGACTGTACGGGACGCGGCTGATGAGGCCCTCGCGCTCCAGGCGTTTGAGTCGGTCGGCCAGGATGTTCGTGGGGATGTGTTCGGCCGAGGCCAGGAAGTCGCCGTAGCGAGCCTTGCCGAAAAGCAGGTCGCGGATGAGCAGCAGGGTCCAGCGATCGCCGACGATGTCGAGGGTAGAGGCGACGGGGCAATGTGAGCGAGGCACTAACTTGCATTCTACAAGAGACTAGCCTAGAGTGTGGCTTGCGAAATGCAAGTTACTGCACTGGAGACCGGCATGCACGCCATTCCGACGCCACCTTTCACTCGCCAGCTCACCCTCGAGGGCCTCCAGCAGGCCGTTCGCTGGCCAAACGCCGACCGCTTGACCGTCCTGTCCCTCGTCGGCCAGTTCCTCGCCACCCACCGCGACCGGGACGGCTTCGCCTATTTCTCCGAACGCGCCCGCGACCAGCCAGACGAGCCACTCTTCCAGGCCCTGGAAGGCCTCTTCGAAGCGCGGCTGACTAATTCCCGGTCGCTGATCCAACGCTTGCCGTGGCTCAACGACGCGATCGCCAAGCTCGACCGGGCCGTCACCCAGGCGCCCGGCCTCACGACCTACTTTCGCGGTCTGGTGCTCGCCGACGCACCGGGGCTGTTGCGTCGGGCAGACGCCGCGGTGGCGGACCTCGAGTGGGTCCTCGCCAACCGCGCGCAGTTTCCGAATGGACTCTTGCGCAGCGTCTATCGCGCCCTGGCCAAGGCGTACACGACGCTCGGGCGGACCGCCCAAGCGCACACCGCATTGGAGCACTCTGGCTATCCGTCCTTGAGCGCCGAGGAGCCGCAATTCGTCACCGACGTCTCGATGACGGCCAACGACGGGTTCCGCTTCGTCCTGCCCAGACTGGTGGAGATGGCGCCGCGGATCTACGTCGCCCAGGGCTACGACTTCGCCGACTTCGCTTTCGTGCTGACCGACGACGGTATTGTGGCCATCGACGCGGGTTCCACCGCGGCCCACGTCGAGGCTGCGCTGGTGGAGCTGCGCAAGATCTCACCACTACCGATTAGGCACGTCATTGTCACGCACGCGCACTGGGACCATATCGGTGGCCTGGAAGCGCTGATAGAACCGGGCGTCCAGGTCATCGCCAGCGCCAGGTACGCCGACGAGTTGCAGATCATCAATGAAACCGGCGTTCACTTCAGGGCTTTCTTCGCCGGGACCGAGAAGCAGCCACTCACGCTCCACCCGGACCGGCTGGTCAGCGCACCCGAATGCTTGAGGCTCGGCGGAGTGGAGTTCGCGCTGGTCCCAGTCTCCGGCGGCGAAACGAGCGACGGTCTGCTGATTCATCTGCCGACCAGCGGGGTGGTGTTCGTTGGCGACGTCACCATGCCGCAACTCGGCGCGCCCTTCCTGCCCGAAGGCTCGTTGGAGGGGCTCCTGAATACGTTGCGTGTCATCCAGGACCTCAGACCGTCGTTACTGATACACGGCCATCCGCCGTTGACGGAGCTGTTCACAATCAATGCTCTGCCTGGACTCCAGCCCGCGCTCGGCGAGCTGGATCGGTTCATCCGCCACGGGATCCGCACAGGACAGACGCTCGTCGAACTCCTCCACCACAACTACCTGCCGACCGTTCTCCAGGCGCATCCGGCGGCGGTCATGCCGTTCATCGTCATGCGCGACAACGTCATCAAACGGGTGTATCACCAGCAGAGCGGGTACTGGAAACCGGATGGTGAAGGGGTCGAACACCTTGCTCCAGTGGAATGGGCGGCGGCGCTCAACCTCCTGGGTGGAGGCAAGGAGCAGGCCTTCGTCAAGAGCGCCACCACCCTTCTGGCTCAGGGCGACGCCATCCTCGCTCACAAACTGGTGGACTTCGGGCTGCTGTGTTA
>WNGF01003922.1_pt1 | contig 19732 bp, 22 predicted proteins | sample 5400641 | NCBI WGS metagenome assembly WNGF01 (sample SAMN13153371, study PRJNA577476) | soil metagenome | isolation source: 80 cm soil or saprolite under grassland replicate 2 | place: USA:California | collected 2016-06-15
CCGTGCGCGCCCTCGAGGGCAAGCACGTCAGCAACCTCGTCGAGGACCCCGAGACCGGCCGCCTGTTCGCCGGGACTCACGGCGAGGGGATTCACGCCAGCGACGACGGCGGCCGGACGTGGACGCGCAAGGATCGCGGCGTCGACCACGCGAACATCTACTCGATGAGCGTCGCCCGGGGCGACGACGGCGTCCGGATCTACGCGGGGACCGAGCCCGCCCACCTGTTCGTGACGGGGGACGGGGGCGAGACGTGGCGGGAGCTGCCGTCGCTCCGCTCCGTGCCGTCCGTCGGCGACTGGATGTTTCCCGCACCGCCCCACGTCGCGCACGTCAAGCACATCACCTTCGACCCGCGTTCAGCGGAGACGATCTACGCCAGCGTCGAGGTCGGCGGCGCCTTCAAGAGCACGGACGGCGGCCGGAGCTGGCGCCAGCTCAGCGGGTTCTTCGAGGACGTCCACCGCATGATGGTCACGGGGGCGCGTCCGGACGATCTCGTCATGGGCAACGGCATCGGCGTCTACCGCAGCGGCGACGCCGGCGAGACGTGGGAGCAGCTGACCGACCGCTCGGCCCGCATCGGGTACCCGGATGCCGTCATCATCCATCCGCGCCAGCCGGATACCGTGTTCATGGCGGGCGCGATCTGCGGGCCCGGCCAGTGGCGCCAGACGAAGACGGCGGATGCGCGCGTCGCCCGCAGTCGCGACGGCGGCCGGCGCTGGGAATACCTCGAGGGCGGCCTGCCGGGCCACATCCACGGCAACATCGAGGGCTTCACGCTGAACGTCTGGTCGGGCGGCTCGGTGCTCTTCGCCGGCACCACGGACGGCGACGTCTTCCTGAGCGACGACGAGGGCGACACGTGGTCCACCATCGCGCGCAGAATCGGCGCGATCTCGAAGGGCGGCCACCACCTCGCCCTTCCCCTCGAGGAGGCGCTCGCCGGCACGGCCGCTCACTAGACCCGAACGCCGCGCTCGGCGTCAGCCGGGGATGCAGGCGATGACGGTGATCTCCACCAGCAGCTCCGGCGCATTCAGCGCGACCGACACGGTGGTCCGCGCCGGCTTGTCGGTCGAGAAGTATTTCGCGTACTCCTCGTTGTAGGCCGCGAGGTCTTCGCGTTTCGTGAGATGCGTCGTCGCGCTCAGCACGTTGTCGAGCGACGTGCCCGCGGCCGTCAGGACCGTCTTGATCCGCTCGAGCACGTTGCGGGTTTGCTCGCGGATGTCCTTGCCGAGCTCTCCGGTCACCGGGTGGCGGCCGGTCTGGCCGGCCACGAACACGAGGTTGCCGAACTTGGTGGCCGCCGACAGGTTGGGGTTGGACGCGGCCATGTTGACGGCGATGACTTCTTTCTTGGGCATGAATTGCTCCCTAAGACCAGAGCCCGCGGACACGGGCCGGGACGAGTTCGTCGTACGCCACCGGTGCTTTGAGTAAGCCGACGGTCTGAGCGAAGCGGCTCATCGCGCTCACCGACGCCTCCGAGATCGCCGGATCATAGAAGGGGAGGTCACGCTCGACGACCGCGGCGATGAGCTCGGCCGCGGCCGGCGGGAACCGACGGCCACCCACCTCGGTCGCGCGGGCCGGATCTTTCTTGAGCATGCGCTGCGCCTTGACGATCGCCCGCACGGCACCCGCCACGCGCTCCGGGTCCCGCGCGATCACCGCGTCGCTCGTCGACAGCGCGGCGAACGTGTACTGCCCCGCGCCGGGCGGGCCGTCGCCGCGCCGGACGTCGACGACGATCGTGCCGACCCCGCGGCGCACGGCGGTCTCGCTGCCGAGCGCGTTGGCCCAGAACCCGTCGACGACGCCGCGCTCGAGGGCATCGGCGGCCAGGACGCCGAAGGAGGCTCCGGGATCGAGCGCGCCGGGGACGGGAGCGATCGCGACGCCGTCCCGGGCCGGATCGATCCCGGACTCGGCGAGGAGGCCCAGGAACGCACGGTCGGGTCCGGGCGCGGCGCCGATGCGCCGGCCCTTCACCACGCCGACGTCGCCGCGGCGCGCGGCGAGATCCGCCCGCATGACGAGGAGCCAGGGCGTTCCCTGGGAGAGCGTCACCAGGAGCTTCGCGCCCTTGAAGCCGGGGAAGGCGAGCAACAGCGAGTGTGAGTTCCCGGCGACGAAGTCCACCGCGCCGTCTCGCAGCGCGGTGACCGCGCCGAGCGAGGGCAGGAGCTCGACGTGGGCGTCGAGACCCTGCTCCCGGAAGAGCCCGAGCTCCTCGGCGGCGAGGGCGGGGAAGTACGAGTTCGTCACGAGGTCGGGGGTCGAGATCTTCATGACGGCAGCTTGTCGCCCTCGGGCGGGGCCGGCACCTCGAACGCGTTGACGATGCCGCAGAGAATGCCGTAATAGTTCGCGTTCGCCGTCAGCTCGACCACCCACTGCACCCCGTGCCGCTTGACGAGCGCATCGAACACGGGCTGGTCGACCCGGTTCTTGCCGAAGAGCTGCTCGGCATAGGCCACGATCTCGCGCTCCTCGGCGGGGAGCTTGCCGGGATCGCCCTTCTTGCGGATCACGTCGATCGCCTCCTCGCGCACGCCGGCGCGACGCGCGGCGTTCACCTGCGCGGCCCACACGTAGGCGGCCTTCCGCTCGCGGACGCCGACCAGGATGGCCAGCGAGCGATCCTTGGACGCGACGATGCTGTCGTCGCGGTAGAAGTCCCCGAGGCCCAGGAGCTTCTCGGCCAGCTTCGGACTGTGCAGCAGGACGCTGAACGGCCCGCGGATGTTGCCGAAGACCTTCAGGACGTGGTCGACGACGTCGTGGTGCTGTGCGGCCACGTCGGACTTTCCGGTGATGGCGGCCACTCTCGGCATGATGGAGGGCTCCTTTCGCGGTTAGCGGTTAGCGGGCGGGGTAGGCCTCGCCCCAGCGGTCTTGATACACGATATCGGCGAGCGGCGCGCGACCGACCGGGCCGAACTTTCCCATGGGATAGCCGATCGGGAGAATGGCATAGGAGTGGACGCCCGGGGGCAGGCCCAGCGCGGCCTCGGATTCCTTCTCATACAGCAGGTGGCGGGTGGTCAGCGTGGCCCCGAGCCCCAGGGCCCGCGCGGCCAGCAGCATGTTCTGCACGGCGGGGTAGATCGAGGCCCCGGACATGCGTGTCGGCGTCGCCGTCCCCTCGTCGAGGCACGCGACGATCCACACCGGCGCTTCGTGGAAGTGATCGGTCAGATACTCCACCGCCGCGTGCTGCCTCAGGTACTGCTCCTTGGTGACGCCGGGAGGCGGCGTGCTCGTGCGATAGCGCGGTCCGATGACCTCGTCGAACGCTCGCTTGTAGTGCACCTGGACGCGCCGCTTGATCTCCGGATCCTTGACGACCAGGAAGCGCCAACGCTGCGTGTTGCCGCCGTTGGGGGCGCAGATCCCGGCCTCGAGGATCTTCCGGATCAGCTCATCGGGCACCGGGTCGGGCTTCAGCCGCCGCATCGCCCGCATCGTCTGCATGATCTCGAAGAGGTCCGTCTGTCCTGCCATCGCGTCTCTCCTCACGTTCGCTCGGCGGCGGCGACGAAGCCGGGGATCTGCATCCAGCGCAGCTGGGTGTCGTGCGCCACCTCGATTTTCCGGCCGTTCGAGTCCTCGATCCCGAGCGGATGATAGACCAGCTCGATCATGTTGCCGTCGGGGTCGTGGACGTAGGTGTAGTGCTCGCCCGTGTCCTCGCGGCGCCCCTGATAGGGATCGGTGCCGCCGATGTTCCGTCGGACCGAGGCGGCCGACGTGCGCACGTGCGGGATCCTCAGCGTCTCCAGGTGGGCGAGCATGGGCTCCCAGTCGTCCACCTCCAGCGCGAAATGCGCGGAGGGCGCGCAGGTCGGCTGGGCCGTCTCGGTGAAGTGAATCTCGCAGCTGCCGAGGCGGAGCTGCAGCTGGCGCTCGTTGAGCGCCGGCCCCCGATCGAGGAACTCCGCGCCCAGCACCTTCATGTACCAGTCCCGCGTCCGCGCGCGGTCGCTGATCTGGACGTTGACGTGATGGATGAGCTTGATCCTGGACATGGCCTGACCTCCGTTCAGGATGTGTCGGCCACGACGTGGTTTCTGAGCACGCCGATGCCGCTGATCTCGACCTCGATGACGTCGCCCGGGACCATGTCGCCGTCCGCCCCCTGAGTGCCCATCCACAACACGTCTCCAGGGTGAAGGGTCGTGTACCGGCTCAGCTCCTCGATCCACGTGGCGGTGTCCCAGATCTGATCGGCCGAGGAGAAATCCTCCCATACCGTGCCGTTGTGGCGGACGACGATCCGGAACTTCGTGGGATCCAGATCGGTCACGATCCAGGGACCGAACGGCTTGAACGTGTCGCTGTTCTTGCCGCGGAACATGGTCCGATCGCCCCGCTGCCAGTCCCGCTGGCTGATGTCGTTGCCGATGCTGTAGCCGAACACATGATCGAGGGCGCGCTCGCGCGAGACGTTCCGCGCCTTCGTGCCGATGACGACCGCCAGCTGCCCCTCCGGCTGGACCGCTCCGGCGCAGTCCTTCGGCACGACGATGTTGTCCTCGGGACCGATGAGCGCGTGCACGGAACGGAAGTTCGGCTCCGGCCTCGTCGGGTAGCTCGGCGCCGCGTTCCGCCGCCGGGCCATTCCTTCCACGTGACCCCGGTAGTTCGGCCCTGCGGCGTACAGCATCGGCGGGATGACGGGTGGCAGAAGCTTCACCTGGCCGAGGGGATGGCTCGTGCTGGTGACCGTGTGCGCTCCGAAGGGAGTCCCCGCGACCTCCGTGACCGTCTCGCCATCGACGATACCGTGGCTCACGTGCTGGTCCACCTGGAAGCGACACCACTTCATCGTCCGCGCGCTCCTTTGTCGATCGTTCTCGCAGGGCGGGGGGTCGTGCCCCGCCGGCGGGTCCGCCGCCGGTCTGGCGAGCATACTGCCGGAGGAACGAGCCGCGCCAGCGTTTCTCCGTGCCCTTTTTGGCTGAATTCCAGACCGCAGGGATAGCCGATCAGCCGGCCGTAGACTTTGCAGAGATTCGATCTTCTCCAAGTGCCCGCGGCGTTTCGCGCCCGGAGCGACTGAACCGGATCGTCAGGGATCGCTGGTAGCGGCGGGACATCGTGTAGCAACCTCCCGTCAGGCCACCGGAACCGGAGCGCACCGTCCGACAGTCGTTCTACCTGGTAGCCCTCCTCGTGCATGGCGCGGTGATGACGCCGACACAGCATCGCGAGGTTCGAGAGTGTCGTCGGCCCGCCGTGGGCCCAGTGACGGATGTGATGGCCCTGGCCGAACCGGACGCCACAGCCCGGGCGGAATCGTGCGCGTCCGCGCGCCCACTTCGACGATTCGCCCGTCCGCATCGTGCCGCATCACCACGCGGCTCGCGTCGCACGCCAGCCGGCGAGACGTTTCCGAGGAAACGTGTGTGCCGCCCTCGAGGACGGACTGGCCGGGCGCGTCGGCATCCGCCAGGACGGGAGCATCGACGTGGACGATGACCTTGGTATCGCTCGCCCGGCGCCTCGGGATCCAGGCCCTGGTGGAGCGCGGTCTCGGCCAGCAACGCCAGCGCGTCCGCCTGCTGCTGGGCCATCGATGACGTTTCCGAGGAAACGTCCACGGGGCCGTGGGCCGCCGCCGTGCCCCGCGCCCGCCGATACAGCGTCTCGCGAGCCGCCGCGAGGGCTTGCATGAGCACGGCGCCCTCCTCGGGAGTCAATCGACCGCGGATGACGACCATACCGTCTTCGTCTTGATACACGTGCAGGGCGCGACTCTTGTGGCGGTGAGCCGTCTCACGCGCCTCGGCGATCTGGTCGACCCGGCGCCAGCCGCGGACAATCCGCTCGACCTGGCACGCGCTGCCGGCGCGACCGACCGCGAGCAATCGCTCACGGACGCGCGCGCGGGCGGCGCCGACGTCCATTCCAACGCGCCAGGCCAGCCAGTGCGCGCAACCGCCGTTCTACCAACGTGTCAAGCAAAATCCGTTCGGCAACCTGGAAGCGCCCGATCACGTCGACGCCACGACGGGGTCAGACTTTGACTTCTAAACATTATGGTTGAGGAGGTGTTCCAGGCGCGGCGCGACTCGTCGCTGCGACTCGGTGATACGATGCCCGCCGAGCAGCGGACACGTGCTCGTCTGGAGCCGCGCATCAGCAGAAAGGAACACGATGGCCAAGGCACGAGTGAACGGGATCGAGATCGACTATCGGGACACCGGGCGGGGGCGCCCGATCCTGCTGACTCACGGCCACCTGTCGGGCCGGACCGCGTGGGATGGCCAGCATCGGGCACTCGCCGATCGGTATCGAGTGATCAGCTGGGACATCCGCGGGCATGGCCAGACCGACACTCCCGACGATCCCGCGCAGTACTCGCTGGAGCTGACCGTGGCCGACATCCGCGCGTTGCTCGGCCACCTCGGGATCGAGCGCGCCGTCATCGGCGGCCTCTCGCTCGGCGGATACGTCTCGCTCGCCTTCTCCCTCGCGCATCCCGAGATGGTCGAAGCGCTGGTGATCTGCGACTCCGGCCCGGGCTATCGCAACGCGCAGGCGCGGGAGCAATGGAACGCGCGCGCTTTCGCGCGCGCCGTCGAGCTGGAGGCGCAGGGCCTCGAGAGCCTGGCGAGCCGCAGTCGTGAAGTTCAGGAAACGAGGAGCCGTCATCGCTCGGCGGGCGCTCTCGCCCACGCCACGCGCGGGGTCCTCGCCCAGCAGGGCTCGACGGTCATCGACGGGCTGCCGTCGATCGCCGTGCCCACGCTGGTGATCGTCGGCGACCAGGACACGCCGTTCCTGGCCCCCTGCGAATACATCGCGAAGAAGATCCCCGGTGCGCGCCTGGAGGCGATCACGGGCGCGGGCCATTCGTCGAACCTGGATCAGCCCGACCAATTCAACCGGGTCCTGCTGGACTTTCTCAACTCGCTGCCGCCGGCGAAGGAATGACTGACATGACGGCGTATCCGTTGCTGATCGAGTTCGTGTCCGGCACCCGCATCGTCCGCGAGCCCGAGGTCGTGTCGAAGCTGCCGATCCTGCACAACGGTCCGCCGGGAACGTCTGTCGTCTTCCGGGACGGAGCCGAGGTGCCCTTGCCGACCGATCAGATCGTCTTCGCCGAGGACACCGGTGGGGCGGCCCAGGTCGGATTCGGCGGAATGAGCTTCGAGGGAATCGACGGCGGCGAGCTGGTCTTCCTCCGGGTTCGCGACCTCCAGCCCGAGGCGCTGCTGTCTCCCGAGCGGGGTCGAAGGATGACGCTCGATCCACGCCTGGTCGCCTCCATCGCGGTCGAGGGACGAGTCGTGTGGTCAGGCTGACGGGTGTCTCTCTGAAGCCGCGATGAAGATCATGGACCTGTGGGTCATGGTCCGGCACTCGGTGTCGGCGTGGATCGATGACTACGCCCCCAGCATGGGCGCGGCCCTGGCCTACTACACGATGTTCTCCATCGCGCCGCTCCTGGTCATCGTGATCGCGGTCGCCGGCATCCTGTTCGGCAACGACGCGGCCCAAGGGCATGTGCTCGCGGAGCTGCGAGGCATCATGGGGGACGAAGGCGCCCTCGTCGTGGAGGGCCTGCTCAAGAGTGCCAGCGATCCGGAGAAGAGCTCGCTCGCCGCCCTCGTTGGGATCATCACGCTCCTGGTCGGAGCCACGAGCGTGTTCGCCGAGCTGCAGAGCGCGCTCGACCGCATCTGGCGCGCCGAGGCGACCCCGCCATCCGAAGGCGTGTGGCCCTGGCTACGGACGCGGGTGCTGTCGCTGGGCATGATCCTGGGCCTCGGGTTCCTGTTGCTCGTCTCGCTGGTGGTGAGTGCCGCACTCGCCGCGCTCGGCAAATGGTGGGGCCCGCTGTTCGGCGCCTGGGAGCTGATCCTCGAGACGATCAACTTCATCGTCACCTTCGTCATCGTCACGCTGATCTTCGCGATGATCTACAAGTCCCTGCCGCGCGTGAGCATCGACTGGCGCGACGTGTGGATCGGCGCGACGGTCACGGCGCTGCTGTTCACGGTCGGCAAGCTTCTCATCGGCTTGTATCTGGGCCGAACCGGCATCGCCTCCGCGTTCGGTGCGGCGGGGTCTCTGGTGGTGCTGCTGGTCTGGGTCTACTACTCGGCGCAGATCTTCCTGCTCGGCGCGGAGTTCACGTGGGTCTACACGCATCGCCATGGCTCTCGGGCGGGGCGAGCGAGCGCCTGAGCCATGGCGCGCTATCTCTTCCAGGGCACGTACTCCCGCGCTGACCCGCGGCCATTGGTCAATAACCGTCTGCCCAATCGACGACGTTGGTCAGGGGCCGCCCGTCCAGATAGGCGCGCAGGTTGTCGCAGAAGAGATCGATCCCCCGATGCTGGCGCACGTCGCCGCCGCCCGAGACATGCGGGGTGATGAGGACCCGCTCGTCGTCCCAGAGGCGACGATCGGGCTCGTGCTCGAACTCGCCCACGTAGACGTCGAGGGCCACGCCCCGCAGCCTTCCCGCCGCGAGGGCGGCGATCAACGCCTCTTCGTCGATGATCTCGCCTCGCGCGACGTTCACCAGGATCGCGCCCGGCTTCATGGCGGCAAACGCCTCCGGACCGATCAGCTTGGTCGTCTCCCGTGTCCATTGACAGCAGACCACCACGCCATCGCTCTCCCCGAGGAGCGCATGGAGACGCTCGGGGCTTTCCAGGCGGCTGAATCCGGCCGGCAGTGCGGCATGGGCCGCCACCCGGCGCCGCGTGCCGATCACCCGCATGCCCGCACCGGCGCACAGCCGCCCGACTTCCTGGCCGATGCCACCGGCGCCCACGACGCAGATCGTCTTCCCTTGCAGGAGCAGGGGGCGGTACGGGCGATGGTCGAAGCGATGCCGCTGCCGATCGCCAGACGCATGGTGGAGCCCCCTGGCAAAGTGAAGGAGGCTGGCCAGGGCGTACTCGGCCATCGCGCGGGTGTTGCCATGGCCGCGCGAGGTGGTGACGATGACCTCGCTGCCCCAGAGATCCCCGCGTAACAGGTTGCTCGCCCCGGCCGGGAGCTGGTGGAACCAGCGCAGGCGCGGCGCCCGGGCCCGGAGATCCAGCGGAAACGGAAAACCCCCGAGGACGATCTCGGCGCGGGCCAGCAGCTGGTCGCGCTCCTGGCGTGAGCCGATTGATCCTGCACGCTCACCGAGGTAGCGGTGGACCGTCCACGGCGGCCAGGTCTCGCGGAGCTCGACGTCGAACCCGCCCCGGGCATCGACCACGTGCAGGCATCGGTCGACCGCCGCGATACGACCGAGAGCGTCGTCGGATACCGGCACGGTCACCAGGACTTCTCTGATGGGCAGCATGATCGTTCTCGGCGCATTGTCCCGTCGGAACGACAGCGAGGCAAGCGCATGACGTAGTAGGATCGAGACGCCCGAGAGGAGACGTGCACGAAATGCCGAGCACTCGACGCCAGCAGATCCAACTGAGTCCCGACGAGCAAGCCGCGTTCTTCCGGGAGCGCAAGAAGGCTGCCCTTGCCACCATCGACAAGGACGGCTTCCCCCACGTCGTGGCGATGAATTATTTCGCTCGGGATGGCGCCTTCTACATGACCTCGTACGGGAAGGCTCAGAAGGTCGTCAACGTTCGACGCAACGCCAAGGTGGCGCTGATGGTGGAAAGCGGTGACACCTACGCCGAGCTGCGTGGCGTGATGATTCGCGGCCGGTGCGAGATCCTCGAAAGCGAGGAGGCGGTCAGGGCGGCGTTCGAGGGGCGTGCGGAGGCGCAATCGACTCCGTCGCCGGCCCAGCCGGGTGCTCAGGCCAGCGCGCCGAAGCGCGTCGTGCTCAAGATCGTTCCCGAGAAGGTGATCAGCTGGGACCACCGAAAGCTCGGCGGAAAATACTGATGCGAGCGGTGACCTTCTCCCGATTGGGTGGCCCCGAAGTCCTGGAATTGTCGGAGCTGCCGGAGCCGCGGCCCGGCCCCGGCGAGGTGCGCATTCGCGTCGCGGCGGCGACGGTCAACCCGACCGACATCAGCTTCCGCACCGGACGGCAGCTGACAACCGCCCAGCTGGCCGAGATGGGTGTGCTGCCGCCCTACATCCCCGGCATGGAGCTGGCCGGAACGGTGGATGCCGTCGGCGAGGGCACGAGCTGGCGCACCGGTGACCGGGTGATGGCGGTCGTCAATCCACGCCGTCCGGGCGGTGGCGCGCAAGCCGAGCTGGTGGTCGTTCCTGCCGCATCTGTGGCCCGCGTGCCCGAGGGAACCAGCCTGGAGTCCGCGGCCACGTTACCGATGAATGGGCTGACCGTGCGCCTGGCCCTGGACCGGCTCGCACTCGAACCCGGCCAGACCTTGGGGGTCACCGGCGCGGCCGGCGCAGTCGGAGGCTACGCGGTGCAGCTCGGCGTCAGCGACGGACTACGCGTGATCGCCGTGGCGCGGCCGCAGGACGAAGCGCTGGTAAGGGGCTTCGGGGCGGCGACGGTGGTGCCACGCGGCGATGCGGCGGTCAGGGGTCTGTACGACGCGGCTCCTGGCGGCGTCGATGGACTGATCGACGCCGCCGTGCTGGACGCCGCCGTCCTACCCGCGATCCGGGATGGCGGAAAGCTCGCCACCGTGCGCGGCTTCGCCGGTCCATCCGAGCGAGGCATCACGATCGAGCCGGTGCGGGTGACCTCGTACCTGCACAACCAAGAGGCGCTCGATCGGCTGGGACATCTCGTCGCGAAAGGGCGGCTCACCTTGCGCGTGGCGGAGACCTTCCCGCCCGAGGAGGCGGCGAACGCCCACCGCAAGATGGCCGCCGGCGGGATACGGGGGCGGCTGCTGATCGTCTTCTGATCGACGGGCGCAATACATCAACCGGGACAACACCTGGAGGCTCAGATGACGGACAAGATTCGCGTGGGCATCGTGGGAGCGACGGTGACACAGGGCGGCAGCGGCTGGGGGGCCAATGCCCACGTTCCCGCGCTCAAGTCGCTACCCAATTACGAGCTGAAGGCGGTCTGCACCTCGCACGAGGACACCGCCAAGGCCTCGGCCGCGCAGTTTGGTGTCGAGCGGGCATTCCACCGGTTCGGCGACATGGCGGGGGATCCGGACGTCGACCTCATCGTCGTCTGTGTGCGGGTGCCCGGTCACCGGGAGCTGGTCATGGCCGGCCTGCAGGCCGGGAAGCCCGTGTTCTGTGAATGGCCGCTCGGAAGGAATCTGGCCGAGGGCGAGGAAATGGCTGACCTGGCCCGCCAGCGGTCGCTCAAGACCATCGTCGGTCTACAGGCGCGCAGCGCCCCCGCGATCATGTATGCGCGTGACCTCGTCCGTGAGGGCTACATCGGCGAGGTGCTCACGGCGCATCTGACCTGCGTCGTGCAGGCCCAGCTGCAGCGAGGCCCCGGCCGCATCTGGCAGGGCGTGCGGGCGAACGGCGCCAACGTCCTGACCATCACGGGCGGCCACGCCATCGATGCCCTGTGCGCCGTGCTCGGTGAGTTCGCCGAGGTTTCCGCGCGCGTGTCGACGCGAATCCCGGAATGGCGCACGCCCGACGGAAAGCCCGTCCCGGTCGATTCGCCGGACAGCATCAACGTCGTCGGCCGCATGGTGAGCGGCGCCGAGGTGTCGGTCAACGTGGCCGCCGTGCCCTCGAATCCCGGCGGCAACCGGATCGAGATCTACGGGCGTGCGGGCGCCCTGGTCCTCACCGCGGAGGGCTCGTTCAACACCGGCGGGAGCCAGCTCCACGCGGGCAAGGGGAAGGAGGCCCTGGCTCCGATGCAGGTGCCCGCGAAGTACAAGGTCGCTCCCGAAGGCACTCCCGGCGGCCAGCCCTACAACGTCGCCCAGGCGTACGCGCGCGCGGCCGACGCCCTGCGCGGCCGTGGGTCCTTCGACGTCGACTTCAACCTCGCCGTCCAGCGCCACAAGCTGATCGACGCGATCGAGCGGTCGTCGAACACGGGCCGGCCCGTGAAGTTGGTCCAGTGAAGGAAGACGTCTACTGCTTCGGCGGCAACCCGCTGGATCGGGTCAGCGAGCGCCGAGAGGACCGCGAGTGGATCGGCAAGCTGCTCGACGATCCCGACACGCGCATCCTCGCGCTGCGCGACCTGAAGCCGTTCACCCGTGGTAGCGCAACGCCCGCGCTCGATTGGCAGCCCGTGGCGCCGTGGCGCGGCCAGATCGAGGGGGGCGCGTCGCTGATCTTTCTCGGGCTCGGCGACGGGCGCGCGCATTTCGCGATCGATGCGACCGGGGCGGACGTCGCTCCCGACATCGACACCGAGCTGATCGACGTGCGCGCCCTCGCCCCGGCGATCGCCACCGGCGAGGCGGCGATCCTCGCCGAGGCCCGCTCGCTGCTCGACTGGCACACAAGGCATCGTTTCTGCGCCCAGTGCGGATCGCCGACCCGGGTGGCCTCGGCCGGCTGGGTACGGCGCTGCCCGGATTGCCGGGCGTCGCACTTCCCGCGCACCGACCCCGTCGTGATCATGCTCGCGATCCACGGCGATCGGGCGCTGCTCGGCCGCAACCGGCGGCGCGCGGGCGCCCGGTTCTCGTGCCTGGCCGGCTTCGTCGAGCCGGGTGAAACCCTGGAGGAGGCCGTGCGCCGCGAGGTGCGCGAGGAATCCGGCATCCGCTGCGGGCGCGTGCGCTATCTCGCCGGGCAGCCCTGGCCGTTTCCGTCGAGCCTGATGATCGGGTTTCTCGCCGAGGCTCTGACCGAGGAGATCACCGTCGACCCCGAGGAGCTCGCCGAGGCTCGCTGGTTCTCCCGCGACGAGGTCCGGGAGATGATCAGGCGGGCCGCCGAGGGCGCCGATGATCCGGCGCAGGTGTCGCTGCCACAGCCCATCGCGATTGCGCATCACATCTGCCGGCGATGGTCACACGGCCTCGACAGCCTGTGATCGAGGGGAAGGGACGACCATGACCAGCGAGGAGACGCTCCGCATCCGCGGTTACCTCACGGCCCAGGGCGCGAAGCTCTCGCCGGAACAAATCATCGGCAAGGTGCGGGAGGCCATGGCCCAGCTCAGGACGGCCGCCTCCGCCGTGCCCCCGGCGCGCTTCAACGAGCCGCCGGCTCCGGGGGAGTGGAGCGCCAACGAGGTGATGGCGCACGTCGTCGAGACCGGCCGGCACTTCGGCACCGCCATCGTGCGCATCCTCGATGGCCAGCCGCCGGGCGAGCCGCGAGACGTCGCCGCTCGTGACACCGCACCGCGCCCGCTGGACGACTGGTGGGCGCTGCTCGAGCGCGACCGCTCGGCGCTGTTCCAGCGCGTGCGGAGCGCGCCGCCGACGGCACGGCTCGAGGCCACGATCTCGCATCCGTTCTTCGGCGCGCTGAACTGGCGCGAGACCTTGCTGTTCATGCGGCTGCACGATCTCGATCACACCGGCCAGCTCGCGAAGGTGGCGGGCGCCCTCTGATGCGTGTCGCCATCGGCCTGCGCCTGGAGGCGAACGAGGACTGGGAGCAGGCCGCGACGTACGTGACCGAGGCCGAGCGCCTGGGCGTCGACTTCGTCTGGTCGCACGAGTCGTGGGGCCTGGACGCGGCCACCCCGCTGGCGTTCATGGCCGCGCGAACCTCGCGTATCCGGCTCGGATCGGGGATCATGCAGGCCGGCACGCGGACGCCGGCGCTCGTCGCCATGACGGCGCTGAGTCTCTCCTCGATGTCGGCCGGCCGCTTCCTGCTCGGCATGGGTGTCAGCGGGCCGCAGGTGATCGAGGGCTGGCACGGCCTGCGCTTCGATCGGCCGGTCACGCGCATGCGCGAGATCGTGGAGATCGTGCGCCGCGCCACGAGCGGTGAGCGCGTGGCGTTCAAGGGACAGGTCTACCAGCTGCCGCTGCCCGGCGGCGAGGGCAAGGCGCTCCGCACCGGCGCCCAGCCGCGCCCGGACATTCCGATCTACCTCGCCACGCTGTCGCCGCGGAGCCTCGAGATGACCGGCGAGATCGCCGACGGCTGGCTCGGCACCTCGTTCATGCCCGACCACGCGCGGATCTTCTTCGACCACCTGGAAGTCGGGGCCAAGCGCGCGGGACGCACGCTCGGCGATCTCGACCTGCAGGCGGGCGGCGCTGTCGCGTTCGGTGACGACGTCGACCGCCTGATCGCCGCGCGCAAGCCCGGCCTGGCCTTCACGCTTGGCGCCATGGGCTCGCGTCAGCACAACTTCTACAACGACGCCTTCAGGCGCGCCGGCTACGTCGACGCCGCCGTCGAGGTCCAGCGCCTCTGGCTCGACGGCAAGCGCGACGAGGCCGCCGCCCGCGTCCCCGACGAGATCGCGCTGAAGGCGAACCTGCTCGGCACCGAGGCGATGGTGCGCGAGCGGCTGCGCGTCTACCGCGCCAGCGGCCTGACTACACTGCGCGTGGAACCGGCCGGCACGACGCTCGACGCGCGGCTCGCTACGCTCGGCCGGCTGATGGAGCTCGTGAAACCGGCCTGAGCACAACGGTTGACACTCGCCGCAACGCGTTAATAGAATCGCCCGCAACCCAGCCACCCGCATGAAGAGGAGCCCGCCATGACACGTGGACGCGTGCTGCTTTCACTCGCGATGATCGCCGGACTGTTCATCACGTCTTCCGTCGCCGCCCAGCCCAAGGAGGTCGTCATCGGCGTCATCTATCCGCTGTCGGGACCGGCCGCGCTCACCGGGCTCGAGGACAAGGCGGTGAACGAGATCGCCCGTGACGTCGCCAACGGCGACGTCGACATCCCCCTGCCGTTCTACCAGCGGCTCAAGGGCATGCCCGGCCTCAAGGGCGCGAAGGTCCGGATGATCTTCGCCGATCATCAGGGCAAGCCCGAGGTCGGCCAGGCCGAGGCCGAGCGGCTCGTCACCCAGGAGAAGGTCCATGCGCTCTACGGGTCGTGGCACTCGTCGGTGACCGCGACCGTGAGCCAGGTGGCCGAGCGGTACGGCATTCCGCACGTCACCGGCGAGTCGTCCTCGCCGGGCCTGACCAAACGTGGCTTCAAGTGGTTCTTCCGCACGTCACCCCACGACGAGCACTTCACGCAGGCCATGTTCGATTTCTTCCGCGACTTCGGCAAGAAGCGCGGGGTCACGCTCAAGACCGTGGGCATCACGAACGAGGACACGCTGTTCGGCTCCGACAGTGCCAAGGTCCAGCGGGAGCTGGCGAAGAAGTACGGGTACGAGGTGGTGCTGGATCTGCAGTACCGCGCCCGGGCCACGTCGCTGCAGGCGGAGGTCCAGCGGCTGAAGGCGGCCAACCCGGACATCTGGCTGCCGACCTCCTATCACACGGACGCGATCCTCTTCGTCCGCAACAGCAAGGAGCTCGACTACAACCCCAAGATGATCATGGCGCAGGACGCCGGGCACATTTCCCCCGATTTCGTCAATGCGGCGGGCAAGGACGCCGAGGGCACGATGTCGCGGGCGCCGTTCAACACCGATCTCATCGACAAGCGGCCGGCGGCCAAGGCCATCGCCGCCCTCTATCAGCAGCGCTACGGCAAGGAGTTCTACGACAACCCCGCCCGCTCGGTCACCGGCATGTTCACGCTGCTCGACGCCATCAACCGGGCCGGCTCGACCGACCCGGAGGCGATCCGCAAGGCGCTCGTGGCCACCAACATCCCGGGCGATCAGCTCGTGATGACGTGGGACGGCATCAAGTTCGACGAGACCGGACAGAACGTCCACGTCAAGGGCATCATCATCCAGCTCCAGGGCATGAAGTGGTACACGGTCTATCCGTTCGACCTCGCCACCAAGGACGTGCTCTACCCGATCCCGGCGTGGAAGGACCGCAAGTAGCCTGACCGCCGAGATCTTCGTCCAGGCGGCGATCGGGGGCGTGCTCATGGGGCTCGTGTACGCCCTCGTCGCCGCCGGGCTGTCGCTCATCTTCGGGCTGATGGAGCTCGTCAACTTCGCCCACGGCGAGTTCCTGATGCTCGCGATGTACGTCACCTTCTTCGCCTGGTCGCTGGCCGGGCTCGATCCGATCGTGGGCGCGCCGGTGGCGGCGGTCGCGCTCGGGTCCCTCGGCTGGCTGACCTACCACGGGCTGATCCGTCGCGTGCTCGCCGCCCCGATGCTCGCCCAGATCTTCGCGACGTTCGGCCTCGGGGTCTTCCTGCGCAACGGCGCGCAGTTCGCGTTCGGCGTCGACTTCCTCACGGTCAAGGACCCCTGGCTCGCCGGCCGGGTGTCGCTCGGCGGGCTCTTCATCGGGCTGCCCCAGGTCGGCGCCAGCGTCGCGGCGCTCGCGGCGTTCCTGGGCCTCTACCTCTTCCTCTCGCGCACGGAGACGGGGCTCGCGCTGATGGCGACGGCGCAGGACCGCCAGGCCGCGTCGCTCATGGGCATCGACACCCAGCGGATGTTCGCGCTCGGCTGGATGATCGGCGGCGCCTGCGTCGGCGTGGCCGGCGCGCTGCTGGCGATGTTCTTCTACATCTACCCGGACGTGGGGGCGCCCTTCGCGCTCCTGGCCTACGTCACCGTGGCCCTCGGCGGCTTCGGCAATGTGGCGGGGACGCTCGCCGCCGGCGTCGTCGTGGGGCTCGTCGAGGCACTCGCGGGCCTGCTGATCCCGCCCGCGTTCAAGTACTCCGTCGTCTTCGTGCTCTACCTGGTGGTCGTGCTCTGGCGGCCCCAGGGGCTCTTCGGCCGCTTTTGAGGCGGGCGCTGGCGGCGCTCCTGCTGCTGGCCGTGGTCGCGTTCCCGCTCGTGTTCACCCGGCCGTTTCCGCGCCACGTCATGATCATGATCTTCCTGTACGGGGCGCTGGCCACGGCGTGGAACATCCTGGCCGGGTACTGCGGCCAGATCTCGCTCGGCCACGCCGTCTACTTCGGTATCGGCGCCTACACGTCCACGCTGCTCGTGCGGGAGGTCGCGCTCACGCCGTGGCTCGGCATGCTCGCCGGCGCCGCGCTGGCGGTGATCGTCTCGCAGCTGATCGGCTATCCCTGCTTCCGGCTGCGCGGTCACTACTTCGCGATCGCGACGATCGGGTTCGGCGAGATCGTGCAGACCTGCGTGCTGAACTGGAACCTCGTCGGTGCCGCGCGCGGCCTGTTCGTGCCCATCAAGCGGCCGGACAGCCTGCTCAACTTCCAGTTCCACCAGTCGAAGACCTTCTACTACTACATCGCGCTCGGGCTCGTCGCCCTGGCCCTGGGTGCGACTTCCTGGATCGCGCGGTCGCGGCGCGGCTACTACTTCCGCGCCATCAAGGAGGACCAGGACGCGGCGGCCAGCCTCGGGGTGCAGGTCGCGCGCGAGAAGCAGGCGGCGATGGCGGTGTCGGCGGCGCTGACCGCGCTCGGCGGCACCTTCTGGGCCCAGTACGTGCTCTTCATCGATCCCGAGTCCGTGTTCCCGCTGTCGCTGTCGATCCTCATCTGCCTGGTGGCCGTGCTGGGAGGGGTGGGGAGCCTGTGGGGTCCGCTGCTCGGCGCCGCCGTCCTGGTGCCGCTGTCGGAGGGCACGCGCGTGCTGCTCGGCGGCACCGGCAAGGCGCTCGACCTCCTCATCTACGGCGCGCTCATCATGGTCATCGCGGTGTTCCAGCCCGCCGGGATGATGGGGCTGGTCCGCCAGCTCGGGCGCCGGCGAAGGGTCGCCGCTGCCGCCGGCGCCCCGCGGGAGTCCGCGGCGTGAGCGACATGCTGCTGGAGGTCGCGGGCCTCACCAAGCGCTTCGGCGGCGTCGTCGCGAACCGCGACGTCTCGTTCTCCGTGCGGGCGGGGGAGCTGGTGGGCGTGATCGGACCCAACGGCGCTGGTAAATCGACGCTGTTCGACCTGCTGACCGGCTTCACGCGCCCCGATGCCGGGACCGTGCGCATCGACGGACGCGACACCACGCGGCTGCGACCGGACGAGATCTGCCGGCTGGGGGTCGGTCGCACGTTCCAGAAGCTGCGCCCGTTTCACGACATGACGGCGCTCGAGAACGTGATGATCGGCGCGTTCCTCAACACGGCCGACGTCGAGGAGGCCCGCGAGGCGGCGATGGGCGCGCTCGCCAGCGTCGGCCTCGCCGATCGTGCCGGCGCGCACGCTCGTGGCCTCTCCACGGGGCAGCGCAAGCGCCTCGAGCTGGCGCGCGCGCTGGCCACCCGGCCTCGGCTCCTCCTGCTCGACGAGGTCACCGGAGGCGTCGACCCGGGCGCGATCCCCGGGCTCGTCGCGCTCGTCCGTGACCTGCACGCGCGCGGGCTGGCCCTCCTCGTCATCGAGCACAACATGCGCGTGATCATGGACGTCGCGCAGCGGATCCTGGCGCTCCAGCTCGGCGAGATCATCGGCGATGGGCCGCCGGCGGAGATCGTGCGCGCCGAGCGGGTGATCGACGCGTACCTCGGTGAGGCGTGGCGGTGATGCTCGGCGCGCAGGGGCTCGACGTCCTGCTCGGCGACTATCAGGTGCTGTGGGGCGCCCACCTGAGCGTCGGCGAGAGCGAGATCGTCGCGCTGCTGGGACCGAACGGCGCCGGCAAGTCGACGCTCATGAACACGATCTCGGGCCTCCTGCGGCCGCGCGCGGGCGAGGTCGTGTTCGGCGGTCGTCCGATCGCCGGCCTGCCCGCCCACCGCATCGTCCGCGAGGGCGTGAGCCACGTGCTCGAGCGGCGCCGCCTGTTTCCGTATCTCACGGTGCGCCAGAACGTCCTGCTCGGCGCGTACAATCCCGCCGCACGCGCGGGCCGCGAACAACAGCTCCGTCTCGTCACGGAGCTGTTCCCCATGATCGAGACCCGCGCCGGGCAGCTCGCGCACACGCTGTCCGGTGGTGAGCAACAGATGGTGGCGATCGCCCGCGGGCTGATGGCGCGTCCGCGGCTGCTCATGATCGACGAGCCGTTCCTCGGCCTGGCCCCGCGCATCGTCGAGCAGATCGCCGGGATCATGACGCGCATCAACCGGGAAGGCGTCGCGATCCTCTTCATCGAGCAGCACCTGGAGCACGCGCTTGCCCTCGCCCACCGCGGCTACGTGCTGGAGTCCGGCCGTACCGTCCTCGAAGGCCGCTCCGCCGAGCTCCTCCGCTCGCCCGAAGTCCGAAAGGTCTTCCTGGGAGGTTAACGAGGTCCGAGCGCTCACGGGCACGTCGCATGCATTGCGTGTTCACCGCGCCGGTTATCCCGGCGATGGGGGACGTGATGGCTCGAGTGCTTCATGTATTTCGACAGTCGATCGAACTCGCGGACAGGGTTTATCGCGCTCGGGCCTGTGGGCGTCAGCGGGACGACGGTCGCTGGGAGGGATGGCTCGAATTCGAGCCCGATGACGGCTCCCTCGCGCTCCGTACGCCGCGCGAGACGACACAGCCGACGCTGGCCACGCTGGAGTACTGGGCAGCCGGGCTGACGCCGGTATACCTGGAGGGAGCGCTGGAGCGCGCCGTCGACGCCGAGGAAGACATCGTGACGCTCGAGGTTCCCGAGACACCCGCGTACGACGAGCCCGCGCCGTCACGCGCGACGCGGCAGGCCGAGGCCGCCGCAGAGATCAGTGCCGCCGCGGACGTCCTTGCCGGCCCCCCCACCCTCGAGGCCGCCGTTCTCGACCCCTTCTCGGTCTACTTGAAGGGCGAGGGGGTGCTGCGAGAGCGGCTCGGCGCGCTGGGGGCGCGCCATCTCCGCACGATCGTGCGGGCCTATCGCCTTGCCTCCGAGGCGGAGGCCACCCTCGAGGCGCTGAGGGAACCGGAGCTCACGGCGATCATC
>WNGF01003924.1_pt1 | contig 19729 bp, 18 predicted proteins | sample 5400641 | NCBI WGS metagenome assembly WNGF01 (sample SAMN13153371, study PRJNA577476) | soil metagenome | isolation source: 80 cm soil or saprolite under grassland replicate 2 | place: USA:California | collected 2016-06-15
TTCATCGGCATGGTCGTGCTGTTGTCGGCGCTACTCCTGCTCATCGTCTTCCGCTCGCTGTTGATCCCGCTGCAGGCTGCGCTGATGAACCTGCTCTCGATCGCAGCGGCGCTCGGCGTCGTCCAGGCGATCTTCGAGCGCGGCTGGCTCGCCGGCCTGATCGGCGTCCAACCAGGACCGATCGATGCCTTCATCCCCGTGATGGTCTTCGCGATCGTGTTCGGACTCTCGATGGACTACGAGGTCTTCCTCGTCTCCCGCATCCACGAGGAGTGGCAGCATCGCGGCGACGCCAGCACGGCCGTGCGCGAAGGCCTCGCCAACACCGGCCGCGTCATCACCGCCGCCGCCGCGGTCATGGTCGCCGTGTTCGCCTCCTTCGCCGCCGGCGACGACCGGATACTCAAGCTCTTCGGAATCGCGATGGCAACCGCAGTCTTCCTCGACGCGATCGTCATCCGCAGCATCCTCATGCCCGCAGTGCTCGAACTGTTCGGCCGGCGGACGTGGGCCTTCCCCAGCTGGGCCGACCGCCGACTCCCCCGCCTCGCAATCGAACCGGCGGTCCAGCCGATACCCGCAATGGACGAGGCCGCGTGATGACCTCGCACGGCCAATACACGAAGCTGAACGGCTGACTCGAGCAGATCCGCGCGCGTCGCCGAGCTCCGACGCCGGCGACGCGCGATCACTGAGCTGCAATCGCAACTGGCACGCTCATCAGCCCGCACGCCTTGAGCAACGCCAGCTCGATGCCGCGCAACGCGTCCAGACGTGCGCTCTACTTTTGGCCCAGTCTCACTCGCTTACTGATCTCGGTTGCAAAAGGGATTGTTTGAAGAGGGGACATTGGCCGCTCGCTGACGGGCAAGAGCGCCAGAGCGGCATGCGAACTCAGTTTATCCCTGCAAAACGATGATATTCGTCAGCAGGGCCGAGTTTTGGCACCCGACACCTTTCAGGTCCCGGGAGAGCAGCTCGCGAAGGGCGCTTGGCAGTAGCGGCACGGCTCGACCCGCCCCCGGCGGCGGCCGACGTCATGAACACGCAGTCGCAAAACGTGACCCATGCGCCGGCGAGCAAGGTGAGAAGAGCACAACTCAGCTGGGGTCGGCTTCGGACAGGCGCGGCGGCAGTTCCGCAGGCGAATTACGGAGCCAGGCGACGGCGGCAGTGCGCGTGTGGACGCCGAGCTTCGCGAAGACGTTTTCGAGGTGTGTCCGCGCGGTGGTATAGGAGATCGTGAGGCGGGCGGCGACCTCTGCGGTCGTGAACCCTTGCGCGACGAGCTCGAGCACCTCCGTCTCGCGTCTGGTCAGGTGCGCGGGGCGACGGCGGCGCTCCCATCGCTCCCGTATCGCGGCCAGGTGCGGTCTGAGCACGCTCAAGATCGTGCGGTCGCGCTCGTCGAAGTCGCGAGTCCCCGGCGTGCGGACGAAGAAGAAGGCACGGACGGTGCCGCTCGCCGCAGGAAGCCAGACCTTCAGTTGATGCTCGGAGTCGAACGGACGCAGTACTTCCGCGTAGAACGGATTGCGCTGCAGCTCTTTGCGTGTGTGGAAATCGCTGAGCTTGAGTGGCCGTTCTGACGCGGAGACGTACTCGTCCTTCAGCGCCCACGAGTCGATCGTCGCCTCGACCGGTTCCGCGCACCAGTCGATCAGCGGTGCATCCACAGGCTCGGCGGTGAAGAACATGTTGCCGGCGCCGCTCGCGAAACCGCCGCCGCTGAACTCGAAGTACGCGACGTGGTCGGCGGGGATCAGCCGTCGTAGGGCACTGACGACCGGCGGAAAGAAGGGTTGCGCGCCGTCGGCGGCTGAGGCGTCGGCGACGACGGCGAGCGCGCCGTCGACATCGGTAGCGGTGAGACTCGTCACAGACTGCACAAGAAGATACGGCGTCCTTGATGCCGGCGCAACGCCGCGAGCGACAGGGAGCGCAAACAAAAGATCCGAAATCTTTCGGATCGACAGGACGCCGCCAAACGTCCACCGTCCTCGGAAGACAGGCCGAGGGTGCGAGCTGTGGACGAGACGTATCGAATGCTGGGGAGAGAGCACGAGGCGGATCTCGAGCGTAAGGCCGCCAAGCGGCGACGCGCCGCCGAGGCGCGTGCGGGCCCCGCCGCCGATGCGGTCGCGCCGAGGCACCGATCGCAGAAGCGCATCCACCTTGTCCTCGGGCGAGTCGCAGGACTCATTAGTCAGCAGGTAGCCGACCGGGCGCAGACCGACGTCGAGTCACAACAGTCTCGAGCCTCGTACCTGGGCTCGATCTGCTTCCCGAGCGACCACCTCGTCCTCTGCCTGTTCGACGCGTCCTCTCCGGTGGCCGTGAAGCATGCAAGCGAGCGCCTGGGAATCCCCTGCGAACGAGTGATGCCGGCCGTCTGGATCCCGCGGCTCGGGCAGGAGGCGAGCACGCGATGCCGACGGTGACGACCGGTCGCTCATCCAACGCGAAGGAGGAAAGATGAACCAACTCAGGAGCTTGCCTACCGCGGGGCACGCCGGGAAGCGTGTGCCTGCAGCGAGTGGTGTCGTGTCGTTGGTTGTCTGTGTTCTGGCCTTGAGTCTTTCGATCACCGGCGCGAGTAGCGGGGGCTCGGCGCGAGTGCGCCCACAGATTCCGATTCAGACACTCAAAGGAAAGATCCTCTTCACCCGTGCGGGCGGCAAATTCGGAGACGAGACCGTGTTCACTGCTACTGCGAGCGGCAGGCACGTGCGACGCATCACGGGATTTGGCAAGACATGCTGTCCGCGCTGGGCACCCGATGGCAACCACATCCTGATCGGGGCACAGGCTTCCGACGGCAGGATTACGACTGGAATCGTGAACCGAGACGGTTCACACAGGCATAAGGTTCCGCTCCCGGAAGGGAAATTGAATCTCGGTTGTGCGCAAGCGTGGTCGGCAAAAGCTGGGCGAATGGCTTGCGAGGGCTGGGACGACACCGACTCCGGCGGAAACGGTGTCTACACCATGAGCGAACCCGGCGGGGGAGATCTCGTGCGGGTGACGCACAGTCCAGGTGGCCACCATGACCTCCCTATGGATTTCTCGCCGGACGGATCGAGGATCTATTTCCTCCGCGAGGCGTCCCGGTCGCTGTTTGTGGTCAACGCTGATGGAAGCGATCTGCATCGAGTAACGCCTGCGAGGATGGCGGTCGACGTCGTCGGCAACGCGGGTGGACGCTTGTCACCGGACGGCCGTTCAATCATCTTCACGAATAAGGGCACGATCTGGATGATCGGTTCCGATGGTTCGGGTCTGAAGAAGGTCTTCCAGGATGTAAAGGGACGAATCGCTATCACGTCCACCTGGTCACCCGATGGCCGCCTGATCCTCTTCGGTCTTGATCCCCGCGGCTCGACCCCGAACATCCGGCACCCGGCGCCGAACGCTCTCTACGTAATCACTGCCCACGGCACGAAGCTGACCCGACTTCTGGCCAGCGCCGATTGGAAGCGCGAGCCGGATTGGACGCGGTGACGTAATCCATACGAGCCGTGCCTCCAGGCCGTGCAGGCGCTCAGCACCATGCACGAGCACAGGTTCATCGTCACGATCAGTCGGGTTCGCCGACTCGGATCTTGATGTCTTGGTATGCAAAGTGCGGAACCGACCTCCGCGACTTGCACGAAGCAAAAAGGCCCGCAACCGCCCGCTTCCGCGGAACGATCAAGCCCTATGCTGAAACGTTCCATTCTCACAGGAGCAGCCAGATGCCGGCATATGTCGTCTCGCGGTTGACCATCCACGACCGCGCCGCATTCGAGAGCTATCTCGCTGAAGCCCCTCGGACCGTGGTTCGTTTTGGAGGCAAGTACCTCTTCCGCGGCGAGGACGTCACGGCGTTGGAGGGCGGTTGGGAGGATGAGCGCCTCGTCATCCTCGAGTTCGAGACGGTGGAGGCGGCGTGGGCCTGGTATCGGTCCGCGGAGTACCAGCGGCTGCGTGAGCTCCGCCAGGGCGCTGCCGACGCCGTCATCCTTCTCGCCGGTGCGCGCGAGGGCGGCGAAGGCGCTCATGGCTGAGATTGATTTCCGCAACAACGGGGTGAGTTAGCGCTCGCCGTTGGCGGCCGACGTTGCAGGGGAAGCGCTCGTAGTATCTCGACTCGTGCAACCAGACGTCCTGGTCGTCGGTGGCGGCATCATCGGGACGACAACCGCCGCGTACCTCGCGCGAGGCGGGGCTTCGGTTACGCTCGTCGAGCGTGCCGAGCTCGCATCTGGCCCCTCCGGCCGCAGCCTAGGGTTGGTCAGCGGGCCGCATCCGCCGGAGCTTCGATCGATCGCCGAGCGAAGCCTGCAGGCGTACCTCGCGCTTGCGCGAGAGACTGGCGCATTCACGATCGACGGCAACAACGTGGGGTGTCTTTGCATCTCCCCAGACGAGCGCGGCCTGCCTCGAGGCGAAGGCGAACAGCTCGACGGGGATCAAGTCGCGGAAGCTGAACCGCTCCTCGCTGTGCGCTGCGCGGCGGGCGTCTTGATCCCGGCGCGTCACGTCGATCCCGGTGGGGCGGTCGCGGCCTGGGCCGAGGAAGCCCGTCGGCATGGCGCCCGGATCCGCGTGGGCTGTCCCGTCCGGTCGCTCCTCGACGACGGAGGCCGCGTTGCTGGTGCTGCGACCGACGAGGGTTCCATGTTCGCCGGTTGCGTCGTCCTCGCAACCGGCTGGCAGACCCCACGCCTCGCCGCGGGGCTCGGCATCGACGTTCCAGTTCGAGGAGTGCGAGGCTGGATAGTGACGACGCGGCCGGCTCCATTCCGCCTCCGCCGTCCCCTCAACGAGGTCGACTTTTCTGGGGGCGTCGCAGCCGCCACGTTACTCACCCTCGGCGACATCGCCGCGGGCAACGTGGGCACACCGATCGTCGCGGCCCAGATGCGGCAGGACGCCGCAGGGCGCCTCGTGCTCGGCGCCTCGCTTGCGCCTGCCATGGGCGACGCGGACGACGACGGTGCTCACGCAGTCTCGTCGATCTGCCGGCGCGCTATCGAGCTCATCCCCCCGATCGCCGAGGTCCCGATCGCCGAGGCACGCACCTGCGTCCGTCCGGTCTCATTCGACGGGCTTCCGCTGCATGGTCCGGTCGATGGCATCGACGGGCTCGTCCTCGCGTGCGGTCACGGCTCGCACGGCTTGACGTGGGGGCCCGGTTGCGGTGAGGCTGTCGCGCGCGGGGTTCTCGAGGGGGAATGGGATCCGGAGCTCTTGCCGGTCCGGCTGGAACGGAAGGTCGGCTAAACCGCGCTTCGTCCCCACCGACCGCGCGCTGCGAATCAGGTCTCGCCGCCGTCGCGGCGGTGGCGGAAGCCCGCAAGGAATGTGAGGAGCAGCTTGTTCGCGAGCCGCTGCGTGATTCCCTGGGGATCGCGCGTCGGGTCGACCTCGACCAGGTCGAAGCCGACGACCTCGTCGCGGCCGCCCAGGTCGAAGAGCGCATCCATCACCTGCCACGGCGTCAGGCCACCCGACACGGCCGCCCCCGTGCCCGGCGCGTACGCGAGCTCGACGCTGTCGATGTCGAACGTGACGTAGACGCCGTCGACGCCGCGGGACGCGATCTCCCACGCTTCGGAGAGCACCGCATCTATCCCCCGCCTCGCCACCTCTCGCGTCGAGAAGATCGTCCCGCCCTGCTCCTCGACGAGGTAGCGGCGATAGTAGTCGGCGTTGACGAAGCCGGAGACGCCGATTTGCACGATGTTGCGCGGGCCGACTCCGTTGTCGTCCTCGATGATTCCCCGGATCGGCGTCCCGTTGTGAGGACCGCCGTCGTCGAAGTTCTGGCAGTCGATGTGCGCGTCGAACTGGATTAGCCCGACGCGCTCGAGCTCCGGCCTCGCCTCGTGCAGCGCGCGCACGATCGGCCGGGTCATCGAGTGATCGCCGCCCACGAAGACCGGGAAGAAGCGCGGCTCGTGCGCGAGCAGGGCGCGTGCGGCGGCGTGGATGTTCTGGTGCGCCTCGACAACGTCCCACAGTGGGATCTCCACGTCGCCGGTATCCCGGACGACAAGGTCGCGGATGTCGACGCCGTAGTCGATCGAGTAGGTCGTGAAGAAAAAGCGGCCGTCGCGGAGCGCGTTCGGCCCCTGATGCGCGCTCACCGGCTTGATCGCGGCCCGGGCGATCGGCACGGCTGTGATGCCGACGTCGATCGGCTCGACGAGGTCCCACGGCTTGATCCAGTTCGCAACCCGCACCTCGTTGCGGTCTTCCCAGTGCGAGAGGCGGACGAGTTCGGGCGGCTGGAGATGCTCGATCCCGGTCTGCATGGCTGCTCCCTTCACGTGCAGAGGCGCTTGATCAGCAGGGCGTACGCACGACAGGCCTGGATCATCTCGCCGATCGGGACGCGCTCGTCGGGCGTGTGCGCGAGGCGCTCGTCGCCCGCTCCGATCCCGACGGACGGAATCCCCGCGGCGTTCATGAAGGTGGCATTGACTCCGAACCGCCAGGCCTTCACCGCCGGACGCCTGCCGGTCGCCTCCTCGACCGCCGCACTCGCGGCTTGTACGAGCGGGTGGTCCGGCTCGGTGAGCATCAGCGGATACACGTTGACGAGCTCGACGATGGCGTGAGCTCCGTGCTCGCCGGCTACGCGCGCCACCAGCTCCTCGATCGCGATACGGCAGGAGTCCGGCGTCTCGCCGCGGACGTAGCGGCGGTCGACGCGGATCGTGCAGCTTGACGGAACGACCGCGACGCCGCCGGCCGGGGCGGAGGTAATTCCGGTGACGGTGAGGGTCGCTTCGCCGAGCAGCGAATCCGACGGCAAGCGCCCGCCCTCCTCCTCGAGGGCCGCCAGGAAGGGGAGCGCGCGATAGATCGCGTTGTCGCCCTCGCCGGGCGTCGCGGCGTGACTGGAGCGTCCGGCGACCGTCACGTCGAACTGGACCTTGCCCCTGTGGCCGAGGGCCACGTCGAGCGAGGTCGCCTCGCCGCTGACGCCATAGTCGGCCCGCAGGCCCTGCGCCAGCAGCGCCGGGATCCCCTCCGGCCCGTCGATTTCCTCGCGAACGTCGGCCGTGAAGACGTAGGCGCCGCGAAGTGGGGTGTCGAGGAACGCGGCCGCGAAGGCGCCGGCCGCGACGCTCGCCTTCATATCGAGCGTCCCGCGGCCGCGAAGGTGGCCGTCGACGACCTGGGCGCCGTACGGGTCGTCCATCCCCGCGGGCGGGACGTGGTCGAGGTGCCCGTTGAACATGAGGCGCGGGGGTCCCTCGCCCAGGTAGCCGACGACGTTGCCCAGCTCGTCGATGCTGACGTCCCGGTAGCCGAGCTCGACGAGCTTCGCCGCCACGAGCTCGGCGACCTCCCGTTCCTCTCCCGGCAGGCTCGGGGTGGCGGCGAGCTGCTGCGCGAAGGCGACGAGGTCGCGTTCGAGCGCGCCCATCAGTGCATCCACCGGCCGATGCGGGCGATCATAGGGGTCTGCCTGGAGATCGGAGACGGCCGTGACTGAGCTCACCGAGACCGTGACACGCATCGTCGCGGACGTCGGCGAGCGGGGCGACGCGGCCGTGCGGGAATGGTCGGCGCGCCTCGACCGCTGGGAGCGGGAGAGCTTCTGCCTCGACGAGGGCGAGATCCGGCACGTCGTCGAATCCGTGCCCGCGTCCGCGCTGGAGGACATTCGCTTCTCGCAGGCGCAGGTGCGCCGGTTTGCTGAAGCTCAGCGCGCAACGCTCGGGGACGTCGAGGTGGAAACGCTTCCCGGCGTCACGCTCGGGCAACGCACCATTCCGATCGCGAGCGCCGGCTCGTACGTCCCGGGCGGCCGCTATCCGATGGTCGCCTCGGCGCACATGAGCATCGTCACGGCGAAGGTCGCCGGCGTCGAGCGGGTAGCCGCCTGCGCCCCGCCGCTCGCGGGCGAGCTCCCCCCGGCGACGATCGCGGCGATGCACCTCGCCGGCGCGGACGAGCTCTACTGCCTCGGCGGCGTCCAGGCGATCGCCGCGCTGGCGCTGGGGACGGAGACGATCGCTCCGGTCGACCTCATCGCAGGACCCGGAAACGCCTACGTCGTCGAAGCGAAGCGGCAGCTGTTCGGCCGCGTCGGGATCGACCTCCTCGCCGGCCCGACGGAGATCGTCGTGATCGCGGACGAGACCGCCGACGCGGAGCTCGTCGCCGCCGACCTGCTCGGCCAGGCCGAGCACGGGCCGACCTCGCCCGCGATCCTCGTCACCACCTCCCGGCAGCTCGCTCGCGACGTCGAGCGGGAGATCGCCCGCCAGCTCGAGAGCCTGCCGACTGCGGACGTCGCATCGGCGGCGTGGCGCGACTGTGGCGAGATTCGCGTGGTCGCCGACGACGACGAAGCGCTCAGCGAGGCCGACGCGCTCGCGTTCGAGCACGTCGAAGTGCACACGCGCGACCCGGATTGGTACCTCGCGCGGCTGCGGAACTACGGCTCGCTCTTCCTCGGCGAGACGACGACGGTCGCGTACGGGGACAAGACGATCGGCACGAACCACATCCTGCCGACGGGACGCGCGGCGCGCTACACGGGCGGGCTCTGGGTCGGGAAGTACCTCAAGACCGTGACCTACCAGCGGGTGACCCGCGAGGCGAGCGCCGCGATCGGCGAGATCTGCGCGCGGCAATGTCGTGTCGAGAGCTTCGAGGCACATGCGCGAAGCTGCGATCTCCGCGTCGAGCGCTGGCGGTCCCGCTGAGGTGGATCGCCTGTCGCCGCCGCTAGCCGGCATCAGGGTCCTCGAGCTCGGACGTGTCCTTGCGGGACCGTTCTGCGGGATGCTGCTCGCCGATCTCGGCGCCGAGGTGATCAAGGTCGAACCGCCGGGCGGAGACGACGCCCGCACGTTCGGCCCGTTTGTCGACGGCTCGAGCGCGTACTACCGGCTCTTGAATCGCGACAAGCTCGGGATCTCGCTCGACCTCAAGCGCTCGGACCAGCTCGCCGTCCTCCGCGGGCTGCTCGAACGCTCTGACGTGCTGATCGAGAACTTCCGGCCAGGGACGCTCGAGCGCCTCGGGCTGCCGATCGTGGAGATCTGGAACCTGAACCCCCGCCTCGTCGTCGTCAGCATCACCGGCTTCGGCCAGGACGGGCCTCTGTCCGACCTGCCCGCCTACGACCTGCTCGTCCAGGCGATGTCGGGTCTGATGGCCGCGACCGGTCCGGTCGGCGGCGGCCCCACTCGTTCGGCCGTCAGCCTCGGCGATCTCGTGCCCGGCCTCTACGGCGCGCTCGGCGCGCTCGCCGCGCTCTACGAGCGGCAGCGAACGGGCGCCGGTCGACACGTCGACGTCGCGATGCTGGACAGTCTGGTCTCGCTGCTCGAGTCGGTCGCGATGCGCGCGTTGCACAGCAACGATCCGATCGAGCCGCTTGGGAACGACCATGCGCTGAGCGCACCATTCGGCACGTACCGCACGGCCGACGGCGAGATCGCGATCACGATCGCGAACGATCCGCTGTTCGTTCGCTTCGCGGAGGCTGTCGGCCGGCCCGAGTGGCCGAGCGACCCTCGCTTCGCAACGGACGCGAAGCGCGCTCTCCACCGCGCCGAGCTCCGAGTCGAGATCGAGGCCGAGCTCGCGCCTCTGACGAGCGAGCAGGCGCTCGCCACCCTCCGCGAGGCGAGGATTCCCGTGGGGCCGCTGCTCGGCGTTCGCGTGGCGCTCTCGCAGCCGCAGGTGCTCGCGCGCGCGATGGTGGTCGAGGAGGAGGACGGCTTCCGGACGATCGGCAGCGCGCTCAAGCTCGGCGATCCGCCGCGCGCGCACCGCCCGGCGCCGCTGCTCGGCGAGCACCAGCAGCTGATCGAGCGCTGGCTGGCCGAGCCGGTGAGGACGTAGGTGCCGTATCCATTCACTGATGAGCAGCGGCGCCTGCGCGAGACGCTTCGGACGTTCGCGCAGGAGGAGGTGATTCCCGGCGCGGCCGAGCGCGACCGGACCGCTGCGTATCCGGCGCAGCTCGTCGCCCGCCTCGCCGAGCTCGGTCTGATGGGGATCACGATCCCGGAGGAGTACGGCGGCCTGGGTCTCGATACGCCGACCCAGCTCGTCGCGGTCGAGGAGGTCGCCTACGGGGACGCCGCGCTCGCCTCGATCTACACGGGCCATTACCTCGGGATGGAGGGGTTGCTCCTCTACGGGAGCGACGAGCAGAAGCGCCGCTACCTCGCGCCGCTGGCACGCGGCGAGCAGCTCGCGGGCTTCGCGCTGACGGAGCCCGACGCCGGGTCCGACGTGGCGTCGATCCGGACGCAGGCTCGGCGCGAGCGCGATTGCTGGCGGATCCGCGGCGGCAAGGTCTTCATCTCGAACGCGCGCGAAGCCGGGCTCCTGATCCTCTTCGCGAAGACCGACCGTGCTGCGGGCCTCGACGGGATCGGCGCCTTCGCGGTCCCCACCGCCGCTGCCGGGATCTCGTACTCTCAGCCGCAGGACAAGCTCGGGATTCGCTCCGCCCCGACCTACGAGCTCCGGCTCGAGGACGTCGCGGTCGAGCGAGACGCCCTGATCGGCGGCGAAGGCGCGGGAGGCCGGATCGCGCTCGAGGTCCTCAACCGGGCCCGCATCGACATCGCCGCGATGGCGAACGGGATCGCAATGCGTGCGCTCCAGCTCGCAGCTGACTACGCGGCGGAGCGGCGCCAGTTCCGCCGGCCGATCCGCGACTTCCAGGCGGTTCAGCTGCTGCTCGCCGAGATGGACGTGGCGGTCGAGACGGGGCGTTTGGCGGCGTACCGCGCGGCGGCGCTCAAGGACGACGGCGCCGACCTCCGGCGCGACGCGTCGATCGCCAAGTACGTCGCGACCGAGAACTGCTTCGCCTGCGTCGACCGGGCGCTGCAGATCCACGGCGGCTATGGCTACATGCGCGAGAGCGAGGTCGAGCGGCTCTACCGAGACTGCCGCATCCTGCGCATCTACGAGGGGACGTCGCAGATCCAGCTGCTCACGATCGCGCGGGCGCTGGCTCGGCGGCGCGACGAGAGCGGTGCGGTCGTGTGACGCCTACGCCCCGTTGTTCGCCTGCGGCACCGCTCGGTTCTCGTGCTCGACGATCAGCTCCAGGATCTGCCGCTTGAGCTCGCCGAACCGCTGCGTTCCGAGCGCCTCGAGCGTGCGCGGCCGCGGGATCTCGACCGGGATCACCTGGCGCAACCGTCCAGGCCGCGGCGTCATCACGAAGACGGTGTCGCCGAGGAAGATCGCCTCGTCGATGTCGTGGGTGACGAAGGCGATCGTGCGCCGGTGCTGCTCCCAGATCTCGGTCAGGAACCGCTGCGCCGCTGCACGGGTGAGCGCGTCGAGCGCCCCGAACGGCTCGTCCATCAGCAGCACCTTCGGGTCGTTCGCGAGCGCGCGGGCGATCGCCACCCGCTGCTTCATCCCGCCCGAGAGCTCCTTCGGATAGGCGCGCGCGAACTCCGCGAGCCCCATCTCCTCGAGCAGGCGGCCGGAGATCCGCCGCCGCTCGTCCTTCGGCATGCCTTTCAGCTTCGGGCCGAACTCGACGTTTTCCCGCACGCGGAGCCACGGGAAGAGCGTGTACGACTGGAAGACCATCCCGCGGTCCGTGCCCGGGCCGTGGATCTGGCGGCCGTCGAGATGGACGCTGCCCGAGGTCGGCCGCACGAGCCCGCCCATCACGTTCAGCAGCGTCGACTTGCCACAGCCGGACGCGCCCACGATGCAGGCGAAATGCGCGTCGGGGATCTCGAGCGTGACGCGATCGATTGCGTGCACGCGGCCGCTCCGTGTCTTGAACTCCATCGAGACGTCGGTGGCCGTGATCGCGCTCACCGCGAGACGCGATCCGAGTACGGGAACAGCAGCCAGTAAGCCCAGCGGAAGAGCGCGTCGGTGAGCAGGCCTAGGATCCCGATCGTGATGATGCCCGCGATGATCTTGTCGGTCTGGAGGAAGCGGCTCGCCGAGAGGATCACGTGGCCGATGCCCGTGCTCGCGGCGACGAGCTCGGCGACGATCAGGTACGTCCAGGCCCAGCCGATCCCGATCCGCATGTTGTCGAGGACGCCCGGCCACGAGGCCGGCAGGAGCACACGCCAGAAGACCTGCCAGCGCGAGGCGCCGAGCGTGTAGGCGATGTTCAGGAGTTCCTTGGGGATGTTCGCCGATACGTCCGCGATCAGCAGCGTGAGCGGGAAGAAGACCCCGATGAAGATGACGGCGATCTTCTCCTTCTCGTAGATCCCGAACCAGATGATCAACAGCGGGATGAACGCCGAGGCCGGCATGTAGCGGACGGCGGCGATGATCGGCTCGAAGAACGCCTGCACGATGCGGAAGGAGCCGATCGCGATCCCGAGTGGGATGCCGATCGCCGCGGAGATGAGGAAGCCGAGGCCGATTCGCCGCGTGCTCGCCCAGACATCGTGCGCGAAGCCCTCGTGGGCAAACATGTTGTAGAGGGTCTTGGCGACCGTCCCCGGACTCGGCAGGAAAAAGGGGTTGTGGAGGTTGGGGAAACCGAGCGCAGGGGCGACTCCGGTATAGGCGAGGAGTGCCCAGATGCCGATCACGAGCGCGAAGCTCGCCACCCCTAGGGGGAGGGAGAGGGCCCGCGGGATCGGCTCCTTCGCCGCCAGGTAGCGCGAGTACCAGCGCGGAGCCCCGGCGCCCGCCGGCGGCCGCTTCCCGGCCGATATGACGGACGCCGGGGCTCCCTCGGGTTTACTTGAACGAGTTGACGAAGGTGGGATCAATTGCGTTTTTCGGGCTCGGGACGGACTTGATCTCCCCGATCCCCTTCCAGAAGGTGGCCGACTTCGTGAAGATCTTGTAGATCGCGCCCGGATGCTTCTTCGTGCCGTAGTACTTCTTGCTCTGCGAGACCGACCAGAGCGGGACGTCCTTCATCGTCGCCTTGATGTCGGCCGCCGACTGGCCGAGATAGGCGTGAACGTCCGCGAACGCCTTGTTCGGGTTGCTCTTGATCAGCTTCATCGCGTCGTTGTAGGCCGCGATGAGCGCCTTCACCTCGTCGGGATGCTGCTTGACAAAGCTCGGGGCGAACGCGACGTGGTCGGTGATGATCGTCGGGTACTTCTTCGTCGAGACGAGCACGTGCCCGTTCGGGTTCTGCTCGGCCCGCGACAGCCACGGCTGCCACGTCACCGCCACCTTCACGCGACCCGCTGCGAAGGCGGCGCCCGCGTCGCCTGAGGTCAGGTCGATCTGCTTCACGTCCTTGAGCGACAACTTGTGGAGGCTCAGCACGTATGCGAGCAGCCACTGGCTCGTCGAGCCCGCGCTCACGGCCACCGACTGGCCCTTGAGCTGTTCGACCGTCGTGATGCTCTTGTCGGCGACGATGCCGTCACCGCCGGCGGATGCGTCCAGCCCGAGCACCTCCACCGAGCGGATGCCCTTCGCGTACGTCCGCGAGAACGTGTCGACCGTCGTTGCGATCGCGTTCAGGCTCCCGGCCTTGAAGGCGTTGAAGCGCTGCACCGGATCCTCGATCACCGTGTAGGTGACGTTGAGCCCGTGCCTCTTGTAGTAGCCCTCCTTGGCTGCGATCACGAGCGCCATGTAGCCGTTCCACGTCGAGAACGCGAGCTTGATCGGCACCTTCCCTTTCGCGACGTAGCCGCTGGTCGCCGGCGCCTGCATGCCGCTGACCCCTGCGACGACGGCGAGCGCCGCGACGATGAAAATGGCCGCTACAACCAATCCTTTCCGCATCTTCTGCCTCCTCCCCGAAGGGACTCGAAAGCCCTGCTCTATGTAGTAAGACGTTCTCAGGTCCTCAGTCGGCTGCGATCCTCCTCTCCCTGGGCCGCATCGAGCGCCCGGCGCAGCCCGTCGACCAGGGCGTCGATTTGCCGGGGCTCGATGATGAACGGGGGCGAGATGTGGAGGGCGCAGCCGCGCAGCGAGCGCGTCAGGAGCCCCTGCTCCCGCGCGAGCACCACGACCCGGTCGACGAGCCCGGGCTCGCGCTCGAGCGCGTCGGCCTCGAGCTCGACGGCCGCGGTGAGGCCGATCGCCCGCGTCTCCCCGACGAGCGGGTGGTCGCCGAGCGAGTGCACCTTCTCCGCCAGCAGCGGCTCGAGGTCGGCGACTCGCTCGACCAGGTGCTCGCCCTCGAGGATGTCGAGGTTGGCGAGCGCAGCGGCGCAGGCGGCGGCGTGGCCGGAATACGTGTAGCCGTGGCGGAACCACGTGCCCTCGCCGCTCCAGAACGGTTCCTGCACGCGGGGCCCGACCACGACACCGCCGAGCGGCACATAACCGGAGGTAACGCCCTTGGCGAACACGAGCAGGTCGGGTGTGAAGCCGTACCGTTCGCACCCGAACCAGCGGCCGAGGCGGCCGAAGCCGGTGATCACCTCGTCGGCGATCAGCAGCACGTCGTGCTCCCGGCAGAGCTCGGCGACCGCCGTCCAGTAACCGTCGGGCGGCGGGATCACGCCGCCGGCACCGACCACCGGCTCGCCGATGAAGGCCGCGACCCGCTCGGGTCCGAGTCGCTCGATCGCAGCGGCGAGCTCCTCGACGGAGTTCGCATCCACGTGGACGACGTCCGCGACGAGCGTCCCCAGGCCCTCGAGATTCGCGGGGATGCCCCCGAGGCTCGTTCCCCAGGCATGCATGCCGTGGTAGGCGTGGCGACGGCCGATCAAAGTCAGCTTTTCCGGCCGCCCGACCGCGTACCAGTAGCGGCGCGCGAGCTTGGCGGCGGTGTCGACCGCGTCGGAGCCGCCGGAGGTGAAGAAGACCTTGCCGTCCTCGAGCGGCGAGAGACGGGCGATGCGCTCCGCGAGCGTGAGCACCGGGTCGTTGGCGTAGGCGCCGAACGTCGAGTAGGAAAACAGCTCGCGCAGCTGGCGCTCGACGGCGGACGCGATCTCCGTGCGGCCGTAGCCGACGTTGCAGTACCAGAGCGCGGCGGTCGCGTCGAGGTACGTGCGGCCCTCGCGGTCGAAGAGCTCGCAACCGTGCCCGCGGACGATCACGAGCTCCTCACCCGCGACCTGCGCCATGTTCGCGAAGGGATGCCAGAACGCGGTGGTCGGCGCCGCCGGCGGCTCCGGCGCAGGCTCGGGTACGTCGCTGAGACGCCGGCCGATCCCGTCCAGCGTCCGCTCGATCGTCTTGCGGGCGACGCCGGCGATCATGCGCTGGCCGACGCCGGCGACCGCGCCGGAGACCTTGAAGTCGCCCTCGTAGCGGACGAGCGTCCCCTCGCCGTCGCGGGGCTCGAGCCGCATCGCGCCGCGGCCGGCCACCTGACCGCTCCTCCCCTTCGTCTCGACCACGATCGTGCACGCCGTCGGCGGCTGCTCGTCCTCGTAGGCGAGCCGGCCCTCGTACGTGTCCTTCACCGGCCCGACCGCCAGCGAGATCGTCGTGCGGAAGCTGCGGCCCTCGGCGGCCTCGACCTCGCCGGCGCCGGGCATCGCCCGCGCGAGCTCGTCTGCATCGGTGAGCAGCGCCCACACCCGCTCCGGCGGCCCCGCCAGCATTCGCTCGCCCGTCACGCGCGGCATCGTTACGCTTCCGCCACGCACTCGGGAGTGAAGGGCAGCACGGTGAGGCGCCTGCCGAGCGCGTCGGCAAGCGCGCCCGCCACGGCGGGCGCCACCGGGCCGACCGGCGGCTCGCCGATCCCCCGCGCCGAGAACGGGCCGAGCCCCTCGCCGGACTCGACGACGATCGGCTCGATCTCGGGCGCCTCGACGGCGGTCGGGATCAGGTACTGCGCGAACGTGCCGGTCAGATTGACGGCGTCCTCGTAGACGACGCGCTCCGAGAGCGCATAGCCGAGGCCCATCACGACGGCGCCCTCGATCTGGCCCTCGACGCTCTGCGGGTTGATCGCGCGGCCGACGTCGTGGGCGGCGACGTAGCGCAGCACCTCGACGTGCCCGGTCTCGGGATCGACCTCGAGGTCGACGGCGTGACAGCCGTACGTGAAATCGGGGAAGACGCGCCCGCGCCACGAGGCGTCGCTCCGCCACGCGTCGCCGCCGGGCGCGCGGAAGATCGACAGCCGATGCCACGGCACCTCTCGCTTGGCCGCCGCGCCGATCAGGTCGCGAAACGGGACGCGCCGCACGCCCGAACGGACACTGCCGTCCGCGAACTCGACCTCGTCCGGCTCCGTTTCGAGCAGCTCAGCCGCGAGCGGCCGCAGCTCCTCGCGCAGTTCGCCGGCAGCCTGGAGCACGGCGTTCCCCGACATGTACAGCTGCCGCGTCGCCGTCGTCGTCCCGGTCAGCGGCGTCAGCGCCGAGTCGCCGATGTGAATGACGACGTCCGCCGGGTCGACGCCGAGCACCTCGCCGGCCAGCTGCACGAGCGACGAGGCCTGGCCGCCGCCGATGTCGGGAACCCCGATCCGGACGACGAGAGTCCCGTCGAGCTCGAAGCCGACCCAACCGCTCGCCCAGTCGTTCAGCCAGACGCAGCGGCCGTACGGCTGGAGGTTGCAGGCGACGCCGCGCCCGACGCGCCGCTCGGGTACCGAGGGCTCGGGCTTCGGCCCGAGCGCCGCCTCGACGCGGTCGGCAAGCTCGGGCAGCGCGACGTGCGTGTCGAGCGTCTGCCCGACCGCGAGCGTGTCGCCGCGCTCGACGAAGTTGCGCCGCCGCAGCTCGAGCGGATCGAGCCCGAGCTCCGCGGCGAGGAGGTCCATCTGCCCCTCGTACCCGAGCGCGACCTGCATCGCACCGAACCCGCGCATCGCGCTCGCGGGCGTGTGGTTCGTGTACGCGACTCGCGCGTCGATGCGCACATTCGGGCAGGCGTACGGACCCTGCGAGCAGGTGGTCGCGTAGAGGAGCACGAGCGCGGAGAGCAGCGCGTAGGCGCCGCCGTCCGCGACGATGACGATGTCCTGGGCAACGAGCCGCCCCTCCGCGTCACAGGCGGTGCGGTAGCGAAGCTTCATCGGGTGGCGCTTCTCCCGCGCCAGCAGCGACTCCGAGCGGCTCCAGACCATCTTCACGGGACGGCCGGTGCGCCGGACGACGAGCGCGAGGAACGGCTCGACCGTCATGTCCTCCTTGCCGCCGAAGCCGCCGCCGACGTACGGCGCGATCACGCGCACGCGGTTGTCGGGGACGCGCAGGATCCGCGCGAGGTCGCGGAAGTGCTCGATCACCTGCGTCGCCGCGCGGACGGTGATCACGTCGCCGGAGTCGAGCCAGGCGACGCCCGCCTCGGGCTCGAGATAGGCGTGGTCGACGGCCTGCGTCTCGTAGCTCTGCTCGACGACTGCGTGGGCGCCGTCGAGGGCGGCGTCGATGTCGCCCTCGTGGAGCTGCCAGCTCGCGAGCAGGTTGCCCTCCTCGTGGACGGACGGCGCGCCGTCCTCGAGCGCGGCCCCAGGGTCGGTGACGACCGGCAGCTCCTCGTAGTCGACGTCGATCAGCTCGACGGCGGCGAGCGCTGCTTCCTCGGTCTCCGCTGCGACGATCGCGATCGGCTCCCCGTGATAGCGAACGACGCCGTCGGCGAGCACGTTCATCCGGGCCTTCAGCGCTCCCACCCGGAAAGTCTGGCCCGGAACGTCGACCCAGACGGTGTTCTCGGGGACGTCCTTCGCCGTCAGGATCGACGCGACGCCGGGCACAGCCTCCGCAGCGGACGTATCCACGCGGAGCAGGCGCGCGTGCGGGAGGTCCGCCCGCTTGAGCGCCGCCTGCAGCATTCCCGGGAGGCCGAAGTCGGCCGCGTAGCGCGTCCGGCCCGCGACCTTCTCCACCGCGTCGTGCCGGACGAGCGCGCGCCCGACGAAGCGTGCGGGCCGGTCGCGAACGACGCTCACGACGCGGGACCTTCGCGGTCGCGATAGGCCTCGACCGCGTCGACGATCTTGCGGTAACCCGTGCAGCGGCAGAGGTTGCCCGCGAGGCTGCGCCTGATCGTCGGGCGGTCGCCTGCGAGGCCGAGCCGGACGGCCTCGAGCGAGCCCAGCACGACGCCGGGCGTGCAGAAACCGCACTGGACCGCGCCGCGCTCGACAAGCTCCTGCTGGAGCGGATGGAGCCAGCCGTTCTCGCCGAGCCCGGCGACGGTCTCGACTCGCGCGCCCTCCGCCTGGACGGCGAGCACGCTGCACGCATTGACGGTGACCCCATCCAGCAGGACGGTGCAGGCGCCGCAGACGCCCTCCCCGCAGCCGTACTTGACGTCGGTGGCGTCTGCCTGGTCGCGCAGGAAGCGCAGCAGCGTCACGTGCGGCTCGACCGGCTCGCGGAACCGGCGTCCGTTCACGACCAGCTCGAGCGTCACGCCGCCGCATCCTCTCGTGCGTGCGCGAGGGCGCGGCGCGCACAAACGCCGGCCAGCCTGCGGCGGAACGCAGCCGAGACGAACGCGTCCTCCTCCGGCTCGATTGCGGACTCGACCGCGGCCGCCAGCTCGCCCGGCACCCCGTCGAAGCGCAGCGGCCGGTCACCGACGCCGCCGACGACGACACGGGCCTGCCCGTCCGGCTCGACGATCGCGGCGGCGCATGCGAGTGCGAAGTCGTCGGCCCGCTGCGCCTCCTCGTGGAAGCCGACACCGCTTCCTTCCGACAGCAGCTCGAGTTCGGCGGCGACGAGCACCTCGTCCGGCGCCAGCGCCGTCTCCAGGTAGCCGAGGAAGAACTCCCCGAGCGGGATCCGGCGCGCCCCGCCGGGCCCGTGGGCGACGATCTCGCCTCCGTGCGCGACCGCGACCACCGGCAGCTCCGCGGCAGGGTCCGCGTGGGCGAGCGAGCCGCCGAAGGTGCCGCGGTTCCGCACACGCGGGTTGCCCACGTGGCGGGCGGCCTCGGCGGCGAGCGGCAACAGGCTCCGCACGTCCGGGTCGAGCTCGAGCGTCCGGTGACGCGTCGTCGCCCCGACCCGCACTCGGCCCTCGACGGCCTCGATCCCGTCCAGCTCGAGCCGGGAGACGTCGACGAGCACGTCGGGCCGCGCGAGGCCGAGCGAGAGCATCGGCACGAGGCTCTGACCGCCCGCGATCAGCTTCGCGTCGCGCCCGCCCGCCGCAGCCAGGACGGACACCGCCTCCTCGACCGAGCCGGGGCGCTCGTACTCGAACGGGCGCGGGATCACACGTCCCACCCGGCATCGACGACGATGTCGTGCCCGGTCACGTTCCGCGCGCCCTCCGAGACCAGGAAGCGGACGGCGTACGCGACGTCGGAGTCCTCGATGAAGCGCCCGAGCGCGGTCTGCCGCGTGAAGTCGGCGGAGACGTCCTCGGGTGTGAGGCCGAGGCGGCGCGCCTTCTCGTTGACGATCTTCGTCATGCGCTCACCGTGGGTGACGTTCGGGCAGATCGCGTTCACCGTGATGTCGTGCGGGCCGAGCTCGAGCGCGAGCGTGCGGGTGAGCCCGCGCACCGCCCACTTCGAAGACGAATAGGAGACGCGGTTGCGGTAACCGCGGAGGCCGGACGTGCCGGCGATGTTCACGATCCGCCCGCTCCCGCGCTCGATCAGATGCGGGATCGCGACTTTGCAGGGGAGGAACGTCCCGACGACGTTGACGTCGAGGACACCGCGGAAGTCCTCCACGGCCACATCCTGCGCCGGCGTCTCGATCGGGCCGATCACGCCGGCGGTGTTGACGAGGATGTCGAGCCCGCCGAAACGCTCGACCGCTGCGCCGATCATCGCCCGCACGTCGTTCTCGTTCGTCACGTTGCAGGTTGCGACGACGCTCTCCCGTTCGGGGTACTCATCGTCGAGCCG
>WNGF01009612.1_pt1 | contig 19712 bp, 11 predicted proteins | sample 5400641 | NCBI WGS metagenome assembly WNGF01 (sample SAMN13153371, study PRJNA577476) | soil metagenome | isolation source: 80 cm soil or saprolite under grassland replicate 2 | place: USA:California | collected 2016-06-15
TCCCAGATCCGCTCCGCCTTCCGCGGCTCGATCGTGTTGGCCTTGCAGCCGGCGAGGAACTTCTCCCGCTGCTGGGCCATCAGCTCCCGGTCCTTCTTCCCCATCGCCTTGCGCAGCGTGTCGGCCTCGCCGAGGGTGAGCCCGGCGAGGTCGGCGCCCAGGCGCATCACCTGCTCCTGGTAGACCATCACCCCGTAGGTCTCCTGCAGGTAGCGCTCCATGAGCGGGTGCTCGTAGGTGATCGGGGCCCGGCCGTGCTTCCTGTCGATGAAGTCGTCGATCAGGTCCATGGGCCCCGGCCGGTAGAGCGCCACCATCGCGATGATGTCCTCGAAGCGCTGCGGCCGGAGCCGCCGGAGGGCGTCGCGCATGCCGGCGGACTCCAGCTGGAAGATGCCGAAGGTCTTGGCGTCGGAGAGCAGCTGATAGGTCTCGGCGTCGTCGAGGGGAAGCCGGTCCGCATCGAGCGCGATCCCGTGCGCCTCCTTGATCAAGACGACCGTGTCGCTGATCACCGTGAGCGTTTTCAGCCCCAGGAAGTCCATCTTGAGCAGGCCGAGCTTCTCGATGGGCCCCATGGCCAGCCCCGTGATCAGCTCCGGCCGCTTGGGGTCCTTGTAGAGCGGCACCCGCGCCATGAGCGGCTCGTCCGAGATCACCACCGCGGAGGCGTGCACCGAGGCGTGGCGCGTGCACCCCTCCAGCGCCTTGGCGACGCTCCACAGCTCCGCCACCTTCGGGTCCCGCTTGACCTGCTCGGCGAGCGCCGGGGCCTTCTCCAGCGACTCGTCGAGCGTGATGTTGAGCGGGAAGCCCGGCACCAGCTTGGCGATGCGATCGGCCTCGCCGTAGGACAGGCCCAGCACCCGCGCGACGTCGCGGATCACGGCCTTGGCCCCCATGGTGCCGAAGGTGATGATGTGCGCCACCCGATCCGCCCCGTAGCGCTCGACGACGTAGCGGATCACCTCGTCCCGGCGGTCGTCGGCGAAGTCGATGTCCATGTCGGGCATCGAGATCCGCTCGGGGTTCAGGAACCGCTCGAAGAGGAGGCCGTACCGGATCGGGTCGACGCTGGTGATGCCGAGGCAGTAGGCGACGAGCGACCCGGCCGACGACCCGCGGCCGGGGCCGACGGCGATCCCCCGGCGCCGGGCGTAGGCGATGAAGTCCCACACGACGAGGAAGTACCCCGAGAACCCCATCTTGGAGATGACGCCGAGCTCGTACCGGAGCCGCTCGCCCACACCGTCCGGCGGCGAACTTCCATAGCGCGCGGTGAGGCCCTCGAGCGCCAGGCGCTCGAGGTAGGAGTCGAGGGTGAAGCCGTCGGGCACCTGATACTGGGGCAGGTGGAACTGCCCGACGTCGAGGTCCAGGTTGCAGCGCTCCGCCACCGCCAGCGTGTTCCGGTACGCGTCCGGCAGGTCCTTGAAGACCGCGCGCATCTCGTCGGCGGACTTGAGATAGAACTCCTCGGTGGAGAAGCGCCACCGGTTCGGATCGCTCATCGTCGTGCCCGTCTGGATGCACAGCAGGGCCTCGTGGGCGCGGGCGTCGGTGGCCTCGAGATAGTGGGAGTCGTTGGTCCCGCAGACCGGCGCGCCGAGCGCCTGGCTGATCCGGAGCGTGCCTTCCGAGACCCGCTTCTGCTCCGTGAGCCCGTGGGACTGCATCTCCATGAAGTAGTAGTCCTTGCCGAAGACCTCCTGGTACCAGCCCGCCGTCTCCCGCGCCTTGGCCTCCTCCCCCGCCGACAGGAGGCGGCTCACCTCCGAGTTGAGACATCCGGACAGCACGAGCAGGCCGTCCGCGTGCTGGGCGAGCAGCTCCCGGTCCACCCGGGGCTTGTAGTAGAAGCCCTCCAGGTAGGCCTTCGAGACCAGCTTCATGAGGTTGGCATGGCCCGCGCGGTTGCGGACCAGCACGGTGCAGTGGCTCGCGCCCTCGTAGCTGCCGTCCTGGCCCGAGCGCTCGAACCGGCTGCCGGGCGCGACGTACAGCTCGCAGCCCAGGATCGGCTTCACCCCGGCCTTCTCGCAGCTCGTGTAGAAGTCCACGCTCCCGAAGAGATTGCCGTGGTCGGTGAGCGCGATGGCGGGGAAGCGCAGCGCCTTGGCCTTGCCGACGAGCTTCTCGAGCCGGGCCGCGCCATCGAGCAGGCTGTACTCCGAGTGGACGTGCAGGTGGACGAAGTCGGCGTGCTGTTTCACGTCCAGCGAGCCTTCCTCACTCCCACTCGATGGTGCTGGGCGGCTTGGACGAGATGTCGAAGACGACGCGGTTCACGCCCTTGACTTCGTTGATGATCCGGTTCGAGATCTTCCCCAGCAGCTCGTACGGCAGGCGCGCCCAGTCCGCCGTCATGGCGTCCTGACTCATCACCGCCCGCAGCGCGATCACCTGCGAATAGGTCCGGAAGTCTCCCATCACCCCCACCGTCTTCACCGGCAGCAGGACGGCGAACGCCTGCCACAGATCACGCTCCAGCCCGGCGGCGCGCACCTCGTCCTGGACGATGGCGTCCGCCTCGCGGAGCAGCGTCAGCCGCTCTTCCGTCACCTCGCCCAGCACGCGGACCGCCAGACCGGGGCCGGGGAAAGGCTGGCGCCAGATGATCTCGGCGGGCAGGCCGAGGAGGGCGCCCACCTGCCTCACCTCGTCCTTGAACAGCTCGCGCAGCGGCTCCACCAGCTTGAAGCGCATGCGCTCGGGCAGCCCGCCGACGTTGTGATGCGTCTTGATGGTGGCCGACGGGCCCTTGAACGAGACCGATTCGATGACGTCCGGATAGAGCGTGCCCTGGGCGAGCCACGGGAACTCCCCGAGCTTCCTCGCCTCCTCCTCGAAGACGGCGATGAACTCGGCGCCGATCCGCTTCCGCTTGGTCTCGGGGTCGGTCACCCCGCGGAGCTGGCCGAGAAAGCGCCGCGACGCGTCCACGTGCACGAGATGGATCTTGAACGCGTCGCGAAAGGTTTTCACCACGCTCTCCGCCTCGCCGGCGCGGAGGAGGCCGTTGTCGACGAAGAGACAGGTGAGCTGGTCTCCGACGGCGCGGTGGATCAGCACGGCGACGACCGACGAGTCCACGCCGCCCGAGAGCGCGCAGAGAACCCGATCCGTGCCCACCTGGCGGCGGATGGACGCCAGCGCGGCGTCGACGAAGGAGGGCATGGACCAGTCGCCGCGGGCGCCGCAGACCCGGAGGAAGTTCTCGAGCACGGTCTTGCCCTGGGGCGTGTGGGCCACTTCCGGGTGGAACTGGACGGCGAAGAACTTGCGCTCGCGGTCGGCCATGGCGGCCACCGGACAGTTCTCGGTCGAGGCCAGGCTCACGAAGCCGCGCGGCGGCTTCATGACGGTGTCGCCGTGGCTCATCCACACCGAGATCCGGTCGTCACGCTCGGGCTCGACGCCATCGAGCAGCCCACCGGCGCCCTCGAGCTTCAGCTGAGCGGCTCCATACTCCCGGCGCTCGGCGGGGACCACGTGCCCGCCGAGGAGATAGCCCATCGCCTGCATGCCGTAGCAGATGCCGAGCAGGGGAACGCCCGCCTCGAAGAGCTTCTTGTCCGGCAGCGGCGCGTCCTCCTCGTAGACGCTGGAGGGCCCCCCGGAGAGCACGAGGCCCTTGTAGCCCGCCGCCAGGACCTCGTCGAGCGGCTGGATGCACGGCAGGATCTCGGAGTAGACGCCCAGCTCGCGGATCCGGCGGGCGATGAGCTGCGTGTACTGCCCGCCGAAATCGAGGATCCCGATCTTATCCATTCACTCCGAGGAGTCTGTGGGAGAAACGCTCTGGCTAGAGCGATGAGAAGGGTCCAGCTGCAAGGCGGCGCCCGAGAGCCGCACGCGAGGCGTACTCTCTGTACGTTGAGCGTGCGGCCGAGGGCGCCAACGAAGCAGATGGGCCCTTATCATCGCTCTAGAGGGGAGTGCCCAGCTTCTGGGCGCGCTGGAACACCTTGCCTTCGGTCTTGATGGACGGGGCGATGATGAGCTCCGTCTGCTGCAACTCGCGGATGTTGCGCGCGCCCACCGACCCCATGCAGGTGCGGATGGCGCCGACGAGGTTGAGCGTCCCGTCCTCGGTGAAGGCGGGGCCGAAGAGGATCTGCTCCAGCGGGCCGGCGATGCCGACCCGGATGCGCGTCCCGCGCGGCAGGTTGGAGTGCGGCGTCGCCATGCCCCAGTGATAGCCCCGGCCCGGCGCCTCCTCGGCGCGGGCGAAGGCGGAGCCGATCATGACCGCGTCCGCGCCCGAGGCCAGCGCCTTGCAGATATCGCCGCCGGTGGTCATCCCGCCGTCGGTGACGATCGGCACATAGCGCCCGGTCTTCTTGTAGTGGAAATCCCGAGCCGCCGCCGAGTCCGCCGTGGCCGTGACCTGAGGCACGCCCAGCCCCAGCACTTCCCGGCTCGTGCAGGCCGCGCCCGGCCCGACGCCGATCAAGAGCGCGTCCACCCCGCACTCCATCAGCTCGAGGCAGGCCTCGTAGGTGACCACGTTGCCGACGATGAGCGGGATCGAGAGGTGCTTCTTCAACAGCTTGAGGTCCACCGGCGTGTACTCGGAGGCGATGTGCCGCGCCGTGGTCACGGTGGCCTGGACGACGAAGAAGTCGGCGCCCGCCTCTTCGGCGATCTTGGCGAAGCGCTCGGCGCGCTGGGGGATGGAGGACACCACGACCGGCCCCCCACCCTTCTTGATCTCCGTGATCCGCTTGTGGATCAGCTCTTCCTTGATGGGCTCCCCGTAGATGCCCTGGATGATCTTGGTGGCCTCCTCCAGGCTCGCGGAGGTGATGCGGTCCAGCACGGCCTCGGGGTTCTCGTAACGGGAGAAGATGCCTTCCAGGTTCAGCACGGCGAGGCCGCCAAGGCGTCCCATCTCGATCGCCAGGGCGGGACTGACGACACCATCCATGGCGGCGGCCATGACGGGGATCTGGAAGCGGTGGCCACCGAGCTCCCAGGAGATGTCCACCTCGTTGGGGTTGATCGTCAAGGTCCCGGGGACAAGCGCGATATCATCGAAGCCGTACGCTGCCCGGGCCTTGCGTCCGCGTCCCACCCACATCCCCATAAGCACCCCCCCTGTCGGGCCCCGTCGCTACCGGAGGCCCCGTATGTAGAGTTGCGCCCGTCGAGTCATACCGTATTTAGCGGTTAGTATACGGACGCGCCCGTCAGGTGTCAACCCCTCGGAGGGGGCTCCGCCCCCCGCTCGAGGAGTCGGCCGGTTCATACCGTGAGGGGATGGGCCTGCTCCCAGATCATCCGCAGCCCCTCCAGCCGGAGGTTCGCATTCACCTCATGGATGCTCCGCGCGACCTCCCGCATCTGCTCGGCCAGGCCGCCCGTCGCGACCACCTTGACCTCGCCGTCCAGCTCCTGGCGCATCCGCTCCACCAGACCGTCCACGAGGCCCGCGTACCCGTACACGACGCCCGACTGGATATTGGTGACGGTGTTGCGCCCGATGGCCTCCTTCGGTCGGATCAGCTCGACCCGGTAGAGCCGCGCGGCCCTGGAGATCAGCGCCTCCGTGGCGACCACGAGCCCCGGCGCGATCGCGCCGCCCACGAACTCGCCGCGGGCATTGACCACGTCGAAGTTGGTCGCGGTGCCGAAGTCCACGACGATGAGCGGCTTGCCGTAGAGCGCCACGCCCGCCACCACATTGCAGACCCGATCCGCGCCGACCTCGGTCGGGTGGTCGACGCGGAGGGGGATCGGCACGTTGACGCCCGGCTGCACGGTGAACGGGTGCATGCCGAAGTAGGCCTCGGCCATCCACTCGAGGGTCTGCTGGACGGTGGGCACCACGTTGGAGATCGCCACCCCGGTGATCTGCTGCGCTTCGATGCCGCGCGTCGCCAGCAGCGTCTGGATGAACACCCCGTACTCGTCCGCGGTCTGCTCCCGGCGACTGGTGAGCCGCCACGAGACCAGCAGCCGCCGCCCGTCGTAGACGCCGACCCCGGTGTTGGTGTTGCCGACCTCGATGACCAGCAGCATGGCGCGCTCCTTCCGGGCCGCGCTCTACGGCGCCAGCACCCTGGTCCCCGCGACCAGGCGCGTCAGCGCGCCCTCACCGGCGTCGACCAGCAGGGCGCCATCATCATCCACGTCCACCGCCAGGCCCTCCCGGCCGTCCGGGGTGCGCACGCGCTCGCCGAGCGTGCTCGCGAGCCGTCGCCACTCCTCCCGGAGCCGGGCGAAGCCTCCCGCCAGCCACTCCGCATACCGCCGATCGAGCGCCGCCAGCAGCGCCGCGAGGAGGCGACCCTGGTCGTGCGACACGCCCGTCTCCATCCGGAGCGAGGTCGCGTGATCGCGCAGGTCCTCCGGGAACTCGCTCTCGTCGACGTTGATCCCGATCCCGAGAAGGAGGTGCCCGACGCGGCCGTCCGCGCTCGACACCGCCTCGGGCAGCACCCCGCAGACCTTCCGCCCGCCGATCAGCACGTCGTTGGGCCAGCGGATCCGCGCCGCCACGCCGGCGGCGGGCCCCAGCGCGCCGGCCACGGCGAGGCCGGCCATGAGAGAGAGCTGCGGCGCATGGGCGGTGGGGGTGGACGGTCGCAGCAGCACGGACATGAGCAGGCTCTGTCCCGGCGCGTCCCACCAGAGCCGGCCTCGGCGGCCGCGGCCGCCGGTCTGGTGCCGCGCGGTGACGACCGTGCCCTCGGGCGCGCCCTCGCGGGCGAGCCGGGCCAGGACGGCCTGGGTCGACTCCACGGTGTCGAGGGCGCGGACGGCGCGCCCGACGAGCCGGCTCACCGCGGTCACTGGAGCGCGGCCAGGCCCGAGGAGAGCTTCTCGCGGATCCGGCGCTGCTCGGCGAGGCGCGCCCGCTCGCGGTCCACCACCTCGGCGGGCGCGCGCTCGACGAAGTCCGGCCGCGCCAGCTTGCCCTCGAGAAAGGCGATCTCCTTCTCGGCCTTGTCGATCTCCTTGAGCAGCCGGTTCCGCTCGGCGGCCAGATCCACCACGCCCGCCAGGTGCACGAAGACCTCGGCGTCGCCGGCGAGGGCATGCGCCGACAGCGCCGGCCGGTCGGCATCCGGCGCCACGCCGATCACCGAGCGGGAGAGGGCGCCGATGAGAGGCGCGGCGGCGCCGACGAGATCCGCCGTCGTCGCCGAGCCGGGCTTGATGGTCACCGCGAGCTCCGCCGCCGGCGGGATGCGGCTCTCGCTCCGGATCGCCCGGATGGCGCCGACGATGTCGATCACCGGCTTCATCAGCCGCTCGGCGTCGGGATCGCGCCACGTCCGGCTCGCCTTGGGGAAGGGCGCGATCATGATGGACTCACCCCGATGCGGGAGCCGCTGCCAGATCTCCTCGGAGATGAACGGCATGAACGGGTGCAGGAGTCGGAGCGTCGTCTCCAGCGCCTGCACCAGCGTGAGCTGGGTGACGGCGCGGGCGATCGGGTCCTCGGTCTGGTAGAGGCTGCGCTTCGCGATCTCCAGGTACCAGTCACACAGCTCGTGCCAGAGGAACTGGTAGACGGCGGAGGCCGCGTCGTTGAAGCGATAGGCGTCGAGCGCCTTGCGGACCGCCGTGATGGCGCCCGCCAGTCGACTGAGGATCCAGCGGTCGGCCGGAGACGGGTGCCCCCGTCTGGCGAGCCGCGGGTCGTAGCCCTCGAGGTTCGAGAGCACCAGCCGCGAGGCGTTCCAGATCTTGTTGGCGAAGTTCCGGTAGCCCTCGATCCGTTCCTCGGCGAGCCGGATGTCGCGCCCCTGGGCGGCCACCGCCGCCAGCGTGAAGCGGAAGGCGTCGGTCCCGTACTTCTCCATCACGGCGAGCGGGTCGGCGACGTTGCCCTTGGACTTGGACATCTTCTGTCCCTCGGCGTCGCGCACGAGGGCGTGGATGTACACGTGGCGGAACGGCACCTCCCCCGTGCACTTGAGGCCGAGCATGATCATCCGGGCCACCCAGAAGAACAGGATGTCGAAGCCCGTGACGAGACAGGAGGTCGGGTAGAAGGTCCTGAGCTCGGGCGTCTCCTGCGGCCAGCCGAGCGTGGAGAACGGCCAGAGCCCCGAGGAGAACCACGTGTCGAGCACGTCGGGATCCTGGCGCACGGGGGCGCCGCACCGGGGGCAGGCGGCGAGATCCGTCCTCGACACGTGGACGCTCCCGTCGGCGTCGCAGTACCAGACCGGGATGCGATGCCCCCACCAGAGCTGGCGCGAGATGGGCCAGTCGCGGATGTTCTCCATCCAGTGGTAGTAGGTCTTGGCCCAGCCGCGCGGGATGATCTTGATGCGCCCGCTGCGCACCGCCTTGATGGCCGGCTCCGCGAGCGGCTTGATGCGCACGTACCACTGCTTGGAGATGAGCGGTTCCACGACCGTCTTGCAGCGGTAGCAGACGCCGACGGCGTGACGGTAGGGCTCGATGCGATCGATCAGCCCCAGCGCCTTCATGTCCTCCACGATGCGCCGGCGGCACTCGAAGCGGTCGAGGCCGGCGTACTTCCCCGCCCGCTCGGTCATCCGGCCGTCGAAGCCGATGACCGTGCGCACGGGCAGGTTGTGGCGGCGGCCGATCTCGAAGTCCACCGGGTCGTGTCCCGGCGTGACCTTGATCACCCCCGTGCCGAACTTGGGGTCCACCGCGGTGTCCGCCACGACCTGGAGCGTGATGGTCCCCTCGACCGACTCCACCTCCATGGTCTTCCCGACGTACTTCCGGTACCGCTTGTCCTTCGGGTGCACCGCCAGCGCGGTGTCGCCCAGCTTGGTCTCGGGTCTCACCGTGCCCAGGGTCAGCGGGCCGTACTTGATGTAGACGAACTCGGCGTCGCGCTCCTCGCGCTCCACCTCGAGGTCCGACAGCACGGTCTGGCAGCGCGGGCACCAGTTGACGATGTAGATGATGACGCCGCCCGACTCCTCCTTCCACTTCCACGCGCGCGCGAGGAACGCCTCGCGCCCCAGGTCCTCCTTGCTCTTCCCCTCGGCGGCGAGCTGGCGCTCGAGGACGACCTGGAAGGCGATGCCCGCGTGGTCGGTGCCGGGGAGCCAGAGGGTCTCGCAGCCGTCCATGCGCTTGTAGCGGACGAGGATGTCCTGGAGCGTGTTGTCCAGCGCATGGCCCCAGTGGAGCGACCCGGTGACGTTGGGCGGTGGCATCACGATGGAGTAGGGGCGCTTGGGCGAGGCGGGATCGGCGTGAAAGTATCCGCGCTCGTCCCACACGCCGTACCAGTGAGCCTCGACACGGCTGGGGTCGTAGCGATCCGACATCTCATTCATGTCGAGTCGTCATTGTAGCACGGGGGTCGCCGCCGCCAATCGCCAGCCGCTCGGCCCGCGCCGCCACGCGAGGGACCACGGCACGCGCTGCTGCGCGTGCTCGCGCGTGGCGCCGACGATGACGGTGGCGGGCGCGGCGGGGTTGCGCTCGTCGCACACCGCCTCCGCCTCGAGCTCGCGCGGCAGTCGCGCCCGCAGCGACGCGTCGGGCACCAGCTCGGCGAGGGCCTTCCGATCGTCCGCGCCGAGGGCGCCGAAGAAGCGCGTCACCGCCGACTGCAGCTCGCGATGCCAGCCGTTCACCACTCGACGGCGGACGAGCGCCAGGCCGGGCGCGCCGGCCGGCTGCCGGTAGACGTCCTCCTGCTCGGTCTCGCCCGCGCAGCCGGGCTTCCATCCCGGATAGTGCACCTCGTACCGGACGAGGATCTGCCCCGCCTTCGCCGCGAAGTCTATCGCGGGAAGCCCCTCCGGGAACGCGTCGCCGCTGCTCCAGACGCGCCCGGCGCCGCCGCCCGCGCGCTGCCGCCAGAGCTCGAGGTGAAGCGTCCGGCTTCGCCGCCCCGTCGCCGGTCCGAGCCAGCTCGCCAGGAACTGCGGGGTGCCGTGGCGGTTGGGCCAGGCCTGGACCTCGACGCTGCCCTCACGAGTGACCGCCGCGATCAGGGAACCCGTCCCGTCCGAGCGCCCGTAGATCCGGAGCGACCCCCGCGGCTCCCCCCGCGTCAGGGTGAAGAGCCCGAGCATGAGCGCGTCCGTCGTCCCGCCGGACGGCGCCGCCACCTTGAAGGCGGCGCCGCCCCACTCGTCGCTGAACGCCTCCAGGCGTTCCTGGACGAAGGCGACCGAGGCGAACAGCCCGCCTGCCCGGAGGTTCTCGACGACCTCGTCGTCGACGACCGCGAAGAGCTCGGCGAGGACGGGATCGTCCAGGGCAGGGTCGGGCGCGTCGGCGTACCGCCGGGCGAGCTCCTTGAAATGCGCGAGCCGATCCCCGGACACGGCGGGGACGGCGCTCCCCGCCACGACGAGCGCGAGCAGCGCGAGCGCCCATGCCGACCGCATGGGTCTATCGTACCAACGCGCGCACGTAGCGAGCGAGGGAACCCCACCACGGAGCAAGAAGCCCGACCAGAAGTGGCTGGGAGAAGCGCTCGCACGATCTGATCGCCGTTCGAGCGCCGGCTTCGCCGGCGCAACCGATTCCTGGGGGAGGGCCTGGGAGGGGGCCGCCGAGGCCCCCTCCCACTGTAATCAGCGGCGCTCCTTCAGCTGGCGCAGCGCCTCTTCCAGACGCTTCTGCTCCTGGCCGTAGGCGGCCCAGTCGCCGCGCCGGAGGGCTTCCTGCGCCTTTTGCCACGCGTCCCACGCCCCCTGGATCAGGCTCGTCAGGACACCCTCCATGATCGCCGGCGCCGCCACGCCGGGCGCCGCGGCCCGCGGGGCGCCCTCCTCGCCGCGAGCGCGCCCGCCGAAGATGCGCTGGAGCGACAGCTCGAGCGTGGGCTCCATCGCGATCGAGTTGCCGTAGACGACGACCACGCGCCGCAGCTCCGGCAGGGCCCCTCCCTGCTCGGCGGCGAGGTAGAGCGGCATGATGTAGATCAAGGACTGGTCGATGGGGATGGCGAAGAGGGAGCCGCGCAGCACGCGGCTCCCCTGCTGGTTCCAGAGCGAGATCTGCTGGGAGATCACGGGGTCCTGGTTGATCCGCGCATCGATGTTGCGGGGGCCGTACACGAGCTTCTGCTTCGGGAAGTTGTAGGCGATGAGCCGGCCGTAGTTGGGCGCGTCCGCGCGCGCCGCCATGAGCCCGATCATGTTGTCGCGGCCGCTCGGGTTGAAGGCCTCGAGCAGGACGAACTCTTCCTTGGGCTCTCCCGGCAGGCGCATGATCGTGAAGTAGGGCTCCATCTCCCGGTCACGCCCCTCCTGGGGCAGCCGCGGGATGGTCCAGAGGTCCTCCTTGTTGTAGAAGACTTGCGGGTCCTGCATGTGGTAGATGGCATACATCCTCGCCTGCACCGCGAACAGGTCCTCGGGGTAGCGGATATGGGCCTGCAGGTCTCCTGGCATCTGCGCGAGCGGGCGCAGGAGGCCGGGGAAGGCCTTGGCGTAGGTGGACGCCACCGGGTCATCGGGATCGGCGATGTAGTACGTCACGGTGCCGTCGTAGGCGTCCACCGTGGCCTTCACCGAATTCCGGATGTAGTTGAAGCCGCGCGCCGGCTGGGCGTAGGGGTAGCGGTCGCTCGTGGTGTAGCCGTCCGCCATCCACACGAGCCGGCCGCTCTCGGTCACGACCAGAAAGGGGTCGTGGTCGAACCGGAGGAAGGGCGCCGCCTGGCGGACCCGCGCCGTGATGTCCCGGTGGATCATCACGCGGCTCTCGGCGGTCAGGTCATCGGAGAGCAGCACCTTCAGCTCCCCGAAGCGCAGGGCGAACGCGAGCTTCGCCAGCAGCGAGTTGACCGGGATGCCGCCCCGGCCGCCGTACCGCGTGTAGACGTTCTGGTCGCCCGACGGGTAGTCCAGCTCCTGCGAGCGGGTGCGCACGAACACGTAGTCGTTGCCGAGCTCGCCATAGTAGATCTCGGGCCGCGTGACCTTCGGCAGCCCGCTCCCGGCCGGCGGGATGTCCTTCAAGAAGAACTCCGGCAGCCCCTCGGGACTGATGCGGTTGACCGGGCTCCCCACCAGGCCGTAGCCGTGGGTGTAGGTGAGCCGCTCGTTGATCCAGCCGCGGCTGGGAAGGTCCTTGTACGACAGCTCGCGCGCGGAGAGCATCACCTGGCGGTACTCGCCGTTGACGGTGTAGCGGTCCACGTCCACGTCGAGGAACTTGTAGTAGGTGCGGATCTCCTGGAGCTTGCCGTACGTGACCAGCAGCGGCCGGTGGTCCCAGAGCCGGATGTTCTTGATGGTGAGGCTGTTGCGCTCGAGGGCCGCCACGTTGAGGTTTTCCTCGGCGGCGAATTCCTTCTCCGCCACCCGGTCGAGCAGGTAGGCCGCGCGCGTCATCCGGATGTTGTGCTCGATGTACGGCCGCTCGGCGGCGAGCTCGTTGGGGGTGACCCTGAACCGCTGCAACAGGGCCGGGTAGACACCCAGGCCCAGGCCCCAGAACAGGACGAACACCATGAGCCCGGCCACGAGGAAACGCCAGCCCGGGCGGAACATCTGCACCACGCACGCGCCGCCGCAGGCCAGCGCGAGCACGACCAGCCAGCCCAGGACGGGGAGCGAGGCGTTCACGTCCGTGTACGAGGCGCCGAAGACGACGCCGCGCCGGGAGTAGAGGAGATCGTACTTGTCGAGCCAGAAGCCCACCGCGCGGAGGACCAGGACGAGCGCGCCGAGCCCGAGCAGGTGCAGGCGGGCCGCCCCCGCGAGGCGCGGACCGCGCGCCGTCAGCACCAGGCTGCGCTGGAGCACGTACACGGCGGCGGTCAGGACGAGGGTGCCCGCCACCAGCGCCGTCGCCCAGCCGTGGAGCAGCCGCCAGAGCGGCAGCTCGAAGACGTAGAAGGCCAGGTCGCGACCGAAGAGCGGGTCCACCCGGCCGAAGCGCGTGGCGTTGAGATACTCGAGCACCGTGTCCCAGGCCGCCGTCGCCCGACCACCGGAGAAGAACGCGATCACCGCGACCACGGGGAGCAGCAGCCGTCGCACCAGCGGCTCGAGGATGGCGCGGCCGGGCAGACCCAGCTGGTCCTCCAGCTCCCAGTAGACGTCGGGGGGCGCGGTGCGGGCGGCCAGCGACAGGTTGGCGAAGAGGAAGATGAACACGGCCCCGCCCAGCCCGACGAAGAGCCAGCCGTTGAGCGCGAGGCGGGTCGTGAAGACCTGCGTGAAGCCGACTTCCTTGAACCAGAGCCAGTCGGTGTAGAGCGGCACCGCCTGGCCCCCTCCGGCCAGGACCAGGAGGGCGAGGAGAAGCCAGAGGCCGACGCGGGGACGCCGCGTGTACCCGATCGCCCGCTGGGCGCTACGAGCCACGCGCCCTTTTCAGCAGCTTCTCAGCCGGCCGCTCAAAAGGGTCCAGCTGCGAGGCGGCGCCCGAGGGCCGCACGCGAGGCGTACTCCCTGTACGTTCCACTCGGAGGGGGGCTTCGCCCCCCTTCCGAAACCTCCCCCCAGGACGCAGTGCGAGCCGCAGGACGGCCACGGGCTGGGCCCCGTGCGTCCGAGGCGAGCAATCCGAGATTGCGCCGGCAAAGCCGGCGCTCGAAAGCGGAACACTTCCACGTCGGGAGGCGAGCAACGAACGAGGATTCGCACGGCCCAGCGTTGAATGGTCCGGTTCGAGCGCGGGCTTCGCCCGCGCAACCGATTCCTGGGGGAGGCTTCGGAGGGGGCCACCGAGGCCCCCTCCGATGGAACGAAGCAGATGGGCCCTTTGAAGATGCCGGCTAGGTCCCATGGCTCCAGGAGGAGAGATACGTCTCCTGCTCGGGTGTGAGGTCGTCGACCTGGACGTCCATGGCGCGGAGCTTGAGGCGGGCGATCTCCAGATCGATGTCGCGGGGAACCCCGTGCACCTTCGCCGCAAGACTCCGGCCCTGCTTGACCATGTATTCGGCCGACAGCGCCTGGTTGGCGAAGCTCATGTCCATGACGATGGCGGGATGGCCCTCGGCCGCCGCCAGGTTGATCAGCCGTCCCTCGCCGAGCACGTAGAGCCGCTTGCCGCCGCGCAGCGCGAACTCCTCGACGAAGGGCCGGACCGCGCGCCGCGTCTGGGCCAGCCGCGCCAGGCCTTCGAGGTCGATCTCCACGTTGAAGTGGCCCGAATTGGCGAGGATCGCGCCGTCCTTCATCTTGACGAAGTGGTCGGTCCGGATGACGGACGTGTTGCCGGTGACGGTCACGAACACGTCCCCCTCCTCGGCCGCCCTCCCCATGGGCAGCACGCGATACCCGTCCATCACGGCCTCGAGCGCTCGCATCGGCGCGATCTCGGTGACGATGACCTGGGCGCCCATGCCGTGGGCGCGCGCCGCCACTCCCCGCCCGCACATGCCGTAGCCGGCCACCACGACGACCTTTCCGGCCAGCAGCACGTTGGTGGCGCGGAGGATCCCGTCCAGCGTGGACTGCCCCGTCCCGTAGCGGTTGTCGAAGAGGTGCTTGGTGTCGGCGTCGTTGACCGCGATCACCGGGAACCCGAGCACGCCGTCCCGCTCCATGGCCCGCAGCCGGACGACCCCGGTCGTGGTCTCCTCGGTGCCTCCGAGGACGCCGGGCAGCAGCTCCTTGCGATCCCCGTGCAGCGTGGAGATCAGGTCGGCGCCATCGTCCATGGTCAGCTGCGGCCGGATGGCCAGCACGGACTGGATGTGCCGGTAGTAGGTGGCGTTGTCCTCGCCCTTGCGCGCGAAGGTGGCGATGTCGTGCTCCGCCACCAGCGCCGCCGCCACGTCGTCCTGGGTGGAGAGGGGATTGGAGGCGCAGACGGCGACCTGGGCGCCGCCGGCCTTGAGCGTGATCATCAGCACCGCGGTCTCGGTGGTGACGTGCAGGCAGGCGCCGAGCCTCACCCCCTTGAGCGGCTGCTCCTTGGTGAAGCGCTCCCGCACCTGCCGGAGCACCGGCATGAACTGCTCGGCCCATTCGATCTTGAGCTTGCCGGCCGGCCCGAGCGCGAGGTCTTTCACGTCATGGTCCGTCATCGAGACATCCCTTTCTCGCGGTGCAGTCGGCGGCGCCGCGGCGAAGAGGGCGATCCGTCACCGCCGGCCGGCGCGGCGCGGTCCTGGAAATGTGCGGGGAGCCTCAGATCCCGGCGTCGTCGCGGAGGTCCTTGACCCGGTCGAGTCGCTCCCAGGTGAACTCGGGCTCGCTGCGCCCGAAGTGGCCGTACGCGGCGGTCTTCTTGTAGATGGGACGGCGGAGATTCAGATACTTGATGATGCCGGCGGGGGTCAAGTCGAAGTGGCGGCGGATCATCGCTTCCAGCTTCGCGGTGGGAACCTTGCCCGTACCGTAGGTGTCCACCATGACGGAGACCGGATCCGCCACCCCGATGGCGTACGCGACCTGCACCTGCGCGCGCTCCGCGAGCCCGGCGGCAACGATGTTCTTCGCCACGTGCCGGACCATGTAGCAGGCCGACCGGTCGACCTTGGTCGGATCCTTGCCGGAGAAGGCGCCGCCCCCGTGTGGGCAGGAGCCGCCATAGGTGTCCACGATGATCTTTCGCCCGGTGACTCCCGTGTCGCCCATGGGGCCGCCGGTGACGAAGCGCCCGGTCGGGTTGATGTGGTACACGGCGCGCCCGGCATCGATCAGGTGACTCGGCACGGTGGGCAGGATGACGCGCTCGATGACGTCCTCGCGGATCCGCTCGAGCGTCACGTCCGGGCTGTGCTGCGTGGCGATGACGACGGTCTCGACCGACACCGGCTTGCCGTCCACGTAGCGGACCGAGACCTGGCTCTTGCCGTCGGGCCGGAGGTACGCGAGCTCGCCCTTCTTGCGCGCCTCGGTGAGCCGCTGGACCAGCTTGTGCGCCAGCATGATCGGCAGCGGCATCAGCTCCTCGGTCTCGGTGCAGGCGTAGCCGAACATGAGCCCCTGGTCGCCCGCGCCCAGGTTGTCCACGCCCACGGCGATGTCGGGCGACTGCCCGTCGATCGCAGTGATCACGCCGCACGTCTCGTAGTCGAAGCCGAACTTGGCCCGGGTGTACCCGACGCCCTTGATGGTCTCGCGCACGATCTTCGGGATGTCGACGTAGCAGGAGGTCGTGACCTCGCCGGCGACGACCACGAGCCCGGTCGTGAGGAGGGTCTCGCAGGCGACACGTCCGACGGGATCCTGGGCGAGGATCGCGTCCAGCACCGCGTCGGAGATCTGGTCGGCGATCTTGTCGGGGTGCCCCTCCGTCACCGACTCGGACGTGAACAGGTACTCCTCACGCGCCATGCGTCGCCTCCCGTGCTCGAGATCTCACACCGCGTACACGCGAAAACTGTAACACGGCCTCCGAGAGGGACTCAAGGGGGAATCCGGCTGGAATCCGGCGGCACCGGGCCAATTTCATCGTTCGACTGACGCGCCCGCCAACTCGCTGAGCCCGAGCTCGAGCGCCATCTCCCACGTGGCGCCGGGGGGCAACCGGAGCGGCCAGAGCACGAGGAGCGCCGAGCCCTGATAGATCCGCTCGAACCCGCTCTCCGACAGGGAAACGGTCTCGACGGGCGCCCACGCCACCTCGCCCGCTCCCGCCCAGCGGAGGGCGAGCTCGCAGCCGAGCCACTCGTCCACCATGGCGAGCGCGCGCCGACCATCGAGCCGGCCCCGGCTCCCGAGCGACGGTCGGCCGGGGACCCGGAAGTACCGGCCGGGGGCGTCGCCGGCGCTGAGCGCCAGGTTGAACTGCACACCCCAGCGCGCCACCAGCGGCCCGCGCCCCTCCCACCGCAGCCGGTAGCGAATATCGAGCCGCGCCCCGGCCTGCGGGACCGTGACCGTCTTCTCGAGCGCGAGCGGCAGCTCGTCGAGGCGGTCCACGGCGCAAACGATCTCCACGGCGTCGGCCGAGACGTGGAGCGCGCGGGTCATGGGACGCTCGCCGACGACGGCGCGCGCCGCCGCCCACGGGTGGAGCGGGTTCACGGCGGCGTCCTCGGCGAAGAGCCCGTCGAGCAGCGACGCGCGCCGGAAGCGGTCGTACTCGAGCAGCGCCGCGAGCCCGGCCTCGCGTGCCGTCGCCCCGGCGTGGATGGTTCTCACCGCATCGCTCGCCGCGGGGACCCGGGAATCCCTGACGCGCGCGTGATATCCCTCCTGCCGCCGCGTCAGCACGTCGGCGACGTCGAGGTCGCGCGCCAGGTACGCCAGTTCGGTGAGCGAGCCGCCCCGCTCCGGATGCAGCGTGACCGCCAGCTCCGGTGTGCGCACCGCGACTTCCACACGGCCATCGCCGTTCAGATCCTCCTCCTGCCACTCGAGGGCGGGCGCCCCATCCTCCCTGCCGAGCAGGCGCTCGCAGGCGACGAGCGACGCCTTCACCGCGCGCCGGAGATGCGGCAGGTAGCAGCCGCCGAAGACGCCGTGCCAGTAGGCGTCATTGGCCTGGCTCTGCCAGAGCCGGTCGCGCGCCGAGAGCAGCCGCGGGTCCCCGGGGCGCGCCGCGAGCGCATCGGCCACGCGCCCCGACAGGCGCAGCATCTTCCAGTAGGCATCCGCGACCTCCGGATACTTGACGAGGAAGTTCCGCCAGAACCCGCCCCTCAGGAGCCGCACGAGATGCTCGCCGTCCTCGAGCCCGGCCAGGCGCTGTCTCGCCGCCTCCAGCTCCGCGGCCGCCGCGGCGGGGAGCGCCCACTCCCCCATCTCGGTGTAGGCCCCGGTGGGCAGGTAGATACGGTCGCGGGGAGGGCTGGCCGCGAGGTAGCCCGAGAAGGTCGACAGCGTGAGCCCCGGCGCCGCCCGGAGGGCGTCGAGGAAGCGCCGGAGCCAGCGCTTCCCGTAGACCAGCCCGTGCGTCCCCGGCCAGACCCCGAACTTCTCGCCGTCATCGACGAGGGTCACGGCGCCGGCGCCACGGCGCCCCTCCAGATAGCGCACCGCCTCTTGCGGGTCGGCGAAGGGCACCAGGTAACGCATCCGCTGGCTGATCGGAAACACCGCGAGCGTCGCGCCCTGCTCCTCGGTCAGGTAATAGCCCCCGAGCGCCTCGGGCTCCAGGCCGACGGAGGCGAAGTGGGAATCGTCGAGGAGCACGAACTCCACGCCCGCGTCGCGGAGCGCCTTCGGCAGTTGCGGCTCCCACACCCGCTCGGCCAGCCACATGCCACGCGGGCTCACGCCGAAGCTCGACTTGAGAAACTCCGTCATCGCCTGGATCTGGCCCACTTTGTCCCGGTCGGGGAGCATGGCGAGGATCGGCTCGTAGAAGCCGCCGGTCAGGAGCTCGACGCGACCGCCCGACACGAGAGACCCGAGCAGGTCAAAGGTGGGGCGCGCCCGGTCGCGGAAGAACTCCAGCAAGACGCCCGAGCAGTGGATCGTCACCGGCAGCTGGGGGACCTCGCGCAAGACCTCGAGGAACGGGTGGTAGGCCCGGTCGACCGCGTCCCGGACGACCGATTCGAAGTTCCCGGCCGGCTGGTGATTGTGGACGCCGAAGAGGAGGGTGAGCTCCTCACCCACGGTCCAGATCCCGGTGGCGCACGATGGGCTGAATCCCCATCTCCTCGAGGAACCCGCGCAGCGCCTCCACCAGGGTCACGGAGCGGTGGCGCCCCCCCGTGCACCCGATGGCCAGCGTGAGATAGGCCTTGCCCTCGCGCTGGAAGAGCGGGAGCAGGAAGCGCAGCAGGTCCTCGAGCCGAGCCATGAACTGGCGGGTCTCCTCGTGAGAGAACACGAACTTGGCGGCCCGCGCATCGCGGCCATCGAGAGAGCGGAGCTCGTCCACGAAATGCGGGTTGGGCAGGAAGCGGACGTCGAAGACCAGGTCGGCGTCGTAGGGCAGGCCGTACTTGAAGCCGAAGGACACCAGGGACACGGTGAGGGCGCCCCGCGCCTCCGGGACCCCGTAGGCCTCGATGAGCCGATCCTTGAACTGGTGGACGGTGAGCCCGGAGGTGTCGATGATCAGACCGGCCACCTCGCGCAGGTGAGCGAGGGCCTGCCGCTCGGCGCGGATCCCGTCGAGCACGCTGCCCTCACCGGCCAGCGGATGGCGTCGCCGCGTCTCGTGATAGCGGCGGACCAGCGACTCGTCCCCCGCCTCGAGGAAGAGCACCTCGACGCGGTGACCACGCCCCCGCAGCGCCTCGAGCGCTTCCACGAAGTGCGCCAGGTACTCGCCCTCCCGGACGTCCACTCCGAGGGCGATCTTCCGGATCGGCCGGCTCGATTGCGCGCACAGCTCGGCGAAGGTCGGGATGAGCGTGGTGGGCAGATTGTCCACGCAGAAGTAGCCCATGTCCTCGAAGCACTTGATGGCGAAGCTCTTGCCGGCTCCGGAGAGCCCGGTGATGATGACGAAGGGGATGGCCGGGTCGGCGCCCACCGGCGGCGCCTCGCTCACGCCACCGGCTCGATGAGCCCCAGTCCCCCGTCCGTCCCGCGATAGAGGACGTTGACCGCATCGGTCGACGCATTGGTGAAGACCACGAAGTCGTCGCCTCCCTGCCCGAGCTCCGCCGCCGCCTCTTCGAGCGACATCGGCTTGAGCGGGACCTGGCGCACGACGATGTCCGGGGGCGCCGGCTCGCCCGGCCGCGGGCCGGGGCGGCGCGCGTGGCGGACCTTCCGGTTCTTCACCCGGTCCTTCATCTCCCTCACCTGCCGCGCGAGCGCGTCCACCGCCAGGTCGACCGCCGCCGCCAGGTCCCCCGCCGTCTCCTCGCTCCGGAAGGTGTGGCGCTTGGCGATGAGGGTGAGGGCGGCCGTCCGCCGGTGCTTTTCCTTCGA
>WNGF01003927.1_pt1 | contig 19704 bp, 33 predicted proteins | sample 5400641 | NCBI WGS metagenome assembly WNGF01 (sample SAMN13153371, study PRJNA577476) | soil metagenome | isolation source: 80 cm soil or saprolite under grassland replicate 2 | place: USA:California | collected 2016-06-15
TAGGCGGCCTGGCCCAAGTGATCTCCGCGCGTGTCGGCCGCGCGGCCTTGCTACTTCTTTGGAAGCCGATGCTCACGAAAGAACGCCCAGATCAGACTCGATGCGTCGATGCTGCGGCTTGTGGGCCCGACGATCCATTCCAGGATCGGCTTGGCACCAGGCCAGGTGTGACCTCCTCCCTGGATGGTATAGAGCACCACGGCCGCGTCTTCAGCACAGTTCGTGTATTCGAGACGCGTGACATCCTTAGCGACCACAGATTCGACGGGGTTCGGTCCGCATCGGTTACGCCGGGCCCAACTCGCCACCCAATCTCGAACGGCCGGAAACAATCCGGGGCCGACCGGCGGTCTTCCGCCCTTGTAGGGCTTGAGTCGGTCGGCCGTTCCATCAAACTCCACCATCGGGACCGGCCTGGAGTCCTTACACCAATTCATGGGCAGAAATTCTGCAGGCGATACGGCGCCGACCGCCGCGACCCGATGGGACAGTCTGCACGACACCGCAAACACCATGCCTCCACCAACCGAGAATCCGTCGGCATAGATGCGCGTCGGATCGATGTTGTAGGCCGCCTCCAGTGTGTCAATCAACTCCGAGATGAATCTGACATTTGCCACCAGGGCTTCCGCCTCCTTCCCTTCCACCCCCATGTGCCAGGCCTTGGGCACACCCGTTCCCGACGGGTAAACCACAATGAACCCGTGCTCGTCGGCAACCCTGTTCCACTGGCTTATTTCCTTTTGAGCGGCCGGCCACAGTGCCCCGCCATGCATGCTGATCACGAGCGGCGTCGGCTTGGCGCGATCGTAGCTCCTTGGGACATAGAGCAGGTACTCGCGCTTCTGGCCCGAGGAGACGATTGTGCCGTTGGTCCGATCCAGAATGCGGATACACACTGCAGCAATCAGGACCAGCACCACCGGCAGGCCGGTGATGACCACCAGCGTCCCGATGGCGATCTTCCTAGTCTTCAAAGCTGTCCTCAAGCCTGCGGCCGTCTAACGGCTTGCGGCTCAGCGGCGCTCGCAAGGGCGTCCGCTGCAGCCGCGGGTTCGGCGAACCAACGGTAAACCGCCTTCGGCAGTGGCGGGAAAGAATCGCGAGCACGCCGCGAGGGACCATCCTTACTGGATCACCCGGTCTGCCCGCTTGAGCACGTCTGGCGGGATCGTGACTCCGATCTCCCGAGCCGTCTTCAGGTTCACGATCAGCTCATAGCGCGTAACCCTTTCCACGGATAACTCGCCCGGTTTGGCCCCTTTCAGAATCTTGTCCACGTACGCTGCCATGCGGTGAATTGCCTCAACTTGGCTCGTACCATAGGCGATGAGTCCCCCCGCGGCTACTCTGGACGGCGGAAACAGAGTGGGGAGCCGATCCTTGGCCGCCATCTCCGCGATCCTCGTCGCATGAACCCCCAGTACCGGTTCTTCCAGTACCAGCAGAGCTTCGGCCCGCTCCTTCTTGAATGCCGCGAACGCTCCTTCGAGGTCCGGACTGGGTCCCGCCACTCTGAGCCGTTGAGGCTGTAGGCCCAAAGATCGCGCTTGCTCCTCGCTTGCCTTCATCAAAGCCTCGGACACGCCTTGATCTCCCAGGATCGCGACGCGCTTGAGTCCCGGGACTGTCTCCTTAAGGAGCTCGAGCTGCTTGCTGGCTTGTTGTGGGTCAAAGCTCGTCACACCTGTGAGGTTTCCGCTGGGTCGCTCCAAGCTCGGTACGACGTTGTCTGCTACAGGATCGACCACGACGGCGAAGACAATTGGGATGTCCGTGACCGCTTTCTTGGCCGCCCGGGCCGTCACGGCGCCAGTGACGGCAAGGATGTCTACCTTGAGACGGACCAGCTCGGCAAAAAGTTCGGGAAATCGCTCGTACTGGCCTTCCGCGAATCGCGGCTCGATAACGATGTTCTGGCCCTCAACATAGCCGAGGTCCGCAAGCCCTTTCTGGAATGCCCCGAAGAGGGGTAGGGAACGACCTTGAGGTGCGAGAAACCCAACCCGCGAGATCTTCGTGGCCTGCTGTGCCTCGGCGGGGGCAGGGACGGCGCTCAGAGCCAGGATGACGGCCGGGAGAACGGCTGGGAACGTAGCCTTCACAGAACACCTCCACCTTTTGTGGGTATTACGCATTTCACCATGGTCGCCGAACGGCTTGCGGCTCAGCGGCGCCCGCAAGGGCGTCCGCTGCAGCCGCGGGTTGCGCACGTCGTTCAGTTGTAAGACTTCGCGTCTCAGACCCCCTCCACGATCCGAATCTCCCGTTCTGCCGCCCCTTTGAGAATGGAGCGCACTTCCTGATACGCGGCGCTCTCATAGGCAGAGATAGCGGCACCGACGCTGTCGAACTCTATGACGACGCAACGCTGCGACTCGCCGGCTTCGTACGCCCGTGCAGGGATACCGCGCGCCAGAATCCGGCCCCCATGCGCGTTTATGATTTGGGTCGCGGGACCCGCGTACCTCGCGAGCGCGTCAGGGTCCGAGACGGAACGGTACGTCGCGATCCAGTATCCTTTGGCCATAAGTCATTTCACCTCTTCTCGCTGCCTAACGGGTGGCGCGTCAGCGGCGAGCGAAGAGCCGAAGGCGATGAGCGAGTCCGCCGCACGCGCATGTTAGGCGCCCCGGTCATGCTGACCCTCCACGACGCTGACGAACCATGAACACCAGGCCGATTACGATAAACGCAGCTCCCACGCCGAGAAGGCCGGCTCGCCCTGAGCTGCCGATTGCAAGAAACACGACGCCGACAACGAAGAGCGCAACCCCAGGAGTACCAGCCTGCTTCATATCCCTCCCTCCATGGAGACGAGTGCGCCTAACGGCTGGCGGCTCAGCGGCGCCGCGATTGCGTTGAGAAAGCTGGGTCCACTTCTAGCCCGCACGAACTACTCCTCGTCGAGGCGGTGCTGCATGTCAGCATACGCGGTGAAAACTAGCGTGCGTAAGGCGACAGGGTCAATGTCACTTCCCGGCCTAAGCTTCACATGGCGCATGTACTTGCCATTGCCTTCCAATAGGCCTGCCGGATCCTCAAGCTCAGCGCCGCGAAAGAACCCGACGTTCACATGATCTCCAAAGGCGTTCACGTACGCGAATGCCCCGTCAATCACGCAGGCGGTCGGATGCCCGTCATGCAGTAGTTCGCGAACATCATCCCCACACTCTCGCATGACGCTAAACCAATGCTGCGCAATAGCACCCAGTTCATCGGAATGCTCCTCCATCCAGGAGTTAACGGCAGGATCCCGCTTACGGGAACTGGGGAAACGCAGGACTTGATTCATCACGAATGTGCTCCAGCAAGTTTCCGGGACGCCGCACCATCACGCCTCGAGCCGTCATGCGCCGCGCCCACCGGCCTATCCCTATCCACCATCGTGAACGGTTATGAGGTACTCGTCGGGGTCCCGGAACGTGAAGGTCTTGCCGAAGGGACCCTCGGCCAAAGGACTCGTGATGTGCACTCTGCGCTCTTTCAGCCGCGCGTTGAGCGACTCTGAGTTGCTTGCACGAAACCAGAGGATGATCCCTTGGCTCGGTCGCCAAACCAGCTACGCGAAGAGGCTCTTTCACTTCAGACCGAGCTTTTTGCCGGCCGCGAGCAGGGCAATCGACTCGCGAATGCGCTTTTCCCGCGTCTCAGGTCGCTTCGCCGTGTGAATCCACACCACGAAGTCACGTCGGTACGTGGGTGCCAGCTGCTGAAAGAATTGCCAGGCTGTGGCATTTGCCTTAATTGCCTTCGCAACATAGGCCGGTAGCTCCGGGATCGGCGGATGCGCCGCGTAGCGCTTTGCTGTTGGAGCCGCACCGAGGCCAGCGGGTGCGAGCACGCCAGCGGCCTTGAGTTTGTTCCAGCGTCTCCGGTTAATGTCCGACCATTTGCTCGTCGGCTTCCGCGGAGTGACCTTGATGGCGTAGCAATTGTCGTCGAGGCTTTTAATAAGACTGTCGACCCATCCAAAACAGAGCGCCTCAGACACGAGGTCTTCATAGGGCATCGACTTGACCCGGGTGTGTTGCTTGTGGCGGACAAGCCAGATGCCGGGGCTCGACACGTGGTGCTTCGCGAGCCAGTGCCGCCACTGTTCCCGCGCTCGCACGTCGAGCTTGATTAGACGCTCCGTCATCGTGAGGACTTCCCGGAGCACGCAGCTCTAGTCTCGGCTAACGGGTAGCGCGTCAGCGGCTCGCGAAGAGCCGAAGGCGATGAGCGAGTCCGATGCACGCGCATGTTAGGCCGCCTGCCGACAGGCACGAGCACGCGTCCATATCCGCGCCGTCGAAACTCTCATCAACAAGAGTCCAGCCAGCGAGTCCAGCGTCGTTCCTGACCTTGACCCACCAGACTGTCTGGGACAGCGCTTCGACGGATGGCTACCTTCTCGGCTCATACCGCATCGCCACCGCCCCCGAGCCGAACTCCAGCCGGCTCACGAGCTTCAAGTCGACACGCTTCGATAGCCCAGCGAACAACGTCGGCCCGTGGCCCGCTAGCGTGGGCTGCACCACGAACTCGTACTCATCGATCAATCCCAGCTCCGCCAACGCCATCGGGAGCTTCACGCCTCCCGTGAACAGTCCCTTACCCGACTCCCGCTTGAGCTGCTGAACGGCCTTCCCCAGATCCCCGCGCACGAGCTCCGCGTTCCAATCGACCCGCTCCAGGGTGCTCGACACGACGTACTTCTTTGCCGCGTCGATCGTCCGGGCGAAGGGCTCCATCCAATCAGGCCTCGCTCCCGTCCGCGCCGGCGGCCGCCACGCTGCCTCCATCATTTCGTAAGTCACCCGACCAAAGAGGAGGACATCGGCCCGGTCGAGGTTCTCGACCGTGTGACGAAACAAGTCTTCGTCCGCGATCATTGCACGATGATCGCAGCACCCGTCCAATGTGACGTTGATGGAATACCGAAGGGGTCGCATTACGTAAGAGTACCAATCGCCATAGGGCAGCCTAACGGCTTGCGGCTCAGCGGCGATGGCGGCGCAGCCGACCGCTGCAGCCGCGGGTTAGGCGGCGAGCCGGACGTCGTGAGAAACGCTGCCGTACCTATGGTTTCGGCTCTTCGTAGAGCCCGAACTCGTTGCCGACCGGGTCGGTAAAGGCTGCAAACGCCCCCATGTTCTGTCCAATGTCCGTGCGCGGCGTGACGACCTTGCCGCCGGCCTGCTCAATCCGTTTCAGCGATTCTGTGATGCTGTCGACCATGACGTAGGTTCGAGTACGCTCGTCGGGCGTCCGGTCCCCCTCCTCGACCCACGTCCCGCTCACACCCCCCGCGTCATCGAAGGCCAAGTTGCCGTCCCCGCGTTCCCGCACCTTCCATCCGAAGATATCCGAGTAGAAGCGCGCGGAATCCTTGGCACGGTTAGCCGGGATTTCGAGATAACAGATCTTGCCGTGGGGCATCAGGATATCCTCCGGCACCGCTCCGGCCGCTCAAGCTCACGGCTCAGACCGTCACGACGCGAAGTATAGCGCCCGCGGAGCAACAAGTTGCAGAACCGCGTCCGGACAGCGGTTGGCCTCCTGAGTGGCGAGAGGACACTCTCTTCGCGACTGTTTCCTTGCGCCTCACTGAAGGCGTGGCAGGTGAGGATAGTGGCGCGCGAGGGCGTGGCTCTGAGCAGAGTGATTAAGAAGGCGAGGGAGCGTTTTGGCTTGCCATGCGATTGCCCGGTCTTCAGCTGCTACGAGGCGGACCGCGATGGCTTCTGGCTGCATCGGCTGTTGACGCAGATGGGCATGGAGAACCTGATCGTGGATTCCTCTTCGATCGAGGTCAACCGGCGGGCCCGCCGGGCCAAGACTGATCGGCTGGATGCGGAGAAGTTGCTCTCGATGCTGCTGCGCTACCACGCCGGCGAGAAGAAGCTCTGGAGCGTGGTGGACGTGCCCACGCCCGAGCAGGAAGATGGGCGGCACCTGTAGCGGGAGATCCGCACGCTGAAGAAGGATCGGACCCGCCTGATCAACCGGATTCGGGGGTTGCTGGCCAACCAGGGCGTGGCGGTCAGAGCCAACCGGCGAGGCTTGCTGGAATCCGTCGACTCGATGCGCATCTGGGACGGCTCACCACTGCCAGAGGGTCTGCGGCGCGTCTGGAGTGGGAAGTCGCCCGTCACGGGTTCCTCCATCGCCAGCTCTTGGATCTGGAGTCCCAGCGCGACGAGAGGATCCGACAGAGCCAGGACCCCGCCTCACAGATCGCCCGGCGGCTGATGACGCTACGCGGCATAGCCGAGGTGGGTGCCGAGACATACGCCCCGGAGCTCTCCTGGAGAGAGTTTAAGAACCGCCGCCAGGTCGGCAGCCTGATCGGCCTGACACCCACGCCCCACCAGAGCGGTGACTCTTCACGTGAGCGGGGCATCAGCCGAGCCGGCAACCGACACATGCGCGGCATCGCCATCGACTTAGCCTGGCTCTGGCTGCGCCCGCAACCCGATAGCGAGCTGACCCTCTGGTACAACCGGCGCTTCGCCTCCGGCAGCCAACACCACGAAGGCGATCAGGGGCGCCCATAAATAGAACGTCACCGAGGTTGAGCCGTTGGGCGGCCTAACGACCTGCGTTTCAGCCGCGAAGGCGTGGCGCCATCCTACTTCTTACTCCGTCGCTTCTTCTGCGAGCGCCGCACCTTCGTCGGCTGCAAACGCTTGTTAGACGCCGCCTTGGGGTGCGGTCACTTATGGCAACGGATCGCTACTAATTCCAGATGACTCGGCTTTGTTTCCAGGAACCATCCTCTTGACGCTTATACAGATAGAGGTAATTGCCGCTCTTCCGGATTGGAGCCCCACCAGCCTTCGGCGTCAGCGTGTAACGTTCCGTGCCCCGATCAAAGCCCCAATCGCCGAACACCACAATCTCCTGGCTGCTGTATTCGACCTGGACCGTGAACGCGTTGTGGAACACCCGCATTAGGGCGGCCACACTGTCCGCACCGGCCACTGGTGGCTTGTTGGGCCCCATCATCACCAGGTCATCGGCAAAGTGGTCGCGGAACTGGTCGACACTGCCGGCGTTCTCGGCGGCCTGGAACCGAGCGGTCGCGGCAGCGATGGCCTGACGGTCAGCGGCTGGATCTGGCGTGCTGGCGGAACCGCATGCCGCTGTCAGGAACGCTAGGAAGAGAACTCCGATTACCACATGTTTCATCGCACCTCCCGCGTAAGCGGTGTCTAACGTTGGCGCTGAGCGGCGGGCGAAAGCTGGCGAAGCCAGCTTTTGACCGTCCGCTCCAGCAACGGGTTAGACGCCAATGCTTGAGTTCTCAACGCTCACGTCTCATGGGATCCGCTCGGGAAGTTTGCCGCCCGAGCTGTTGGGCGAGCCCGATGAGAATCCCTTCGGGACCCCGGATATAGCAGAGCCGATACACGTCTTCATACTGGACCACTTCGCCGACGAGCTTCCCGCCGAGTTTGCTGAGTCGGGTGAGCGTATCGTCGATGTCCTCCACGGTGAACATGACGCGCAGGTAGCCGAGAGCGTTCACTGGGGCGCTGCGGTGATCGGCGACCACAGGCGGCGCGAGGAAACGGGACATCTCGAGCCGGCTGTGACCGTCCGGCGTACGCATGAGGGCAATCTCGACGCGCATGTCGCGCAATCCAGTGACGCCATCTGCCCAATCTCCTTCGACTGGGGCGCGCCCCTCGAGCTCGAGACCAAGTTCGGTGAAGAACTCAATGGCGGCATCAAGGTCCTCCACCACGATGCCGACGTTGTCCATACGCTTGACCGTCATGATGGCTCCTTGGCGTCTAACGGCTGGCGGCTCAGCGGCGACGGCGGCGTAGCCGACGGCGTCCGCTGCAGCCGCGGGTTAGGCGGCCTAGCGATAGACGTCTTTGCGATCGGCGACTCGGACGACGAGCACAACCAACTCGGCATCGCCGATTGAGTAGACGACCCGGTATCGGCCAACGCGGATGCGGTAGCGATCGCTCTGCCCGACGAGCTTCTCGCATCCGATAGGCCGCGGTTCATCCGACAGCGCGCGAATGCTCGCCACGATGCGCTGCCGGTCTTTCTTTTGGCCAACGGCCTCAATCTCCTTGGCCGCAGACGGCTTGATCAGGACCCTATAACTTGCCACGCCGCTTGAGAGTCTTTACGAACTGCTCAAAGTCGAGATTTGGCTCCCGCCTACGAGTTTCGAATGCCCCCAGGTCTTCGGCATCCTCAGCCAGCGTTAGCTTGACAGCGTCGTTGACCATGTCCGAAATCGACCGGTCAGAGCTTGCCGCCTTGAGCCTCAAGGCCCGATGAATCTCCGGCTCGAAGTACACGGTTGCTCGCTTGGGAGTACTCATGATCCGGGAGTTTAGCGCTTTGACGTTAAGACGTCAAGCCACCACCATGCATGACACTCGACGGTCAGAAGCCATCGAAGATCCGATGAGGGAGGATGTACCCGAAGTAGATCAGGTACGCGAGGATTGCAATCGCTAAGAGTACGAGCCACCACCAGCGCACTAGCCACGGGCGGCTCGCGCCCGACTCACGCACGAGTGCCTCTCCTGCCGCCTAACGGCTGGCGGCTCAGCGGCGAGGGCGGCGAAGCCGACCGAGTCCGCTGCAGCTGCGGGTTAGGCGGCACCCTGTTGTGCTCCCGATGAGCGAAAAGCCCACATGCAGAGAACTCCGGCAACCACGACTGCCACCCATGACACCCAGATAGGAATCGGGGTGCTGCCGAGCGTGGCTGGCACCTGCAACGCTGCTCGAATTCCATGACCGAGCGCTATCAAGCCAAACACAACGCCGGAGATGGTCCGATAGCCACTGCCTGTCATCCTAGACCTCCTTGCTATTACGCCCAGTGCCGCCTAACGTTTGAGTTCACCTGCTCGCGGAGGCTGGCGAAGCCAGCCGTAGCGAGTCAGGTGCAACGAAGGGTTAGGCCGCAGTTCATCCGTGGCTGCACCTATGATTTACCCCAACCTGGAATTGCCGCTGCGTGCTGAACCCACTTGGCCAACGGTGATTCGTCCAGGTCGTTTTCGTGGATGTCGATCCATCGAGCTTCCTTGGCGGCGCCCCCGGGCGGGACGGGTTGCAGCGATGTGCCTTTGAAGAATGTGAGCTTTACGTACTTTGTGAAGACGTGAAGGCTCGCGAACCAGCCTTGGCCTTTGATGCCGTACATGGGCGAGTTCCAACGAATAGCCTTGTGGACGCCAGGCACGGTTCTGGTGATGAGCTCGTCCAGGTGGCGCGCGACGTCACGCTTCCACCCTAGTATGGCCGAAAGGTACGCCTGTACGGGGTCGTCGCCATCTGCTTTGGCGATCTGCGGGTTTCCGCCCGCGAGAAGCACGGGCTTTGACAATGGCGAGGTCAGCTTCCGCATGCGTCCTCCTGCGGCCTAACGGCTTGCGGCTCAGCGGCAGGCGCAAGCCTGTCCGCTGCAGCTGCGTGTTCGGCGAGATGGCAGTGAGCTGCCATCGATAGTCGTTCGAGCTAATCGTGAGCAACGCCAAGACTCATCCTTACTGGATTACTCGGTCCGCGCGCTTGAGCACCTCGGGCGGGATCGTGATACCAATCTCTCGGGCCGTCTTCAGGTTCACGATCAGCTCATAGCGCGTGACCTTCTCGACCGGTAGCTCGCCGGGTTTGGCTCCCTTGAGGACCTTGTCCGCGCAAGTCGCTATGCGACGCGTGGCCTCGGCGAGGCTCGTTCCATAGGCCATCATGCCGCCATCGTCCGCCCTGGTGGGCGAAAACATAGTGGGAATCCGATAGTGAGCCGCCAATCCGGCGATCTCCTTTGCATATTTCCCCACGATCGGTTCCTCCAATGCCAGCACAGCATCCGCGCGCTCACGCTGGATCTCCGTGAACGCGGTTTGCAGATCTGGACTTGCCCCTGTCAGCCTGAGCCGTTGAGTCTGGAGCCCCAGAGCTTGTGCCTGCTCCTCGTTGGCCTTTATCAGAACATCGCGGACCCCCTGGTCTCCCAGGAGAGCCACGCGGCTGAGCCCTGGGATCGTCTGCTTCAGCAGTTCGAGTTGTCTCCTGGGTTGCTGCGGGTCGAAGCTGCTCGCGCCAGTCATGTTTCCGCCAGGGTGCTCCAAGCTGGCGACCACATGGTCCTCGACCGGGTCGAGTTGCACCGCAAAACAGATGGGGATGTTGGTGATCGTCCCTTTCACCGCGCGAGCTGTCACGGCACCCACGACCGCGATGAGGTCCACCTTGAGGCGGGCCAGTTCCGCAGACATTTCGGGAAGCCGCTCGTATTGCCCTTCCGCGAATCGCGGTTCGATCACGATGTTTTGACCTTCGACGTAGCCAAGCTCGGCGAGTCCTTGGCGGAATATCCCGAACACCGGCGAGGAGCGGCCCACAGGCGAGAGAAAGCCAACCCTCGGGATCCTCGCGGCCTGCTGCGCCTCGGCGGGCGCGAGGCTGGCGCCGAGCGCAAGGATGATGCCGGTGACCAAAGCTTTCCTAGAACACCTCGACCTTTTGTTCGTGATACGGATTTCGCACACAGAGTCGCCGAACGGCTTGCGGCTCAGCGGCGCGCGCATGCGCGTCCGCTGCAGTGATGAGATGGACTCCTCCCTCCACATAGACGGCATCGATGTGCCAATGTGGTTGGGAGTCATTGCTAACTCTTTTTCTGAAGGAGGAGTCCGTGGAGCATCCTACGACGATCGCGGTGGATCTGGCAAAGTCGGTCTTCGAGGTGTCGGTTTCTCGAGAGCCCGGCAGGGTCTGCCAGCGAAAGCGTCTGAGCCGAAGTCAGTTCGCCCGCTTCCTCGCCCTGGAGCCTCCCGCGACCGTTCTGATGGAGGCCTGCGGCACCGCCCACTACTGGGCCCGTCTGGCCCAAGACCGAGGCTCTACTCGAGGCTCGCCGGCGGCATCCCCGCTGGGGAGCCAAGAAGCTTCTCAAGATTGTCTCTCGAAGGCATCCCGATTGGGAATGGCCCGCCCGCAGCACCACCTGCGACATCCTCAAGCGCCACGGCCTGATCCCCAAGGGGCGCCGCCGTTCCCGTCCGGGCCATCCCGGCAGGCCCGACACCCTCATGCGGGCGCCCAACGATATCTGGACCGCAGACTTCAAAGGCCACTTCCGTACCCGCGATGGCCTCTACTGCTACCCCTTGACCGTGGAGGACGGCTACAGTCGTTTCCTGCTTGCTTGCCAGGGACTGCCCTCCACCAGGCACGAGGGCTCGCGTCCCGTGTTTCTCCATCTCTTCCGCGAGTACGGCCTTCCCACCATCATCCGAACCGATAACGGCGTGCCCTTCGCCACCACCGCGCTGGGCCGCCTCTCCCTGCTCTCGGTCTGGTGGATCCGCCTGGGCATCTACCCCGAACTGATCCAACCAGCCCATCCCGAGCAAAACGGCCGCCACGAACGGATGCACCGAACCCTGAAAGCCGAGACCACCCGTCTCCCCAGCGGCAACCTCTCGAGCCAGCAGCGACGCTTCAACCAGTTCCAAGACGAGTACAACCACGACCGTCCTCACGAAGCCCTCGACCAGCAGACCCCCGCCTCCTGGTATCACCCTTCCCCTCGCAAAATGCCTCCAAAGCTTCCCTCGATCGACTACCCGGCCCACTACGAGGTTCGCCTGGTCAGCCGAAACGGAGGCTTCCGGTGGAATCGCCAATGGGTCAACGTCACCCAGACTCTTGGAGGCGAGTACGTCGGTCTCGAGGAAGTCGACAATGACCTCTGGGACGTATACTTCGGTCCCCTCAAACTCGGCCGCTTCGACGAAAGGACTCTAAAGATCGACGACCACCTGGGAAGAACTCAAAGACGGCGAACAGTGTTACCTATGTCCCCAGACTAATCTGTTACCGATGTCCCCGGCCGTTCAGACCATGGTCGTCATTTTGGGCTCAGCGGTTCGAACGCCAGTACGTACAGGCGGCCACCAGTCAAGAGCCACTTCTGATTCGTGACGTAGGGCTCCTGACCCTTGAGCGTAATGTCAAACAGGTTGGCGTCGATACCGGCAACTTGGTATTCGACTGACTCATAATGCGAGTGGCTGACGCTGAGATGCCAGACACCGTGGTACCGAGGGAGCTCGAGACAGCTATCGGCTCCTGTCGTCAAGCCGCCAGCGGAAATGCCGTCCGCATCAATGGTGACATCCGCCGAGGCGAGGGGTTTGCCGGAAATATTGTCGCTCACGCAAACCCGAAGCTTCAGGAGGCTGGAGTCGGCCGCGGCTTTGAGCGGGAGTGGCTGATGCTGCTTTGCGCTGTTCGCCAGAAGCAAGCCGGGCTCGATGAGACGCCAGTTGCCTTCAAGTGGATCCCACTTGATCACCGGATCTGCAGGCAGGTACGAGAAGGTGCCGTCGGTCCGAAGCTCTATCCGCGTGCACAGCCCGGGCCGCACGCACGATTGATAAACGCCTGGGATGCCTTCCGGAGTCGTGCGGCTCGCGGCGCCACTGCTTGCACCACCGACAACGACCAGCAGGCCCAGAAACGGAACTGCAGTCGCAAGGGTCCTAGCGCGGCCTAACGGCTGGCGGCTCAGCGGCGAGGGCGGCGAAGCCGACCGAGTCCGCTGCAGCCGCGGGTTAGGCGAGTGGGTGGGGGGCTTGCTAACGCCAAGCATTGTGTTCCTCACACCACTCATACAGAAACATTACCTGTTCGAGCTCGTAGATTCCTGTCTCTAAGTTACGGACCTCGAACCGTCCGCTATCGCCGACAAGAGACCTCAGTATCGCCTCGTTTGCCAGAAGCTCGTGAGCAATGTGGTTACGGTACTCAACCACGCTCTCAAGAAATGCGATGAAATCCTTTCTTAAGCCCTTTTCTTTCAACTCCTTGGTTGTTGTACCCAGCGTCCACTTGTCGATCTTCTCCAAATCGTATCCGTACAGGCGAACTAATAGCTGCTTCAGGGCTAGTTCCAAGAGCTGCGCTGAACCCATGAACATTGCAAACTGCGCCAGGACATTTAATAGCTTCTTGTATTTCTCGAGCCTCCTAGAGATCTCCTTCTGGATCTCCTTGTGATCTAACGGCAGATCAGACACTGGCTTCTCCAGTCGCCTAACGGGTGGCGCGTCAGCGGCGAGCGAAGAGCCGAAGGCGATGAGCGAGCCCGCTGCACGCGCATGTTAGGCGCGCGTTTCAGGTGTTTCATCTGCGAGTCCGCGAGCTATAACCAGCAGATAGACGGAATACAAAAGACACACGATAACGCCAAGTAGTAGGACCACAGCCGGAAACTCAAACGGTCGAAGATGCCATTCGGCCCTCCGGTTCTCCTCGCGCGCGCCACCGCGCCTGACCGCAAGCGTTTCGCGCAAGGGGCGGCCGGGGCCACCCCTTTTGCCTTGCGTCGCTCAGGTGTTGCGCCCTATGAACAGTACCGCGATTGACGCCAGCGCGAGCGCCAAGAGTGCAGACATCCAGGGTGAAAGTGTCGGGACCTGAACGCGTTGAACGATGGTCAGCGTCAGCGACGCCACAAAATCATGGTTTTGCCCAAACACCGGGATATTGTCCTCAGCCGCCACTGCAATCAGGTTGACGCCCTGGACCAGATATGGAGCAACGTCGATCGGCCCGAAGGCTCCGGAGGTCCCGTTATGGTCATTAAACACGAGAGTGCCGTTCACGTAGATGTCGCAGTCATCGTCGATGCCGCCGACGAGGACGGCGGTCGATACGGGATTCGATATCGTGAACGTCTTTCTCAGCCATGCGAATCGCGTGGCCGAAAATTGTCCGTCGTACCAGATGCAGTCCGCGCCGTTGGCGCACGCCGGGATGTTTACGGAGGCGTTGATCCAGCCGGTCGTGTTAAATGACGGATCAGTATTCCATGTGGCGGCCGGCACGGCATTTGTCGCAAGCCACGAGGAATCGGTATTGATGGTCAAAGCGACGGCAGTGTCCGTGGAGGCGGCTCCCACCGCCAGCGCGAACGCCAGCCGCATCACCTTCACCCGCGCGGTGGCTTTTCTCAAGAGAGCACTATCGTCCGTCGTCCAGACCTGAAAACTCCTTGCATTGTCCATTGCGACGCCTCCCCTCACTTCCGCCTAACATCCGCTTAGGCTGCAATCCTCGTCGATTGAGCAAAGTCGCCATCCGCGATGGTTCTTGCCGTGGGCCGATTCTACGCCCAGGGTGTCCGTCGGTTGTCACGTTCGAGAGTCTCAACCTTGCTCATGGCCAAATGATACCAAGCAGCCAATGTCCCTGCCCATCAAGAGGTTCAGGGTGCTTCCGTGGCCTAACGGCTGGCGGCTCAGCGGCGCCCGCAAGGGCGGGATGTTGACCCGATTTTGTTGACACTCCATGCGTTGATCCTCAGGCCACGGTCTTTTCGTAGTCGATGGGCGAGCGGTAGCCCAGCGACGAATGGAGTCGGGTGAGGTTGTAGCGACGGATGAAGAAGCCGATGGCCTGGTGTAGGGCATGATCGTTGGGGAAAGCGCGGGCGTGGATGGCTTCGGCCTTCATCGAGTGGAAGAACGACTCGATGAAAGCGTTGTCCCCGATCTCCCGTGGCCGCTTCATGCTCTGAGTGATCCCCAGGGCCGCCAGGCGGGCGCGGAAGGCATAGCCGGAATACTCTACTCCTCGGTCAGAATGGAAGATCAGCCCCGCGGGCAGGCGGCGCCTCGCCACAGCGCGATTGAGAGCTCCCATCGTCAGCGTCAGGTCACGTCTGGCGCCCAGCCTCCATCCCAACACCCGCCGGGAGTGTCGATCCATGATCACCGCCAGGTACCGCCAGCCGCTGCCACTCTTCAAGTACGTCACATCGCCCACCCACACCTGACACGGCCTCGTCGTCTTCACCTCGAGCACACGGTTGGGGATCTCGCCGAAGAACCGGCGGGTACCCGGCATGCGACGATAGATGCGAGCCGCTCGTGCCTTCAGACCCACCTCCCGCATCAGCCGCGCCACCCGCTTACGCCCAACCCTTATGCCAGCCTGCTGTAGAGCCTCGTGGATCCGCGGGCTGCCATAGGTCTCTTCGCTCGCCTCGACGATCCCCCCAATACGAACCCGCAACCCATCGTCCTGCCGGCCATGAGGACTGGGCTTACGCCGACACCAGGCGTAGTACCCGCCTCGAGTCACTCCGTAGCGCCGGCACAACGCCTTCACCCCAAACCGGTCCTGCTCCGCTTGGATGAAGGCAAAGACCGCGGCCTTCGTACGGAACAGAACCGGATGGCTTTTTTTAAAAGCTCGTGCTCCTCCCGAAGCAGCGCATACTGCCGCTTGAGCTCCGAGTACTGCTTAACCTCGTAAACCTGCCTCACCTCAGGCTCCACGCCCACTCGAGCCCGCAGACGACCCTCCAGATACTCCTTACGCCACTTCGACAACATGAACGGGTGGATGTCCAAAGCATCCGCCACATCCTGAACCAGTACCCCCGATATCTCGCTGAGCTTCACCGCCTTCACCTTGAACTCCGCCGTGTAGCGAGAAATCTTCCTCGGTCCCTTCGTTCTGGCCATCCACACCTCCAAAAGCGTTAGGCCAGAGTGTCAACTTTATCGGGTCAACTGCCGAGTCCGCTGCAGCCGCGGGTTAGGCCACACGCCAAGGTCAACTTGGCATGCCCTCATGGCCTCTTTTGCCGCCTAGCTTCTTGGACGCGATAGGCAAGCAGACTGAGAAGAGAAACGTACTCGATCGCGCGCTGCTCCGGCCCCTCCGGGAAGGTATGGCCACCAGGATTGCGGATACCTAAGACCGCTCCTTCGAACAGATGCATCATTCCTTCTTGCTCATCCAGATCTGTCTGGTCACTCAGGTCGTTGAACGCCAGCGTCGGATCATTTCTCGAAAAGACAGCTCTCATCAGAGGTGCCCCGTCGAGGTCATCTCGGCCTGATCGCTCCTTTACATAATTTACGAGGGCTTTCGCCGCGGCGAAGGCGGCCTCCCAATGGTAACCGTCGAGAAACAGGTCCCGACTGACTTCGCGGATTCGCGGGTGAAGGTTCAGCCGGTCGAAATATGTCGCCGGAGCTGTCTCCCCGGTGGGGGATAGGTCCTCGCGCTTCTCCTTCAGCCGCTCGATAAGCCCCTTCACGATTCCAACAGTCTGGAGCCGGCCACGCTCTGTCCCCGCAACGATCTCGTGCCTAGGCATGCCCATGTACATTGGGCCCGCCCACAGTCTAAGGTGCTCGTGCTCATGAAATTCGGGAGAGTTGGTCCCGAATACTTCTCGGATCGTCTCGCACACGTTGCTCCGCACAACGTCATCTGCGCCGGTGTCATCGTGCAGCGCCGCCGCGATGTCGAGCTTCTCGAGTTCAGCTAATCTCCGGTCGAGTTTGGCGGTTGCTCGGTCTATTTCGTCAAGAGATCGGAATTCGCGTGGCTCAATGGGCGGCGGCTCAGAGCGCTTTCTCGCCATCACAGTCGCTTCGTGTGGCCTAACGTTGCTGATAACCGGCGCGCGAAAGGAGGCGAAGCCGACTGTAGCGCGTCCGGTTGATTAGCGGGTTAGGCCGCATTTGTGCAAAGTAGAAGGGCGGCGCGCAGGCCATTGGCACCGTGCTACCTGCTGATGACCGACGCTGCCGGACGTGGAGTGGTAATCGGATCTGCGTGGCGATGAACGAGCTTCCATCTTCCGCTCTCCAACCGAAACACGCTGGTCACGCGGACAGCCACCGATACGACTTCCTCAGCACCTCCGACCTTACTTCGACCGCGTTCCACCTCGACGACGCAGGCGAGAGTGTCGGAGAGGTACTTGGCTATGAGTTCGACACCAGTGACCTCTCCGTCGCGGTAGTGGGAGGCCGCGCCGGCAAGTGTCGCCTCAACGTTCTGCCGACCGCGTACGTACGGCCCGAAGGGATTCCCCAGGGTCACGTCATCTGCCAGCGAGTACAACGCTTGGTAAACACTCGGGTCGCCTTTCAGTATCGCCCCGGCGGCTGCGTGGCTTTGTTCGATTGTGCTGGTGAGGTCGTTTGTGGCCATTTAACGGTCTCCTTTCGCTGGGGTTGCTCGGTTTGCCCGGTGGGGAATGTCGCATGGAGCGCGGGCGCATCGGAATCTATGCGGCCTAACGGCTGGCTGGCGGCTCAGCGGCGACGGCGGCGAAGCCGACGGCGTCCGCTGCAGCGCGGGTTAGGCGGCCAGAACCTAGCCTGAGGGATCATTCTCTCTCGCTTGCTTCAAGCGTGAAAAAGCGCAGCAGAGCGTGCGACGAGGTCGCTCGAAGCCACCCCTCGTGACCTTCCACGATGACAGCTATCACACCTCCACCCAGGCCAAGCACGGGACCGCCCGAATGCCCGCCCTCGGACCAGGGGCTGTCGAACCGAAGGACCTGCTCAACGCCGTCATCACGTTGCTTAGGCTCGTCCAACGTGTAGTGTGGAACGTCCATCACGACAACGGTGTATTTCAGGGAGGCTGGTTCACTGAGTTTGGGTGAATAGCCCCAGTACTTGAGCCCATGCTGGCCCGCAAACCGCTCGTGACTCGGAAACAACGGAATCTCACAATCGGGGCGATCGACATTTAGAACCGCTAGGTCGAGGTTCGGATGCAACAGGCTGACCGTTGCTTTGGGGTAGTCAGGACCTCGCTGCATCAGGACGAGGTTCTCGCGGGGTAGGCCAGTGTCCGCGTCGACTACGACGTGCTTCGCGGTGACGAAGTAGCAAGGTCGCAGAAAGTAGAAGCCAGTGCCCAAGGGGCGATGGATGTCTTCGTCGACGATGATCGAGACCGCTTTTGGGTCTATATCTGCAGGAAGGTTGCCCCGCAATGCGCTCATGCCTTGCCACACTGCAGCTTAAGGCCGCCTAACGGCTTGCGGCTCAGCGGCGAGCGTAGCGGAGCGAGTCCGCTGCAGCCGCGGGTTCGGCGCGCGATTGTTGGATGAGCTGGATGCCACGAGCGGCACGATACGCCTTGGCGGTTAGCCCCTCAAGGTGCCACTGCGTGCGTTGCGTCCGTGGGGCCGGCCGGTGAAGCGGGGATGGGCCGGTGAACGCATGGCCTGTGCTGCTCGGAACCACACGCGGCGACGTGCCGTCGGCCGGCTCGGATCTTTATCGCGGCGCCGAACGGCTTGCGGCTCAGCGGCGAGCGCAGCGGAGCGGAGCGGAGCGAGTCCGCTGCAGCCGCGGGTTCGGCGCGCGATTGCTAGATGAGCTGGAGGCCACGAGTGGCACGATAAGCCTTGGTGGTTAGCCCCTCAAGGTGCCAGGGCTCGCGTTGAGCCCACGGGGCCGGCCGGTGAAGCGGGGATGGAACGGTGAACGCATGGTCTGTGCTGCGCGGCACCACTCTCGGCGACGCGCCGACGGCCGGCCCGGAACTTTACCGCCGCGCCGAACGCCGGGCATGAGCTGCTGCTGGAAGCGGGAGCGAGGAACGAGCGGACGCTGTAAGCAGTCAGCTCCATGCCTTTGTTCGGCAGGGCAACGACCTAGACTCCGCTCCAGGGTTCTCGCTGCCCCGCGCTGGTCTGGGAAAACCAATGCCGCCCCAGGTGGCCCTCTCGGGTCATCACGCTGCCGTCTCAGCCACCAGCAGGCTTACTGGTCCAGCCAAGGGCTTGCGCTCCACGGCCCGCCATCCACTCTCTTGGAGCCAGGCTCGCGCCTCCTCCTCACTGTAGACATCGCCCTCCCCTGTAATCACTAAGAACTCGCCGGCCATCAACGCGGCGAAGGGCGGCTGCGTATGCGTCGCGTCGGTCCAGAAGTCCGCCAGCAGGAGACGGGCGCTGTCCGGCATGTGGGCGCGGGTACGCCGCAGCAGTTCAAGGTTGTGTGCCGCGGAGAACAGGTGGATGACATTGGCAATGAGCACGGCGTCGTGGCCACTCGGGATGGGGTCTTTGAAGAAGTCTCCGGCCACGACCTGCGCCCGCTGTGCACCGGGATCGCCCGCGAGGCGCTGCCGAGCGACTGCGGCGGCGTTCGGCAAGTCAAACAGCGTTCCCTCAAGACCGGGGTAGTGCCGTAAGAGGGCGATGAGCCATGAGCCCGTCCCGCCCCCGAGGTCGAGCACGCGACGATGGCGACTAAAGTCATATGCGGTCGGGAGGGCCATGGCCGGCACTGCCTGTATCGCCTCGACCCCCTCCGAAAAGATCCGCTGCTGTTCTCCGGATAACTCCATCGTGCCTTGCCCCTGTCCCGTCCGGACGGCCTCTTCCAGCTTGGTCCACATGGGGTAACTGAGATGGTTCCAGAAGCGGAGGAATGGCCGGAGATCGGCCGGTCCCGCGCCGCTGAGGAATGCCGCTGCGACTGGCCCGTTCTGATACTGGTTACCCTGGCGCTCGATGAGCCCAAGGGCAACTAGGGCATCGGCCAGGATACGGACCCGGGGACGGGCTATCCCGGTAAGTTCTGCCAGTTGATCTAATGTGGCCGGTCCGGGTGCTAGCTTGTCGAACAGCCCGATCTCGTTTGCCACAAACAGATGCTTGGCTGCCATGAAGCCGCTGGCTAACTGGAAGATCGACTCCGGTGTAATATCGGTCATGTCATGTCTCCTTTCCCCGATTGGTACTTTGTGGGGTAGCCGAACCCATATTTAGACAGCCCAACTGGGAAGGGCAAACGTAGCTCATAGCGCTGCCTAACCGCCCGACGGGTGGCGATTAGACTGCGAATCAAGCTGCCTATCTCACCGCGAACCAAGCGGAATGCCTCTCAAAGT